>Ga0247611_10006803_pt1 | contig 14564 bp, 10 predicted proteins | sample 177DNAGHGhighgp2_FD_192422 | JGI IMG/M metagenome (GOLD analysis project Ga0247611, IMG submission 192422) | Sheep rumen microbial communities from Palmerston North, Manawatu-Wanganui, New Zealand - 1770 DNA GHGhigh gp2 | ecosystem: Host-associated > Mammals > Digestive system > Stomach > Rumen...
AAGCACCACGCCTCGAGGTTGTTGGCGTTGGAGAAGTTGCAGTTGCCGTAGGCCAGGTTGTAGTCCCACACGGGACCTGCCACGAGCTTGCCGCCGCTGCCGTCGGCGTTCTGCTTCTCCTTGTAGAAATAGGCACTGCGCTTGTAGCCGTCAGCATTGATACTGAGTTCGGTGTGGATGAAGTAATCGACAAACGAAGGTACGTCGATGTAGCGCGCATAGCCCGTTGTGGGATTGGCAAAGTCGGCCGACTGTATGACTTGCTCGACAGTATCTACATAGCTCTGTATGTAGGCCATTTGCTCGGGCTGCAGATTCTTTTTCTTGGGATAGATGCACGACCAGACGACCTCGCTGGTCATGATGCCGTCGCCTATGCCGGGGACTTTTGAGATAAAAGTGGCGTCGTCGTCGTTATAGGTGTCAATGCGTAGCAAGTAGCCGCCGGTGACATCGCGCCCTGTGGTGTCGGTCTTCTTGAGTTTGGCTACGTCAACACGATCCTTGCCCCGTTTGATGGCTTCTGCCAGAATGTAGATGCCGCGATACTCGCCGTTGAGGGTGAGTTCCACCATGCGTGTGCGTGGTGCCCAGTGGCCCATGTCGCGCCACAGTTGGAAGGCCAATGGGTCACGTACGGCCGACACGTCGTTATAGGGGGCCAGCAGCACCCAGTCGCTGTGGGCTGGCATGCCGAGCAGTGGAGCGTCCTGCTCCTTGCCGTCGGGGGTGCGCAGCTCGATGGTGTACTTCTTCTGGTTGAAGCTGAGTGAGCTGTTGCCACGCAGTTTGATGCCGATGGCACCGTCGTAGTTGCCTGCCTTCATGTGAGCTTCTACCTTCTGTTGGGCGTTGAGTGTGGTGTGTGCGGTAATGACTACCTGAGTCAGTGACTTGTTGTCCTTGCTGGTGGCGGTGGCTGCGACCATCACGAGGAGTATGGTTGACAGAATCTTTCTCATGCTTGCTGTTTTTGATAGTTTTTGTGGTAAATATTTATACTATAGACGCAAAAATCCCCGCCGTGTTTAATGGGCGGGGATGATGTTTTGATGATTTTAACACTCGTTGCCTATTCTTCCTTATTATCGGACAATAGCACGGGCCGCATCACTGCGCTCCGTGCTGATGTCCATAATTTATATAAAAACTTAAACGTATAAAGTAGCTGTTTTTTAACGGTATTCAATTGCGCCCTCCTGACTGCGCCTTTCAATGTTCTTGCCCATGCTTTCGACGTTCTTCTGCATCTCCTCGATGTGCTTCTGCATGTTCATCATGTATTCCGTCATCTGTTTCTCCATAGCTTTCATCTGCTTCTTCACCGCCTTCTTCATTTGTCTGCGGCTCATCTTCGGCGCGTTGCTGTCGATGTCGAAGTGCAGGGTGGGGACGTCGGCTGTGTCGGGTGTCTCAATGGCAAAGTCGCTTTCGGGCTCATCGACCTCAATTTCGTCCGCATCGTCGATGGCTTCGAACTCGTTAGCCTCAAGGAAGGCGGCGTCTTCGGCACCGTCGTACCGTTCGAAGAAGGGCTTGAATCGGCCGTTGCGCATCTCGTCGGGGATGAGCTTCAGGATGGTCGTTCGCGGCAGCACCTCGTACTGCCAGTAGCGCATGACGCAGCCCTCCTCGTTGGCGTGCTTCTTGAAGTAGTTCAGTATGATGGAGTCGGTCTCCCACTGCTTGTAGTACTTGTGTGCGTTCTCCTCCAGGTCGTCGGCGTCGCTCCACTGCTGGTAGAACTTTGTGCCTGTGAGTTCGAACGTGCCGTTCTTCACTTTCACGTGGCACTCCTCGCCCGGTACGAAGGGGAAGCGGACGCAGGCTGTGCAGACCTCGCCATTGGGGAAAATGGCCGTCAGGTCACCCACCAGCGGTTCGTCCAGATGTGTGGCAAACGAGGTACGCTTGTCCTTGACGTCAATCTTGCCGAGGAACTTGCGCGCCGTCTGGTCGCGGTTGAAGACCTGCACCAGGTATCCGGCATCCTCGATGCCCTGCGTCACCTTGACGTCGATGTTGAAGTTGTTGTTACCTTGGGCACGTGTCTCTGTGAGCGTCAGGCCGCTAAGGAGCAGCATGAGGCCGATGATGTTCTTTGTCATAATGATTTGAATGGGTTTATTGTTATTAATTACGAATCTTGTTGTAACGCTCGGTACCGGCGAAGAACTTCTTGAAGCGTCCGTTCTTTATCTTGGCAGGTATGAGCTTCAGTATCATTTCGCGTGGCAGTTCTTCATACTGCCAGTAGCGCATGATGCAGCCCTCCTCCGTGATGTGCTTCTTCAGGTAGTCGAGCTTCAGCGCCTCCGACTCCTCGGGCTTTGTGTACCTGTCGGCGTTCTCCAGCAGGTCGTCGGCTTCCTGGAACTGGTTGTAGAAGGTCGTTCCGTCGAGCTCGAACGTGCCGTTCTTCACCTTGACCGTAGCCTTCTCGCCGGGCACGAAGGGGAACCACACGTAGGCCGAGCAGATGGAGCCGTCGGGGAAGGTGGCCGTGACGTGAGCCATCTTGGGTTCGTCGACGTAGGTGGCAAACGAGCACTTGCGGTCCACCACGGCAATGTCGGCCACTTGCCGGCCTCGTCCTTGGGCGGGGTCGTCCAGAATCTCAATGAGGTAGCCGCTGTCGTTGATACCCTGCGACACGGTGATATCCATCCGGAAGTTGGGCTGCTGAGGCTCGGTCTTGGGAAGAGGCTTGATGTGCAGAATGCCTGCCCCGTGAATCACGATGGTGTCGCCCTCGCTGTTAATCTGTTCTGTCGATGTGCCCGAGTTGGCATCCATGAAGTTCAGCTCCTTGACGTCGTCGGGCACACGGTCGAAGGCGTAGTAGCCGCCGAAGGTGTAGATGTCAGCGCCGCAGGGCTCGTCTATTTTGCCATAGAGCGCACGGCGCAGCTTGTATTTGCGGCCCTTGTCGTCGGTGATGTACGAATCCTTGTGAATCTTCATGCCGTTGAAGATGAAGCTCGTCGGGGCGATGCGCAGCACGGTCTCGTCCTTGCCGAAGACTACCTCCCTGACCATCAGATCGGGATAGCCTATGGGCTGGCTGCTGACGTTCTCCCAGCGCTTGCCCTGCAGCTTGGGCAGGGAGGGCGACTGCCAGTCGGTGGCGTTGCGCAGGGCCGTGAGACTGCGTTCCAGCTTGCGCACGTAGTCGTACCTGTCGGGCTGCAGGTCAATCATGCTGTTTGAGTAGATGCTGAGCTCAGCCTTCTCGCCCGGCACGAAGAAGAAGTCTCTGCCCACAGAGCCCTTGCTGGCGTTCTGGATGCGCGCTGCCGTCATCTTCTTCAGCGGAATCTCGTAGTGGAACTTGCCGTTCTTCAGCGTCACCTTGGCTGCAGGCTTGTCTGTGTTGATGTGCATGTACTCGTCGCTCAGATAGATGTAGAACGTCGAGTCGGTGACGCCCCAGTTCTCTACTATCCGTCCCTCGATGACGAACGGCTGAGGCTCGCCCAGCTCAGGCACGGTGGCCTTGGGCACCGTGGGGTCGCTCTTGGCAAAGGTGAAGCCGCAGAACAGCAGCGCCACCCAGAGGCCCATGCCTGCCTTGCCCCATCGTCCCAGCGTGCCGGCCGTAGAGCGTTTCATCTCGATGAAGCGGCGACGGATGAACGAGTGGTTGAAGCCGTTGGCATAGACGCTGCCGTTGTCCATCACCTGCGCCAGCAGCAGTGTCTGGTAGGCGTTCACGTCGACGCCGCCTGTGAGCACGTCGTGGTCGGCCTCAAACTCATGGACGTTGCGCAGCTCGTTGCGTGTCATCCACAGGAAAGGGTTGAACCACATGAGGCGCGTCATCAGCTCCATCACCCACACGTCGACGAAGTGTCCGTGGCGTATGTGAGCCTTCTCATGGCGCAGGATGGGGTCGCGCTGCCCTTCGGCAATGCTGGTGGGCATGAAGATGGTCTTGCCGAACGAGCAGGGCGCAGGAATCTTCTCCGAGTAGACCAGCGGGTAGCCCTCCTTGGTCGTCAGCTTCCGCATGCGTCGTCCCATCACGTAGAGGGCAGCCATGTGGTAGAGGGCCAGGGCCACGAGGACGAAGGAGACGACGGCCAGCAGTGCCAGCACACCTTCTCCCATTCCCTCAAGACTCACTCCCAGTCCCTCCTGATGAGGGAGCGGAGCAGCTGCTTCTGTCGGGACTGTCTCGCCGCCCAGATGCTTGCTTCCCTCCGCAATGTGGATAGGCTGGGGGAGCGTCTCCAGGGGTAGCGTCTCTAGCGGGAGGACATTCTCCTCAGGCAGCACCTTCAGCGTCAGTCCGCTCATCATGAGACTGACGAAGGGAATCATCAGCAGGTAGAGACGTGCCGTCTTGTAGCTGGCCTTGTTGCGCAGCACCAGCCAGTAGAAGCCGTAGAGCAGTGCCGTCGAGGCCATCAGTTTTCCTAAAACAATCAGAATTTCGCTCATATCCGATTTTTACCTTAAATTATTGAGTTTGTGGTTGTTGTGATAATTTAGTTGTTCATCTCTTTCAGGATTTCCTCCATCTCGCGCTTGCTGATTTTCTCGTGCTTGGCGAAGTAGGAGAAGAACGATCTGACGGAGCCGCGGAACAGGCTGTCGCGTGTCTCGTCCATGAAGTTGCTCAGATACTCCTCGCGCGAGAGTAGGGGAATGTACACGTTGGCCTTGCCCTGCTTCTCGAATGTCAGCACCTGCTTCTTCGTCAGCACCTGCATCACCGTCAGCACCGTCGTGTAGGCCGGTTTCGGCTCTGGCAGCGCCTCCACGAGCTCGCTCACGGTGGCCTGTCCCTTGTCCCAGAGGATGTTCATCAGGTTCAGTTCCGCCTTGGTCAGCGTCTTGTTTTTTGCTTCTTCTTTCATACCTTTTTCTTTGAGTTTTGTGATGTACTATAGTTTTAGTACTGCAAAGATAGTATGTCTTCCCGTTCCCTCCAAATCCATTTAATAGTAGTTGACTAAATCTACCCATATTTTAAGTTTCTTTATGGATTTTACTATAAAAATAGTAGGAAGGTTGTACTATAATGGTAGTAGTTCCCTTATTTCTCCTTCTTCGGCTTCTGCGAGAACCGGTAGCTCACGGAGAGTAGGGCGTAGCGTCGCAGGGCGTTGGTCCACGTCTCCGTGCGTCCCTGGGCGCTGATGTAGTATTGCAGGTTGCTGACCTGTCCCAGCAGGTCGTAGCCTCGCAGCTTCACCACCCACTGTCCTTGGTGGAACGACTTGGTGAGCGAGGCGTCCCAGTAGAGGCGGTTGTCGTTCATCTCGTGGTCTGTGTAGCCGCGTCGCGAGTGCATCATGAGGTCCGTCTCGAAGGTGAAGTTCCAGGGCAGGTGATAGCTGCCGTTCAGTCCGTAGGCAATGTCCCACACGTCGGTGGGCTGCACGCCGAGCGTGATGTTGCGGTGGTAGTGGCGGTAGGTGATGTCGCCTCTCAGGTTGATGTTCACGTTCGGCTTCTGGAAGCGCAGCGTGGGGCTGTAGCCCAGCTGTGTGGTGCCCACGCGGCTGAACGCCGGCTGCTCTCCCTCCTGCTGTGATGCGGCGACGGCCTGTGCTGTGGCGAACGAGGTGCTCTTGGTGTAGCGCAGCGACAGTTGGTTGCCTATGTGCCACACCTTCAGACTGTCCAGCGCGCGGTTCCAGTTGACGGAGACCCTGGCGTTCCAGTTGCCGCCGGCAATGTTCTCCGGGCGGTAGGTGCGTACGCCCGTGGTCATGTTGTAGCTGTAGCCCTGTGTCTGGGCGTTGTGCGTCATGGTGGCCTCGAGTCGCAGCGTGATGGTCTGGTCGATGCTGTCTTTGCGCATCCGGTATTCGGAGAAGAACTGGTGCTGATTGCTCTTCTTCAGGTCGGGGTTGCCGAGGAAGATGTTCAGCGGGTCGCTGGTGATGGGGCGTGATATGAGGCTGGTGACCGAGGGTGTCGTCTCCCACATGTAGTACTGCATGATCATGTTGCGCCTGTTGTCGGGGCTGTTCAGGTACAGGTAGGCGCTGGGGCTGAGTATCGTGTAGTTGCGTGTGAGCGCTGTTGTGAGGGGCTCGCTGTCGTAGCTCATCTGCTGTCGCTGGAAGTTGGCGCCGAAGCTGGCGTTGAGGTTCAAGAACCATTTCCAGATTCTGCCACCGTAGTCGATGCCCAGGCTGGCGCGTCGGTCCGTGGTCTCCGTGTGCTGCTCGTAGCTGTTCAGGCTGTCGAACAGGTAGTCGATGCTGTCGCGCAGGTACTCATGGCGACTGCTCCGGAGGCTGTTCTTTCCGAATGACACGGCAGGCTCCAGGCGCAGCGCCTTCGTCACTTGGTAGTTATACGTCAGGTCGGCCTGCAGGTTGTATTGGCGCGTCGGCGACTCCGTTCGGCGGTCACGCTCCTCGTGCGTACCTAATTTATGGTAATGATAGTGGCTCAGGCTCGTCGACTCCGGGTTGAAGTTGCGCAAGCCGCTGCCCTGTAGGCTGAGCCTGAACGAGTCGCCCGTGGGCATGCGGTAGGACACGTCGGCGTAGGCGCTGCCGCTGAGATAGGCGGTCTTGTTGCGCGAGCGGTACCACGAGCTGTTGATGCTGTCGGTCATCACGGCGTCGGCCGAGCTCAGGTTCCAGTTCTCGCTCTCGTTGCGGTTGCTGTTGTAGGTCAGTTCGGCTCTGGAGTACAGGTAGAACAGTCCCGTTGCCCTCAGCGTGTTCTTCAGCGAGAAGCGGTCCGTCTTGTTGCGGTTCGAGCCCTCCGACCGTCCGAAGGTGCTGGCGCCGCTCATGTAGCTTTCGCTCTGCTCGCGGTTCTCGCTCCGTTCGTCGCTCCACTCGGCGTCCACCTCCGTGGCGTTCGACAGCTTATCCTCCGGCGCCTGATAGACGAACTGTGCGCCAGCCTGCTTGAAGTGCCTGTTACCCGACTGCGAGGTGCGGTCGCTGGTGTCGCCGCCCTCGGCGTCGAATTGCATCGACTGGTTGATGTTGTTCAGGCCGCCGAAGACCACGGCGCGTGTGCGGTCGGAGAATCGCAGGCCGAAGCCCTTCAGCTTGTAGCGGCCGTCGCCGCCGTCCGACGGTCCGTAGCCCGCCTCCACGTTGGCCGAGGCGCCCGTGCTGTACTCGCGCTTCAGCACCACATCCATCGTGTATTCCTTCTTGTCCTCGTCGTCGATGCCCAGATACCTGTTCTCCTCCGTCTGCTTCTTGTAGACCTTCACGTTCTTCACCGTGAAGTAGGGCAGGTTCTGCAGCATAATTTTGTTCTTGCCCTTGAAGAAGTCGGCGCCGTTCAGCGTCAGGTTGTCAATTTTCTTCCCGTTCACGAATATCTCGCCGTTGTCCTTCAGCTCCACGCCCGGCAGCTGCTTGATGAGTCCGTCGAGCATTGAGCCCTCGGGCACGTTGAAGGCGTCGGCATTATAAATCAGCGTGTCGCCGCGCCACACCATCTTCACCTTCGTCGCCTTCACCACCACCTCCTTCAGGTCGCCGCCCTCGAAGTGGTCAGCCCGCGCCGCCTTCTTCAGATAGACCTTCGGTCCCTCCACGGTCTGCTGGCGCCGGCTCACCTGCTTCATGGTGAAGTCGGCGTAGGCCGTCTCGTAGTTCGGATGCTCAAACTTCAGGATATATCTGGCCGGCTCCCGGCTCACCAGGAAGTTGTAGTCCGTCTTGCCCGGCGACCGTCCGATGCCCGAGCTGTAGCTGTGGTACTCCCACACCTTCGTCGTGTCCACCGCTGTCGAGTCCTCGCGCATCAGTATGACCTTCACGTCCGGAATGGGCGCCTTCGTGAACCCGTCGGCCACCGTTCCGCTCAAGCCGATCATGTTATCCTTCTTTTTCTTCGCCTTCCCACCGTCCGTCTGGCCGTAGGCCGCCACTGCGACGAGCGCAAGGAGCAGTGTGATCCCGATGCTTAGTTGTCTCATAACTCTTGTTTGTGATGATGGTTTTATAGTTTGCGGTTGATGTCCGTATGCTGTTATATACGCTCGAACGGCAAAAATATAACGCCCGTTCTTGTTAATTATTACTAATTCTGTCCGAACTTTTCATTTCTTTAACCTCCTTTTTTAGTAGTTGACTAAAACCTCCCCTGGTTTTCAGTTTCTTTATGGCTTTACTATGCCCCCGGCGAATCGGACATTTACGGTTTTTCAGTGCCGAGGCGGCGCGACATTTCAATGCTCCCGAGTGCCCATCACCCTCGCCGCAGACCCCTCACGATTTTTTGAAAATACTCCATGAGTTTCGGAAAATACTCATGGAGTATTGAAAAATTCTCATGGGGTTTCGCGCGGCGCGCGAGGGCTGAAGGCTGAGGGAAGAAGGAAGAAGGCTGAAGGCTGAGGGAGGAGGGTGGGGTGTAGAAAAATCATGGGGTTTCTATTAAACCCCAGGGATAAAACGTCGTCTAATCAGATAGAAAATTTTTTATCAATCACTAAATTTTAACAAGAATGAAAAAGTTTTATTTAGCAGCATTGCTCTCCGTCACAATGATGACTGCCAATGCACAAGAGCCGAATATCCCGAGGGGAATGTTTGGCGCTCCACAGGTTGACGTTAAGTTCAATGAGTACAAGGCCGCTCCTCAGGGCTTCGACCAGGAGCGCGCAGGGGTTGCCAAGGGCACCGTGAAGCTCATTGAGTACCAGTCGGAGTCGGTGGGCACCGTCCGCAAGGCTAACGTCTATCTGCCTCCGAAGTATGATGCTAAGAAGAAGTACAGCGTGCTCTACCTGCTTCATGGCATTGGCGGCGACGAGAACGAATGGTATAAGGATGGCGGCAAGCCCGACATCATCATGGACAACCTCTATGCCGACGGAAAGGTGGCCGACATGATTGTGGTGATGCCTAACGGTCGTGCGCAGAAGGACGACTCGCGCGCTGGCGGCATGGGCTCGTTCAGGGCCTTCGGCGACTTCGACAAGGACCTCATCGGCAGTCTGATTCCTTACATCGAGAAGAACTTCAGCGTCTATACCGACAAGGCTCACCGTGCCATCGCCGGCCTGTCGATGGGTGGCGGTCAGTCGCTCAACTTCGGACTGGGCCACATGGATGTGTTTGCCTACGTGGGCGGCTTCTCGTCGGCTCCCAACACGATGCGTGCCGAGCAGCTCATTCCCGATGTGGACAAGGTGAAGAAGGAGAACAAGCTCCTGTGGATGGTCTGTGGCGGTGCCGACGGCCTGATGAACAACAGCGCACAGCTCAAGGCTTTCTGCGACGAGAAGGGCATTCCCTGCACGCTCATCAACTATCCTGACGAGGGTCACAACTTCGTTGTCTGGAAGTATGGTCTCTACAATTTCGCGCAGCTGATTTTCAAATAATCATCTCCGTCAGTCAGACAAATCAGAGAGCCGGTTCCACGATCACTATGGGTCGATGGAACCGGCTCTCTGTTTTTTTCTTTGATTATCCTCTGGTTTTACCTACTTGGCTGTGCCGGGCAGGTCGCCCGTGCGCGTCAGCTTGAAGTCGGCAGCGGAGAACTGTTTGGCGTGGCAGGGGTGGCCGGTGAACTCGGGGACGGTGCTGACGCCGTAGACGACGGGGATGGAGTCGTGGGCGACGACGATGCTGTCAATGCGCAACTCGCTCCAGCCGTAGCCGCGACTGCGGTTGGCGCGGGCTATGTCATACCAGTGGCGCTGCTCCCGCGAGACGGGTCTTTTGGTGGCCTTCAGGCTGTCCAGCGACTGGTTTGCGCTCTCCCAGAGCTCGCCTCCCTTGAAACCGCGGGCGGGGATGTCCTTGAGCTGCTTCTCGCCGTTGCAGACGGTGTAGACGAAGGTGCCCCAGCCGTCGGCACGCACGACGCAGCTGAGCGAGTAGACGCCGGGCTCCACCCATTCCGTGTGCTCGGCCTGATAGACGAGCTGCTGCTTTTCGCCGGCATGGCCGTCGAGATAGCGCACGTTGTGGTTGCCTGTGTAGTATTCGCCTGCAGCGCTCAACGAACAGTAGTAGTCGTCGGTGTTGTCGTGGTTCACCATCACCCAGTCGTTATCTGAGAAGAATTTGAAGTCGGGCTGTGTCATGGGCACGCCGTTAATCTCGAACGACCAGGGATGCTCGTGGCTCGCGGTCCAGTGCTTGGAGCGCAGGTCCTGCAGGGCGATGATGCTGGGGAAGACGGTGAACATGGCGACGATCCAGACGATGATGCTGATGATGCGCTGGGCGATGCCCATAGGCCTGACCTTGCCGGCTTTCTCGAGCAGGATATGGATGATGGCATAGACGGGCAGGCTGAGGGCGAGCAGCAGGCTGACGCAGAAGACGACGACCAGCCAGGGGTGGGTGGCGTAGATGTCGGGCAGGTTCATGTCGCCGATGTAGAAGGGCAGGTTGTGGTGCACCGCACTGGGCACGGTGAAGACGATGATGAGGGCGCCGAGGGCGAGCAGGAAGCAGACGAGCAGCACGAAGGCGACGATGGCAAGGATACACAGGAAGAAGCCTGCCAGCAGCTTCAGCACGAAGGAGAAGATGCTGCCCAGAAAGCTGCGCCGGGGCTCGGCGGGGCGGGTGTCTTTCTCGACGACGGCGTCGGCGAGGTTCTGTGGCGTCACGTCGCGTCCCTCCATCTGCAGCAGCTCCTCGGGCTTGTGGGCCTCGGGGACGATGAGGGAGAGGACGATGTAGCTGATGATGCCTATGCCGTAGAACAGCACGAGGAGCACGAAGAGCAGGCGCCAGATGACGGGGTCGGTGTTGGTGTAGGCGGCGAGGCCAGAGCAGACGCCGGTCAGCATCTTGTCCTTGGGGTTGCGGTAGAGTCGCTTGCCGGCCGTTCGTGCGCGTACATTGTCGATAACGTCCTGCGCAGCCGAGCGGAAGGAGTCGTAGCGGTGGCCGTTGTTCCCGTTATCGTTATGGTTATCGTTAACGTTATCGTTGCCTGTGAGCTCCTCGGGACGTCCGATGCGTGTGATGATGTCCTTGACGTGGTCGATGGTGATGGCCTCGATGCCCTGCTGTCGCAGTTCGTCGAAGAGCTCGGCGATGCGTGCTTCGATGTCGTCGACAATCTCGTCGCCGCCTTCTTCGCGTCCGAACGAGGAGCGGAGCGACTCGATGTACTGTTGCAGCATTTCGTAGGCGTCCTCGTCAATCTGGAACAGGCGCCCGCAAAGGTTGATGGTAATATTTTTCTTCATAACTTCAATTTTTCAATTCTAAAAGTTTCGGTGTGATGGTTTTGAGATAGGTAATGGTGTTAGAGAGTTCGTTCCAGGCGGTGTCGAGTCCTTCGAGGAACTGTTCGCCCTCGGGGCTGAGGGCATAGTACTTGCGGGGCGGTCCCTGCGTCGACTCCTGCCACTGGTACTGTAGCAGTCCGTCGTTCTTCAGGCGCGTCAGGAGCGGGTAGAGTGTCCCCTCCACCACGAGCAGCTCGGCCTGCTTCAGCTGCTGGATGATGTCGCTGGCGTAGCTGGGGCGGTGCTTCAGCAGTAGCAGCACGCAGTACTCCAACATGCCCTTGCGCATCTGTGACTTTGCGTTTTCGATGTTCATTTTTCTTTGCTTTGGTTTAGAATTGCGCTGCAAAGATAGGTAAAACTTTAGTACCTTGCAATACAAAGTACTAAGTTTTTGCCGAGAATTATATTTATTTAACTTCTTGGCTCTTTTAACTTCTTGACTCCTTCATTCAAAAAGAACGGTGCCCACCTCCTGCTTTGAAAGCGAGGGGGTAGGCACCTTGAAAGTGATTTGTTGTGGCGTGCGTCCCGATTCCCAATTTTCGGACGCTCGCCGTTATGCGGGGTGAGTATTACTCGTAGTACTCAATCTTGCGGGTCTGCTCCATGTCGCGGCCCATCATCGATGACTTGCGGCTGATCCAGTTGCCCTTCTCGTCGTACTTGTAGTCGGTGTAGGGCATCTCCATCTGCTGGCCGCCCATGTCCATAATCTGAGCTGAGATGGCGCCCTTGTCGTTGTAGGTGTACTTGGTCACCATGTCGCGACCCATCATGTTCATTGACTGGCTGACGATGCGGCCGTTCTCCCACTTGTACTTAACCTCGGTGGCCTGACCCTGCATCATGACGCGCTTGGCAGACTGCAGATAGCCCTCGGCGTCGTACTTGGCGTCAGAGATACCCTCGGCCTGCATCTTGCCTTCCTTGGTGAAGTTGATGACCTGCTCGCGGCCCATCATGTTCATCGTGATTGACTTCACGGCACCCTTGGCCTCATTAGCCTCTACGTCGTGGAACTTGGTTTGTGCCTGCATGGCAAACGATACGGCCAGCATGGCCATCATCATCATTACTTTTTTCATTTTGAATAAAGTTTTTAATTGTTAGTAAAGTTGATAATAAATTGTAATGGTTTTCCCCTTAGACGCAGGAAGTACAAAAAGGTTTAAACGATTACCAATATTTTTATGCATTCGCGCAACAATTTGATGACGCTGGCCTTGCGCTTCTTGATGGTCTCGGGCGAGAGGCTCAGCAGCTGGGCTATCTCGACGTTCTTCAGTCCCTGCTCGAAGCTCATGTCGAAGATGCTGCGCAGGCGTTCGGGCAGGCGGTCGACGGCCTCGTAGATGCGGTCGAGCGTCTCCTGCAGCACCATGTTGTCGAAGAAGGTGTCGTCGTCGGGCTCCTGTCGGCGCTCCAGGTAGCGCGTGTGGCTGTCGGCCTTGCGGAAGAGCGACACAATCTCGTTGTGCAGGCTCATGAAGAGGTAGGACTTCATGGTGTCGGCATCCTGGAACTGCTGGCGGCGCAGGTACACTTTATAGACGGCCTCCTGCACGCAGTCCTCTGCCTGGTAGGCATGCTCGGCACCCAGCGTACGCTCGGCGTACCTGAGCAGCGAGGGGTAGAGCTCGCGGTAAAACGTCTCGAGACGCCCCTTGCGGAAGTCCTCCAGAATCTGTCGACTAATATCCATTCGGCATGCAAAGTTAGCAATTTTTCTTAAAAACGTAAGCAAAAGCGGAAAAAAGTGACGATTTTGTTACCCCTTCGCGCCTTTTGCGCGTCTTATTGGTATGAAAGATATGGAAAAGATTAGTCGTTTGGCTGAGTTAATGGCCAAGAAGGCTGTCGGACAGCTGACAGCCGGGGAGCAGGCGGAGCTGGAGGCGTGGACCTCGACCAGCGAGCGTCGCCGTCAGTATGCCGACATGGTGAGCAACCCAGCGTTCCTGGACGAGGAGCGTCGCCGACTGCGCGAGGTCGATGCAGACCGTGCGCTGAGGGCCATGCAGGCGCGTGTCCGTCCCCGTCTGTCGCGTCGCTGGCTGGCTACGGCAGCTGCCCTGACGCTGTTGCTGGCAGGCGGACTGCTCGTCTGGTGGCTACAGTACTCGAAGGTCGTGGCACCCGAGCTGAGCCAGGAGATGCAGGTGGCCATGAAGCTGAGCCAGGAGGCTGGTCGCAGCGATGCCGTCATAGAGTCGCAGTCGCTGACCAAGCGTGTGCAGGGACAGGGCGCAGGCCCGTCGGTCGCCACGTGGGTGGACGACGAGGTGGCAGAGCAGCTGGAGGAAGCCCAGCGCGTGACCACACACAAGGACAAGGAGTACTGGCTGCAACTGGAGGACGGCACGTGGGTACACCTTAATTATAATACGCGACTGGTCTATCCCGAGCACTTCACGGGAGCCTCGCGCGACGTCATCCTGGAGGGCGAGGCCTACTTCATGGTGGCTCGCGACCGTCGCCATCCGTTCATCGTACACACCCCTCAGGGCGACGTCCGTCAGTACGGCACGGAGTTCAATGTCAACACCCGCGAGGTCAACGGCGCCGTCAGCGTGGTGCTGGTCAAGGGCAGCATCGGCGTGACGCCCAACGGTGGGCAGGAACTGCGCATGCAGCCCGGTCAGAAGCTGTCGGTGCTGAACACCCAACTCAGCGTCGAAGAGGTTGACACCGAGCCCTACGTGGCGTGGAACACCGGCTACTTCCTGTTCCGTTACCAACCCCTGTGGAAGGTCACCGACGTGCTGGCCAAGTGGTACGACATCGACGTGACGTTCACCAAGCCCGAGGTGCGCGACATCACCGTCGTGGGCGACTTCGACCGTTACGAACAGCTCGACAACATCCTCAGCGCCCTGAGCAAGTCGACGGGCGTCTATGTCACGCGAAACGGCAGGAACGTGGAGATATCCAAATAAGGCATGGTCCCTAAACTCCCAATAGAGCAAAGCAAAAATAAATTATATCAACTAAAACCAAACTTTATGAGTAAACTAGCAACAGAACTGAGAACGCTCCTGCTGCTTGCGCTGGTCGCCATAGCGACAGGTGCGACGGCCGGGGGCGTGACGCTGCGAATGGAACAGGCCACCGTTGAGGAGGTGTTCCTGCAAATCAAGAAGCAGACGGGCTACAACTTCGTCATCAGTGGCGAGGTGGCCAAGTCGTTGCCTCGAGTGAATGTCGACGTGAAGGACAAGGACGTGCGCGACGTGCTCAACACGACACTCTCGTCCACTGGCTGCACCTACGACATCAACGGTCGCACCATCACCGTCTATCGCCAACAGGACGGAACGGGAAGCCGTACCGTCAGCGGTACTGTGCGCGACGAGCAGGGCGA
>Ga0247611_10006804_pt1 | contig 14561 bp, 6 predicted proteins | sample 177DNAGHGhighgp2_FD_192422 | JGI IMG/M metagenome (GOLD analysis project Ga0247611, IMG submission 192422) | Sheep rumen microbial communities from Palmerston North, Manawatu-Wanganui, New Zealand - 1770 DNA GHGhigh gp2 | ecosystem: Host-associated > Mammals > Digestive system > Stomach > Rumen ...
CTTGAGCGTGCCGTTCTGGACACCGGCGACGATCTCGCCGATGAACTTGTCCATGCCGGGTTCCAGGAGGTCGTTGATGGCGCCGATCTGCTCCACGGTCTTGCGGGGGCCGGTCCAGTCGGTCATCACGATGCCGTCGAAGCCCCATTCCTCGCGGAGGATGGTATAGAGGAGCTCGCGGTTGGCCTGGGTGTAAGGGCCGTTGATGCGGTTATAGGAGGACATGATGGTCCAGGGGTGGGACTCCTTCACGGCGATCTCGAAGCCCTTGAGGTAGAGTTCGCGGAGAGCGCGCGGATTGATCCGGGCGTCATTGGCCATGCGGTTGGTCTCCTGGCTGTTGCCGGCGAAGTGCTTCACGGAGACGCCCACGCCGTTGGACTGGATGCCGCGGGTATAGGCGGCGGCCATCTTGCCGGTCAGGAGCGGATCCTCGGAGAAATACTCGAAGTTACGTCCGCAGAGGGGGTTGCGGTGCAGGTTCATGCCGGGGGCCAGCAGGACGTCGGCGCCGTATTCCTTCACTTCCTCGCCCATCGCGGTGGTGAGTTCCTCCACCAGCGGCGTGTTCCAGGTCGATGCCAGGGACGTGCCCACCGGGAAGCCGGTGCAGTAGAAGGTCTTGTCCGTGCCGGGACGGGTGGGGTTGATGCGGAGGCCGGCAGGGCCGTCGGAAAGGACGGTCTGCGGGATGCCGAGGCGCGGGATGGCCCGGGTGGTGCCGGCGGCGCCGGACACGAGGACCTCGTCGGAGCCGGTGAGGCCGCCCACCATGGAGCCCCAGCCGGAGCCCACCAGGAGCGTGGCCTTTTCCTCGAGGGTCATGGCCTTCATGATTTCGTCGATGTTGTCGCTGCGCAGCTGCGGCTGGGCCGATGCGGCGACGGTGCCAAGGGCTGCAGTCATCAGGATCAGGGTTTTCTTCATATCGGTTCTGTGGTTTTTTTTCCGGACGCAAACTTACGAAATCCCGCCGAACTTGTCAATCCGGATTTCCGGTTTGAACAATTTGTGACAATATTTGAACACTGGACAAAAATTTCCTATCTTTCGCTTATGAAAAGTTTCTGCACCCTGCTCCTCGCGGGCGTCCTGGCCTTGTCGGCCGCCGCCCGGGAGAAAGTTCCGGCCACCGACAGCCGGATCACCTTTGTCGGCCGCACCCTCATGACAGGGGAATCCGTCTCCTTCGACTGGAGCGGCGTCTATGCCCGCGTCGCCTTCACCGGCGGCTACCTGGCCCTGGAGGCCGGGGACAGCGGACGGGATTATTTCAATGTCTGGATCGACAAGGATCCCGTCGCCGAACCGGACCGGGTCGTCGTCATCGACCGGGACACCACCGTCGTCCTGTTCCGGCAGAAAGAACGGAAGCCCCAGGCGCACCGGCTGGTCATCCAGAAACGGACCGAGGGGGAACAGGGCCGCGCCGTCTTCAAGGCCTTCGAGGCCGAAGGACAGTTCCTCCAGGCCGAGGGCGTCCGGGAGCGGGTGATCGAATTCGTCGGCGACTCCTACACCTGCGGCTACGGCAGCGAGAACAGCGTCCGGGAGGACCCCTTCCGCCCGGAGGACGAGAATCCCGCCAAGACCTATGCCGACATCCTGTGCCGCTATTTCGGGGCTGACGGAATCCGCGTCTCCCATTCGGGCCAGGGCATCGACCGGAACTATGACGACGCAGGCCGCGGCTGGCACATGCCCGACCGGTATCTCCAGACCTTCGACCTCGCCCGGGAACCGGCCTGGGACTTCCGGGGACCGAAGCCCGACATCACCCTCATCTATCTGGGAACCAACGACTTCTCCACCGGACGGCAACCCGGTTATCCCGAGTTCAAGGCCGGATACCTGCGGATCCTCCGGGCGGCCAAGGAGCATTACGGCGAGGACCATCCCATCCTGTGCGTGGTCCCGCGCCACAGCCAGGTGCTGTATGACTATGTCCGCGACGTCGTGGAAACCTGCGACCTCTCCGCAGTCTATCTCGCCGGCCTTCCCGAACGGGTCCATGACGACGAAGCCGACCTCGGCGCCTCCTGGCATCCGAACTATTCCGGACACGTCAAGAAAGCCTATTCCCTCATTCCTGTCCTCTCCACCATCACCGGCTGGTCCATCGAAAACAAACCCGTGCTATGAGAATACGCCTCCTTCCCCTTCTGCTCCTCCTGACGGCCTGCACGGCCACCCCCGACCGTTCCCTGACCCTGCATTTCGACAGGCCGGCCGCCTACTTCGAAGAGGCGCTGCCGCTGGGCAATGGCCGCCTGGGCGCCATGGTCTATGGCGACCCGGTCCACGAGCACATCTCCCTGAACGACATCACCCTTTGGACCGGCGAACCGGACAGGGGCGCGCAGCATCCGGACCTGGTCGCCACCGGCGCCGGATCGAAGGCCGCAGAGGCATTGAAAGCCGTGCGGGAAGCCCTCGACCGCGAGGACTACCGGGCAGCCGAACAGCTCCAGAGCGGCCTGCAGGGGCATTTCAGCGAAACCTACATGCCGCTGGGAACACTCCGGATCGACTATGATCCCGCAACCGTCACCGATTACGTACGCACGCTGGACCTCTCCCGGGCCGTCGCCACCACCTCTTATTTGAGGGACGGCGCCATTTTCCGCAGCGAGGCCTTCGTCTCCGCACCCGACTCGGTCATCGTCGTGCATATCGTCTCCGAAAAACCCCTGAACGCCCGCGTCCGCCTGGAGACGGAACTGCCCCATACGGTATCGGCCTCGGAGGAAGGGGTGACCGTGGACGGGTACACCGCCTGGCATTCCTATCCCGGCTACTTCTCGCAGGAACTCATCAGTCCGGAGAAATACTGGTATGACCCGGAGCGGGGCATCCATTTCCGGACGGCCCTTTCCGCCGATGTCAAGGGCGGCACGCTGGCGGTCCGGGACGGCGTCCTGGAACTCGAAGGGATGAGCGAAGCGACCCTGTATGTGGTCAATGCCAGCAGCTTCAACGGGTTCGACAAGGATCCCGTGAAGGAAGGGAAACCCTACCGGGCGATGGCCGATGCGAATCTTGCCGCCGCGAAGGTGGCCGGTTTCTCCCGGCTCCTGGCCCGGCATGAAGCGGATTACGAGGGCCTGTTCGACCGCGTATCCATCGACCTGGGCGCAACGCCGGACTCCGTCCGCGTCCTTTCCACCGATGTCCAGCTCAAGCGTTACACGGACCTCGGCGAAGCGAACCCGGAGCTGGAAGCGCTTTACTATCAGTACGGAAGGTATCTGCTGATTTCCTCTTCCCGGACGGAAGGGGTCCCGGCGAACCTGCAGGGCCTGTGGAACGAAAGCATGGACCCGCCGTGGAGCAGCAACTACACCATCAACATCAACCTGGAGGAAAACTATTGGCCCGCCGAGGCGGCCGGCCTCCCCGAGATGCACCAGGTCCTGCTGGGCTTTGTGCGGAACCTCAGCCGGAACGGCGCCCCGGCCGCCGAGCGCCTGTATGGCGCCACCCGGGGCTGGAACGCCGGTCATAATTCCGACATCTGGGCCATGGCCACGCCCGTGGGCCTCGGCACCGGCAACCCCTGCTGGGCGAACTGGACGATGGGCGGCGCCTGGCTGTCCACCCACCTCTGGGAGCATTGGCTGTACACGCGCTCCCGGGCCGACCTGGAACGCGACTATCCCGTCCTCAAGGGCGCGGCCGAGTTCTGCCTGGACTGGCTCGTGGAAAAGGACGGCGAACTCATCACCTCGCCGGGCACATCCCCTGAGAACCAGTATCTTACACCCGACGGCTTCCGCGGGGCGACCCTCTACGGCGCCACCTCGGACCTCGCCATCATCCGGGAATGCGTCACCGACGCCGTGGCCGCCGCCCGGGAGCTCGGGGTGGACGGGGACTTCGTCGCCGAGGCGGAGGAAAAGCTCGCCCGGCTCCGTCCCTACCAGATCGACCAGGCGGGCAAACTCCAGGAATGGTACCATGACTGGGAGGATGCGGAACCCCTGCACCGCCACCAGTCGCACCTCATCGGCGCCTATCCCGGTCACCAGATCGTGACGGGACCCTTTGCCGATGCAGCGCTGAAGACCTTGGAAATCAGGGGCTTCGAAACCACCGGCTGGAGCTGCGGCTGGCGCATCAACCTCTACGCCCGCCTGGGCGACGGGGAGAACGCCTACAAGATGTACCGCCGGCTCCTCCGCTACGTGAGCCCCGACAACTACCGGGGCGATGACGCCCGCCGGGGCGGCGGCACCTATCCGAACCTCTTCGACGCGCATTCCCCGTTCCAGATCGACGGCAACTTCGGCGGCTGCGCCGGTGTCATGGAAATGCTCCTGTACAGCGCCCCCGACGGCACCCTCACCCCGCTCCCGGCCCTTCCTTCGGCCTGGCCCGCCGGCTCCGTCAAGGGTCTCCGCACCCGCCGCGGCACCACCGTGGACATCACCTGGAAGGACGGCAAGGTCGTGTCCTTCCAGGAGCGGTAGTCTATGAGCCTGCGGGGACACCCTTCATACCTGAAGAAGACGAAACGACACTTCTTCCCCATTTTCGCAAAGCATCCTGAGGAGCAAAGCGACGAAGGATCTACCCCACGTACTCCGACGGCGGAACGCCGAACTGCTTCTTGAAGGAGGTGGAGAAGTGGGAGAGGGTGTTGAAACCGGTCATGTAGGCGATTTCGGACATGTTGTGCTTGCCCTCCTTCAGGAGGTCGGCGGCACGGTTCAGTTTGTAGCGCTTGAAGAAGACGCTGGGATTCTCGCCGGTGAGGCCCTTGACCTTGTAGTAGAACTTGGTGCGGGAGATCTTCATCAATTCGGTGATGCGGGTGATGTCCAGGTCCACGTTCGCGAGTTCCTTCTCCATCAGCTCGTAGAGTTCCTTCATGAAGGCGGCGTCGCGCGGGGAGAGGGCCTCGGGGGCGATCTCCTCCGTGGTGGTGACGGAGCCCAGCTGCCGGTGCAGTTTCTCCCGGTTCTCCAGGAGGGATTTCACGAGGGCGAGCAGGTAGGCGGGCTGGAAAGGCTTCGTCACATAGGCATCCGCGCCGACGCCCAGGCCCTGGACCTGGTTCTCCACGGCCACCTTGGCCGTCACGAGGATGACCGGGATGTGGCTCAGCTGCAGGTCGCCCTTGATGGCCTCGCAGAGTTCGTACCCGCTCATGCCGGGCATGACAACGTCGCTCACCACGAGGTCGGGAACCTCGTCCTGCATGCCCTTCAGGGCCGATGCAGCATCGAAATAGACGCTGACGTTGTAGGACTGGCCAAGCAGGACCTTTACGTAGTTGGCGATGTCGATGTCGTCGTCCACGACGGCGATGCGTTTGCGGGAGCCGGTCTCGACCGTCCCGGCAGGCACTTCGTCGGTCGGGACAGGGATGTCGTACACGGGCTGGATCTCGCTCCGTTCGTCTTCCGTGTAGGACGATGCGCTCACGGGCAGGATGACGGTAAACTCGGCACCGCCCTCGGGCCGGTTGGCCGCCCGGATATAGCCATGGTGCAGGCCGGCCAGGACCCGGGCATAGTACAGGCCGATGCCGGATCCCTGCGTATCTCCTTGATTGTCGGCCTGATAGAACCGTTCGAAAATCTTCTCCAGCTGTCCTTCCGGGATGCCGCAGCCCGTGTCGGAGACGGAGATCTTCGCATACTGGCTGTCGGTGTCGGCCTCCGTCAGCGGGAAGGCCGATGCGGCCTCGTCCCGCGGCACGACGTCGAAGGAGAGCGTCACCCGGCCGCCGGACGGGGTGAATTTCATCGCGTTGGACATCAGGTTCATCACGACCTTCTGGACCTTGTCCACATCGGCCCACATCGTGAAGGAATCCTCCAGCCCGTAGGTGGCGAGCTCGATTCCCTTGGAACCGGCGTTGAACCGGAACAGGTCCGCGATGCCGGCAAGGGGCGCGACGATATCCCCCTTGGCGACCTTGAGCTGCAGTTTCTTGTTACCGATGCGGTTGAAATCCAGGAGCTGGTTCACCAGGGAGAGCATCCAGGTGGAACTGCGCTGGATGATGCCCACCAGCTGCCGGTCCTGCCCCCGGACGCCTTCCGACGCGGCCAGCTGGGAGACCGGTCCCGCAATCATGGTGAGCGGGGTGCGGAACTCGTGGGCCACGTTGGCGAAGTAGTTCATCTGGATCTTGTTCAACCGCTGCTCCTGGGCTTTCTCCTGCTCGGCCCTTTCCCGTTCGCGGCGTTCTTCGCGGATATGGGCGGCGGCCTGCCTGCGGACGCGGCGGATGTGCCGGTAGAAGGTCCAGCCCATGCCGATGAGGACCAGTCCGGCCAAAGCGAACAGCAGCCGGGCCCACCAGGTCCCGTACCACGGGGGCAACACCTTCACGTCCAGCGACTTCTCGGTCTCAACGATGCTCTGGTTGTTGTTCGTGATCCGCACCTTGAACCGGTATTTCCCGGCCGGAAGGTTCGCATAATAGGCTTCGTGGTTGTTCCCGGCATCGACCCAGTCGCGGTCGAACCCTTCCATCATATAGTAATAGTGCGTCCGTTCCTGCTCGCTGTAATCCAGGGCGGCAAAGCCGATGCTGAAGGCGTTCTGGTCATTCCGGATCAGGACGGGAGACCCTTCTCCGAGTGCCCGGTCGATGGGACCGTTCTTCGAGGGCTCCACCAGCGTATTGTGGATTTTCAGGTGCTCGAACACCAGCGGAACCTGCCGTTTCTGCGGGACGTCCAGCGGGTTGAACCAGGTGAGCCCATGGGTGCCGCCGAACACCAGCGTCCCGTCCGGAAGAATGCAGGAGGCTCGCTCGGAGAACTGGTTCCCGCCGATGCCGTCGGCCTCGAAATAGTTCACGAACCGGTCCACGGTGCGGTCGTATTTGCCCAGGCCGTTCATCGTGGATACCCAGATGTTGCCCTGCCGGTCTTCCTCGATGGAGCAGATGTCCTGGCAGGGGGTACCTTGGACGGGAAGGGTGACATCCCCCTTGCGGATATGCCGGATCAGCCCGTTGGCGGTCGTCCCGATCCACAGGTCGTCGGCACTGTCTTTCAGGAGACAGACGGCCCGCAGGCCGGGCCGGTGGAGCAGGGAGTCCCTTTTCGTCTCTCCCCATTCCAGGGGCTGCGCTTCCTGGGTGAACACGTTGATCCGGCTGAGCAGGGGACTGTTGGAGGCGGCGATCAGCCAGCCGTCGTCCGATTTCTGCAGGTCCGTGACGAAAGCGGCACCGCCCCCTTCGCGGAAAGGAACGGCTTCCGCCTGGCCGGTCTCCTTGTCGTACCGGAGGAGACTGGAGCCGAAACCGCCGATCCAGATGTCTCCCCGGTCATCCTCCGCGATGGAATAGGCGCTTGTGAACAGGGGCGGGCCGAGCGTCCGGAACCGGTTCCCTTCGTACCGGGTCCGGTAAGCCAGGAATTTGTCCTGGAACAGCAGCCACAGTTCTCCGTCGGAGTCGCAGAAGATCTTGGTGCAGCGGATGTAGCCGATGTTGGGATTGTCGAAGAGAGAGGAGACATCCACCCTCCGGAGTACCTTGCCGCCCAGGTCGTAAACCCATAACCCATCCCGCAACGTGGTGATCCACAGCTGGTTGTTTTTGTCCAGGCAAAGGGACGTCACGGTCTTCCGGGCGAAAGCCGATGTCAGGAACTTGTTGCTGTTGAACTGGTTCTTGTAATGGTAGGAGACCGTATAGCCCTGATCCGTCGTCCCGAACCAGAGGTTCTGGCGGCTGTCCTGGAAAATGGAGCGGATCTCGGAGTCGGGAACGTCGTACGGGAAGCCGGCGTCGCCTTCGAAAAGGACTTTCCCGGTGGACCGGAAATAACAGAACATGCCCTTCCCGATGACATTCAGCAGGAGCGTCTGCTGGTCCACGGGGTAGAGGATGTCGATGTCCCCGTCCATCAGCCGGGGCTCGTTCCGGATGGGGGCGGGAAGCTCTTTCCAGGTTCGGCTGCGGGCGTCGAAGATGCTCAGCTGCCCCATGCCGGCCATCCAGTATTCTCCGTTCCCGGCGTTGATGATGTGATAGACGATGTGGGGTGTGCTGTAGGAAGCCGCCAGGGAAAAGTCATCCGTATTGTAGCATTTGAGGGAAGTTCCCATGTCCGTGACGATCCACAGGAGATTCCCGTCCAGGACGGAGTAGGGAAAACTGAAGGCGTTCAGGTCCCGGATGACCGGCCGGAAATGGCGCTTGTCGGCATCGAACTGATACAGGTTCGTGGAGTTGCTCATCAGGAGCCGTCCGTCGGCCGTCTCCCAGAAGCGGTTGGCGCTGGGGCTTTCGCCTAGGGTGTTCACCCGGTGGAAGCGGCCGTCCCCGCCTCGGCGGGCGACACCGTCGTCCGTCCCGGCCCAGAGCGTTCCCTTCTTGTCCAGGTAAACGGCGTTCACCTGGTTGTCGGGAAGGCCCAGCGTATCGTCCGCGGAAAAGTACTGGTGGTATTCGTGTACGCTGAACTGGTTGAGCCCCCGGCCTGTCGCAATCCAGATATGCCCGTCGGCGTCTTCGGCGAAGGCGTTCACTTTCTGGTTGGACAGGCGGTCGGAGATGACGGCCGTCCCTTCCGGAACGGGGGAGGTCGCTTCCCGGCAGGCCGTGCAGGCGGCGAGCAGCAGGAGCCCGATATACAGCAGTTGGTTTTTCATCGGTGTTTCGGGTAATGGCGGGTAAATATACGCATTTTTGAACAAATCGGAACAAAAATGGACAACGCCGGAAAAGCCGGGGACGGATGCGAAAACAAATGAAAGCGTGGAAAAAGGATTCCGGAGGAATCTTCGGACCTTTGTATCCGATCAAACGGCTGCTTATGACACTGAAACCTGCTATAACCCTCGGACTTTCCCTGCTGCTTCTTTCTTCCTGCAGCCAGCCCGTCCGGAAACGCGTGGAATGCCACGGTGCCCTCAAGACATCGGCCCAGGCGACGACCGTCCGGACGACGTCCGGTCCCGTAGCCGGATACATCGACGACGGCGTTTTCATCTACAAGGGCATCCCTTATGCCCGGGCCGACCGCTTCCAGCCGGCCGTGGATCCCGAGCCCTGGACGGAAGTCCGCTCGAGCCGGGCCTACGGGCCCACCTGTCCGCAGGACAAGCGGACCGGCTGGTATTCCGACGCCCAGGCCTTCTCCATGCACTGGGACGACGGTTTCCCCGACGAGGATTGTCTCCGCGTGAATGTCTGGACCGGCGGAATCAACGACGGGGGAAAGCGCCCTGTGATGGTGTGGCTCCATGGCGGCGGTTTCCGCGCCGGTTCCGGACAGGAACTCATTTCCTACGATGGAACAAACCTCGCCCGGGACCACGGGGTCGTGGTCGTGACCCTGAACCATCGGCTCAATGTCCTGGGATTCCTGGACCTTTCCGCCTACGGGGCCAAGTATGCCCATAGCGGCAACCTCGGGATGATGGATATCGTGAAAGCGCTGGAATGGGTGCGGGACAATATCGCGAATTTCGGCGGCGATCCGTCCAACGTGACGGTTTTCGGGCAAAGCGGCGGGGGCGGCAAGGTCTGCACCCTCATGGCGATGCCTTCCGCGAAGGGCCTGTTCGGGAAAGCCATCGTGGAAAGCGGCTCCATTACGGACCTGATGATTCCCAAGTATTCCCGCCGAGTGGGCGCCGCCACGGTGCAGAACCTGGGTCTGAACCCTTCCCGGATCGACGATATCGCCGATGTCCCTTATGAGACGTTGTTGCAGGCGTATGACCAAGCGCTTAAAACCGTGTCCGAAGAAGCCCGGGAGGACGGCGCGATGCCGGAGAACTTCCTGAACGCCCTTCTCTTCGGCCAGGTCCCGGTCGTGGACGGGGAGATCATTCCGGCCCAGCCCGGCACCCCGGAAGCCCTGGCCCTGTCGAAGGACATCCCTACGATCATCGGCACCACCTATCACGAGTTCACGCGCGACCGCGAGGATCCGATCTTCAAGCCGCTGGCCGTCAGGCAGGCCACGAACCGGACCGCCGCCGGCTGTGCGCCGGTTTATCTCTACCGGTTCGTCTGGCAGTCTCCGGTGCTGGACGGCGCCCTGGGCAGCACGCACTGCCTGGAGATTCCGTTCGTCTTTGACAATGTGCTCCTGCACCGCACTTTCACGGGCGGGGGAGAGGAGGCCGTGGAACTGGGGCACCGGATCAGCCGCCTGTGGACGAGCTTCGCCCGGACCGGAAAACCCGAAGCGGCGGGAATGCCCGAGTGGGAACCCTGGCCGCGCACGCTGGTGCTGGATACAGCCTCGAAATTGGAATAAATCACGTATATTTGTATAAAGATAACCCATTTGGTATGAAAAAATTAGTTGTTCTTGCGACCGGTCTGCTCCTGGGCGTTTCCGCCTTTGCGCAGCAGGCCCTTTTCGGAGGCCCCAACGTGGAGTCTCCCGTCATCAATGCCGACGGTACCGTCACGTTCCGGTATCAGGATGCCAAGGCCGTGAAGGTGGAAGTCACGGGTGACTTCCTGCCCACGGAAAAACGCGAATTCGAGATGAACGGCCGCAAGATGACGGCCGATGTCCCCGGCGTGGGTGTCCTCAAAGAGGGAAAGGACGGCGTCTGGGAGTACACGACCCCCTTCAAGGTGGCCCCCGAGATGTACACCTATACGTTCCGTGTGGACGGAAAGACGATGATCGACCCGAACAACGTGTTCGTGAACCGGGACATCGCCTCCCTCACGAGCGTCCTCCTCGTCCCTGAAGAGGGCGCCCGTTCCGACCTGTACGCCATCCACCGGGTCCCGCACGGCACGGTGTCCAAGGTCTGGTATCCTTCCGCCACGGCGGGCTTCGACCGCCGCCTGACGGTCTATACCCCGGCCGGCTACGAGAACAACCCCAAGACCAAGTATCCCGTGCTGTATGTCCTCCACGGCATCGGTGGTGACGAAGACGCCTGGGTCACCCAGGGCCGCGCCACGCAGATCCTCGACAACCTCATCGCCCGCGGCGAGGCGAAGCCGATGATCGTGGTCTTCACCAACGGCAACATCTCCCAGGAGGCCGCTCCGCTGGAGAATTCCACCGGCTACACCCGTCCGACGATGAGCCTTCCCCAGACGATGGAAGGAACTTTCGAGACCTCCTTCCCGGAAGTCGTCAAGTTCATCGACAGCCACTACCGGACCATCGCCAGGAAGCAGTCCCGGGCCATCTGCGGCCTGTCCATGGGCGGTTTCCATACGCTGTACATTACGCTGAACAATCCGGATATGTTCAACTATTCCGGCATGTTCTCCGCCGCCATCGGCACCGGTTCCGAAAAGACCGCCGCGCACAAGGAAATCTATGAGGATGTGGACGGCAAGCTGGCCACGTACTTCTCGAAGAAGCCCGCCCTTCTGTGGATCGGCATCGGCTCCACGGATTTCCTGATCCAGTCCAACAACGAGTTCCGCGCCAAGCTCGACGCGGCCGGCTACCCGTACAAGTACATGGAGACCGACGGCGGCCATATCTGGCGCAACTGGCGGATCTACCTCTCCGAGTTCGTCCCGCTCCTTTTCAAATAGCCTGATAACCAATACATTGATATGAAAAAGTATTTGCTCTTCGTTCCGGCCGCCCTGCTTGTGGCCGCATGCGCGACGGCTCCGTCCCCGCAGGACCGGCTCACCGTCAATGACAAGAAGATCGAGCAGGTCATCGCCCAGATGACCCTGGAAGAGAAGGTGAACATGCTCCACTCCAAGACCAACATGTCTTCCGCCGGCGTGGAGCGCCTGGGCATCGCCGACATGCACTATGCCGACGGTCCCTTCGGCATCCGCGAAGAGGGCGTCCCGAACGGTTTCCAGTCTGCTGGCTGGACGCTGGACTCTGCCACCTATTTTCCGACCGGATCGGCCCTCGCGGCCACTTGGTCCAAGGAGATGGCCTATATCTATGGCACCGGCATGGGCATGGAAGCGCGCCTCCGCGGCAAGGATGTCATCCTGGGCCCGGCGGTGAATATCCAGCGCCTGCCTGTCGGCGGCCGCACCTATGAGTATCTGAGCGAGGATCCGATCCTCTCCGCCGCCCTTTCCCTGGAATACACCAAGGGTGTGCAGGACAAGGGTACAGCCGTGTGCATCAAGCACTTCGCCGTGAACAACCAGGAGACCAACCGCGGCAGCGTGGACGCCCAGATCGATGAGCGCACCCTCCGCGAGATCTATCTCAAGCCGTTCGAGCGCGCTATCGTCGAAGGCGGCGCCATGAGCGTGATGCCGGCCTACAACAAGGTCAACGGCGACTACTGCTCCGAGAACGAGCACCTGCTGAACGAGATCCTCCGCGGCGAGTGGGGCTTCAAGGGCTTCACCGTGTCCGACTGGGGCGGCACGCACAGCACCATGGGCGCGATGCTCCATGGCCTGAACGTCCAGATGACAGGCTCCCACTACCTGGGCCAGCCGGTCATCGACTCCATCGCCACGGGCGCCCTCACCGAGGCCCTCGTGGACGAGAAGGTCAAGCAGATTCTCCGCGTCCGCTACGCCATCGAGGCTGTTCCGGACGACGTCGCCAACACCAAGATGACCTCCCAGCCGGAGTGCCAGGACATCGCGAAGCGGGTGGCCGAAAAGTCCATCGTCCTCCTCAAGAACGAGGGCGTGCTCCCGATCGCGAAGACCGTGAAGAAGATTGCCGTCATCGGCCAGAACGCCGTCCTGAAGACCCAGAGCGGTGGCATGGGTGCCGGCGTGAAGGCTCTCTATGAGGTGACTCCGCTCGAAGGTATCCGCAAGCGTGCCGGTGCCGATGTCCAGGTGACCTATGCCCCCGGTTACAAGAACTTCCCGGGCCGTCGCTGGGGACCCGCCCCGGCCGAGCCGAATCCGCTGGAAGCTGCCGCCATCGACGAACCGGCCGATCCCGCCCTCCTCGCCGAGGCTGTCGCCCTGGCGAAGGATGCCGATCTGGTCATCTTCTTCGGCGGCACCAACAAGAGCATCGAGACGGAGGGCTCCGACCGCAAGGATATCCTCCTGCCAACCGGTCAGGAAACCGTCGTCTGCGCCCTTCGTGAAGCTAATCCGAACCTCGTGAGCGTTCTCGTCTCCGGCGGTCCCACCGATCTCCGCATCCTGGAACCGGCCTCCCCGGCCATCGTCCAGGCATGGTGGAACGGTACCGAAGGCGGTACCGCCCTCGCCGAGGTCCTGTTCGGCGACATCGCCCCCTCCGGAAAGCTCCCGTTCACTTTCCCGGCCAAGCTTGAGGATTCCCCGGCCTTTGCCCTGGGCAATTTCCCGGATCCGAACGCCGGTGGCGACCTGTTCACCCTGATGTACCGCCAGGATGTCCTGAAGATGACTCCGGCCGAGCGCCAGGCCTTCCTCGATTCCCTCCCGAAGCCCGTCTCCAAGTACACCGAGGGTTCCCTCGTGGGCTACCGCTGGTTCGACACCAGGAATGTGAAGCCGATGTATGCCTTCGGCCACGGCCTCTCCTATGTCGATTTCGAGTACGGCGCCGTGAAAGCCGCCGCGAAGAAGGATGTCGTGAAGGTGACCTTCACCCTCGCCAATAAGGGTGGCATGACCGCCGACGAGGTGGTCCAGCTCTACGTCTCCCGTCCGGATGCGACCGTCGAATGGCCGGTGAAGGAACTCAAGGCTTTCGAACGCGTAACCCTCGCCGCCGGTGAAACCAAGACCGTCACCCTGGAAATCCCCGTAAAGGACCTCCGCTACTGGAACGTGGAAAAGAACGCCTGGGACCTGGAGCACGGCAGGCTCGTCCTCCTGCTCGGCGCCGCCTCCGACGATATCCGCCAGCAGGCCGAAGTCATTATCTAAGCGTCATCATGCGTCAATCTCTGATCCTTGGGGTCGCCCTGCTTGCCGCAGCGTGCGGCCCCAGGCCTTCTGCCCAGGTGGAGAAGGTCGAACTGTACACCGTCGTAGGCGACTACGGCCTGGAGGCGGACGCCATTGAGATCACCGTTTCCAATCCCCGTTCCCTGAAGGGATTGAAGGCGGAGGATTTCGACCTCGTGAACAATGTTCCTGCTGCTTTCATCGACGCGGCTACCGGCCAGGCGCCGGTCGAATACGCCGACGACGGCATCGTCCTGTCCGTGAATAAGAACGTCCTTCGCATCGACGCCAAGCCTTTCCACAAGGCAGGCAAGCCGGAAGGCTGGTTCAAACGCATTCCCTGGGAGTTGCACTGCGCTGCGGACTCCGCCCTCAATGTCACCGCCGCGCAGGTCACCGGAGAGCATATCGCCGTCCTGGACGACTGCGAGACCGGGTCCTTCACCTTCGGCGGCCTGACGCGGGAGTACATGCTGCATCTGCCCAAGGATGCCGACGGCAAGGTCATCCCGAACGCGCCTCTGCTCGTGTGGCAGATCGGCGGCGGCGAGTATGACAAGGACCTGATGACGGTGGCGACGGCCAACCGCTGCCTGGTTTCCCTGCCCACGGAGGGCGTTCCCTGTGCCACGCTCGTATTCGCGCTCGCCAATCCGAACTACCATTACAGCGCCTCCCTGTATCCTGAAAAGATTGAATTGATCGACCGCAACAACGCCCTCCAGATGGCCTTCATCGACCAGCTGATTGCCGAAGGAAAGGTCGA
>Ga0247611_10006805_pt1 | contig 14560 bp, 10 predicted proteins | sample 177DNAGHGhighgp2_FD_192422 | JGI IMG/M metagenome (GOLD analysis project Ga0247611, IMG submission 192422) | Sheep rumen microbial communities from Palmerston North, Manawatu-Wanganui, New Zealand - 1770 DNA GHGhigh gp2 | ecosystem: Host-associated > Mammals > Digestive system > Stomach > Rumen...
TCTTCAGCAAGAATCCCAAACTCTTCTGGATTGGTATCGGCAAGACCGACTTCCTCTATAAAAACAACAACGACCTACGCGCCTACTTGGATAGTAAGAACCATAAGTACACCTACCTCGAGACCGAGGGTGGTCACATCTGGCGCAACTGGCGTATCTACCTTTCTGAATTCACTCCATTATTATTTAAGTAAACTCCAAAAAGAAGATGATGAAAAAGAGTTTAATCTCAGTTTTAGGAATGGCTATTTTATTAGTTGGTTGTGCCTCCGAAGGCAATGTAACAAAGAACACCATCAATCAGGAAGAAGTGATGGCAAAGATGTCACTCGAAGACAAGGCCCACTTCGTGATTGGTACAGGCATGGAGGGCTTCTCCGGTGATGAGGCCGTGATTGGTGCCACCAAGAATCTCGTACCAGGTGCTGCTGGTACCACCTATCCACTCGACTCGCTCGGCATTCCGGCTATCGTGTTGGCTGACGGTCCTGCAGGACTTCGTATCGATCCTACCCGCGAGGGAGACTCTGCAACCTATTATTGTACACACTTCCCAATAGGCACGCTACTTGCCTCAACATGGAATACGAAGCTCGTCGAAGAGGTAGGTATCGCCATGGGACAGGAAGTGAAGGAATATGGTGCAGATGTTTTGCTGGCTCCTGCCCTCAACATCATGCGCAATCCACTCTGCGGACGTAACTTCGAGTATTACTCAGAAGATCCTGTTGTAGCAGGTAAGACTGCTGCTGCCTATATCAAAGGTATCCAGAAGAACGACGTAGGCACGAGCATCAAGCACTTCGCTGCCAATAACCAGGAGACCAACCGCATGGGCAATGATGCACACATGTCCCAACGTGCACTCCGTGAGATTTACCTGAAGGGCTTCGAGATTGCCATCAAGGAGAGCAAACCCTGGACGGTGATGACCTCTTACAATTACATCAATGGTGTCTATACCTCTGAGAGCAAAGACCTCGTGCAGACCATTCTCCGCGACGAATGGGGCTATGAGGGTACGGTAATGACTGACTGGTTTGGCGGTAAGGACGGCGCCGTTCAGATGTGGGCGGGCAACGACATGCTACAGCCTGGTAAGAAAGAACAGTTCGACTCCATCGTGGCAGGCGTAAAGAGCGGCAAGCTTGCCGAAGCAGACCTCGACCGTAACGTGAGCCGCATCCTCAACCTTATTGAGAAAACACCCCGTTATCAGGGTTATAAGTTCTCTAACAAGCCCGACCTGAAGGCACATGCAGAAGTTACCCGTCAGTCGGCTGCCGAGGGTATGGTCTTGATGAAGAACGAAAAAGCCCTTCCTTTTGCCGAAAGCATCAAGAATGTGGCTCTCTATGGCAACACCTCTTATGAGTTCATCGCCGGCGGAACAGGTTCTGGTAATGTGAACCACGCCTATGTAGTATCTTTGCTTGACGGTATGAAGAACGGAGGTTATGCCGTGTCAGACGATTTAAAGCAGGCGTATGAGCTGTTCTGGAACGACTATCGCAAGGCTCGTGAGGCTGAGATAGCCAAGATTGAGAAGACCGATCCGCAGAAGGCAATGATGATGAGATTCCTGCCAAGCGGTCTGCCTGCCGAAAAGCAGTTTACCGTGGCAGAACTGGAGGCTCAGGCTGCCAAGGCTGATATTGCCGTACTGACAATCGGACGTATCTCCGGTGAGTTCTTCGACCGTAAGTCATCTGACTTCAACCTCAATGACTCTGAGCGTAAGCTTCTTGAACAGGTCTGTGAGACCTATCACAAGGCTGGCAAGCAGGTGGTGGTGTTGCTGAACATCGGCGGTGTCATCGAGACTGCTTCCTGGAAGGAACTGCCCGACGCTATCCTCTGCGCATGGCAGGCAGGTCAGGAAGGCGGTAACAGCGTGGTAGACGTACTCAGTGGCAAGCAGTCACCTTCTGGCAAGTTCACCATGACATGGCCCGTGAAGTTCACCGATGCCTATTCTTCCAAGAACTTCCCTGTGGATCAGACGGCAAAGCTCGACTTCATGAATACAGTTGAGCGTGGTAATGTGAAGAATGTAGATTGGACTGACTATGAAGAAGACATCTACGTGGGCTATCGTTATTTCGATTCCTTCGAAGTTCCCGTCAGCTATCCTTTCGGTTTCGGTCTCAGCTACACCACCTTCGACTACAGCAATGCCAAGATTGCTGAGAAGGGCGATGCTTACGAGGTGACCGTTACTGTAAAGAACAGTGGTGAGCGTGAGGGCAAGGAGGTTGTAGAGCTTTACATTTCTGCTCCCGACAACAAGGCTGCCAACAAGCCCGTCAAGGAACTGAAGGCATTTGCCAAGACAAAGAACCTGAAGCCAGGTGAAAGCGAGACATTGAAACTCAGCGTGAAGGCTGCCGACCTTGCCTCTTTCGACGAAGCTTCTTCTTCATGGGTAGTGGCAGAAGGCGAATATCAGTTCCTCATTGCTGCCTCTTCACAAGACATCAAGTCAACATTGGCTGCCAAGGTCAAGGCTCAGCAGACCAAGGCTCATGATGTCATGAAACCATCAGTAAAACTGAACCTGCTGAGAAGGTAAAAGAAGGTAAACAAAGAAAAGAAAGATGCCATTCGCAAATACGAGTGGCATCTTTTTGTGTACTATGTTTTTTGAGTTTGAGTCAGGAACAAGGGCACCACTATCTTGAAGGTGATGTTGCGCCCCATGTTAAAGATTCCTCGTCGACCTGTGGCTGCATTCACATCGGCATATTTAAGTCGGCTCAAGTGGTTCTGGTAGGCTTTGTCCAGCAGATTATCGGCTGTGATATACAGTTCGGCAACCTTTCTTCCTTTCACCTGGATGTCGGAACCTGCAGAAAGATTGAGCAAAGCATAGCCTGGAGTCTTGGTCTCTGTATCGTCTGAACTATATATATGTGTCTGCTTCAGATAGCAATCAAGGCCAGCAGCCACATACAAATTATTGAATAATGAGCGGTGGGCTGCATCCGAAGTATGGTGATGATTGACCGTAGTGTGCGAGTGATGGAAGAGTTCCCATTTCAGTTCCGATGCCCAGTGAGGTGCTGGTGTGAAAGGAAGGTACTTTGTATCGGCACTTGCATGCATCAGCCGGGCATCGACATACGAGAAGGTGTTTGAGAAATGGATGGAATGAACAGGATGAAAGTCGATACCCGCTTCGAAACCCAACAGTCGGGCATCCCCTTGAGTATAGGCGTATGTGAGATAGCCTTCTTCAATTTCCTGGTTCAGGCGATGGGTGAAGATATAGTTGTCGATGCGATTGGCAAAGAGGGCTACCTGTGCAGATACATATCGCGAAGTGAAGTCAAGGCCGAGGTCAGCCTGCAGACTATACTCAGCCTTTAGCTGCTGATTTCCTAATTCGTAACGGATTGAACCCTCGTGAACACCATTGGATGACAACTCACTCATATTCGGTGTACGGAAGCCGCGTGAGAGGTTCAAGCGAACATTGAAGTGCTTGTTGATGTTGCAGACAGCACCAATGCTACCTGTCAGACCGTTGAAGTGACGGGAGAAATCTGTAAAGCGCATATCTCCATCCTCAATCAACTCATCGCCATGCAGCCTACGGTGGTCATAGCGAACACCTCCATTCAATGTCCAGTTATCGCCAATGGTTTTCGTGGTGGTAGCATAGATACCGAAGTCGAAGAGCCGATAGTCGGGAATCAGGTATTCTTCTCCCTCGTTTCCCGATTTCTGATACATACCGCCGATGCCCGTAGAAAACTTCCAGCCGTCCCATTCATGAGTCAGATAGCGCAGGTCGTAGGTCAGCGTATGCAGTTTGAAAAACAATTCGTATTCATCAGCCGACTCTTCGAACTCCTGTCGGCGGTTTTGCTGATACCCAATGATGGCTTTCAGATAGCCCGACGAGAGGGATAGCGAATTGTCCCAGACCAGTTTATAGTGTTTCACCTGCTGGAAAGGCAGCGACTTGCCGTAAGTCTTCACGTTATTCGTGCTACATTCCAACTCACCCGTTTCTGGATTGCGCTCACCCTCCACGATGCCTGGAGTCAGATGATATGCCGTCCACGTAAGCCTTGAATGTCCCCACGTTTTATCAATTCCCAGCATCAGTCTGCCAGCACGTTCGCGGAACTGTGAACCAGGCACGTAACCATCGTACTTGTTCTTATACGCATGCGCCATCTTATCACTAAAGCGGGCATCCCACACAAATCCATGCTGGTTGCCTGCTAACGACAGATTATAGTTAAAGAGACCGTTGTTTGTCTGATACTCCGAACTCACATTGGCAAGCATATCGCCTTCAGCGAGCGTCGGCTTTGAATGGAGGATAACGACACCCGCCATTGCATCCGAACCATACATCAGCGAGGCAGGACCTTTCAGAATCTCTACTGAGTTGACGCTACTGCCATCAACCTCCACGCCATGCTCGTCGCCCCATTGCTGACCTTCCTGACGCACTCCTTCGCTCATCACCACAACACGGTTGTAACCCAATCCTCGGATGATGGGTTTCGAAATACTGCCACCCGTAGTCAACTGACTGACACCAGGCTGGTGGGCGATAGCGTCGATGATGTTGGTCGATGCCGTAGCCCTAAGCACCTGTGGTGAAACGATACTTACCGGAGCTGTCGCATGCTTCAGCTTTGTGTCGCCTGTTACGCCCGTCACCGTTACTTCGTTCAGATTCAAATGGCGGTAGAACACATCTGTCGAGTCCTCCGCATGATGATGGGTCTTTATACTATCTTGCGCTGCCACTGCCATACAAATACACAGCAATGGCAGAATGAAATATATTGTCTTCATTCTGTGATGGATTAAATGGATGTATAAAATAGTGTATGTAAGAAACCTGTGGGAATCAGGCAAACGGAGGGCCGCGCGTAACGATGATGCCACAACACGCGGCTTGATAGCCACACAAAGGCTGGGCATGATTCTTCTTACATACATGAACAAATACCGTGACAGCCATCACAGCAGCTGTCAGCATGGGGAGTGTCAGCAACTGGCAAAGCACACAGTCGTGCGCCCATGATGCAGTCTGTGTCAGATGACCATGACAACTGTGATGAACACAGTCGGTGCATTCTGTATCAGTTCCCGAAAAACTTCCCTCATGTACATGAAGTGACGAGAATATCAGCATTGGCACAAAAACTGCCAATAGCAACCACGATGTAAAATGTCGTTTCTTCGTCAACTTCATGGCAACAAAGATACTGATTATTATCCTGACTCTGCGATAATTCTCCAAGAATTAACGATTATTTATAATCACTCTTCATCACATCGGTACTGATGCGGTAAAGGTAACACAAGCAGAACAAGAATCTACTAAAACTTCGGTTGGAAACTCTGGCGGTATTCGCTGGGCGACTGGCCAAGGTGTTTTGTACAGTAACGGCTGAAGTAGCTCAATGACGTGAAATTCATTAGTTCAGCTATCTGTGTGAGCGACAGACGTTCATCATTCAGATAGTCTTTCAGTATGGGGATGGTGTGGCGGTCTATATATGAAGTAACGCTGTGACCCGTCACACGCTTGATGGTAGCAGAGAGGTATTTAGGTGATACGCTCAGGCGCCCGGCATAGTAGCTCACGTCGCGCTCTGTACGACTGATGCCTGTGGCGAGCAATGCCATCAGTTGTTTCACGATGTAAGCCGTGCGGTCGGTATGGGTGTCGGTGGCATCACGTTGGGCATGAGCCTCGAAGATGTCGTACATCATCGTCAGGCAGAGACTGCCCATGAGTTCCCGGTAGAACTGCAGGTGGCGGTCTTCAAGGCGATTGTGCAAACGATGGAAGTCATCCAAGAGATGCTTGGCCTGTTCATCCGTCAGCTTGATAACGGGATCCTGGTTCAACGAGATGCTGCCCCCGATACTATAGTTGTTCGATGGCAGCAGATTCTGCAGGAACTTATAATCGGCAGCAAACCATTCCACCTGCATGTCGGCATGTGCAGCAAGGTTCTTCACCTTGTTGGGCATGGGTATCACCACCAGATCGTTTTTCACAATGTGATAGCAATGCTCGTTGAACACAAAACTCCCTTCCCCTGCCGTACAAAGCAGGTGCATACATGTGTGACTCAACTCACGGGCGTTCATCCCGTAGAAGTCTGTTGAATATTGAAAATCTGTCTTCATATCACTTATTGCTAACGTGTCCAAAGATACACATTATTTTGTATATAAAAGTACGATTTCTGCAAAAAGTGAAAAACATAACGCTTTTTGTGAAACTAAAGTATTAGGAAATCATCGTATCTTTGCAGTCAGATAACAAAAAGCAGACAATTATGAACATCAAGACTTTCATCACAGCTGTAGTGGCATTACTTGTTTCGACAGCTTGTGGCGGCACAAAACAACAACAAACAGAAACATCAACATCAAACGAAACATCAGTTATGGCAAAAGACGGAAAGGCATTGGTTGTGTTCTTCTCGCATGCGGGAGACAACTACGCAGTAGGAAACATTGAAGTGGGCAACACGAAGATTGTGGCTGACTATATCACGGAATTGACGGGTGCAAAGCAATTCGAGATTGTTACACACAAATACGATGGCATGGCCTACAACCCGCTCATCAAGTTGGCACAAGAAGAAGTTAAAAAAGGTGAGTTGCCAGAGTATGAGGGCGATGTGGATTTGAGTGGATACGACACCGTGTTTATTGGCGGTCCCGTGTGGTGGGGCACCTATCCGCAGGTGATGTTTACCTTCTTCAAGAAGCACACAAACGATTTGAAAGGCAAGACCGTTATCCCCTTCACCACCCATGAAGGCAGTGGACTCGCCAACTGTGTGGAGGACGTGAAGAAGGCATTCCCCGGTGCCAACGTCACAAAGGGCTTCAGCATCTACGGACATGAGGTTCGCACGGAGAAAGCAAAGGTTGAAAAATGGCTTAAAAGTTTAGGATATTAACAACATAAAACAATTAGAACTATGCAGAACTTTGATTACATGACCCCTACTCGCCTGGTGTTTGGCGAGAATGCAATTGAGAAACTTCCCGCAGTATTGGCGGCTATCGGTAAGCGTGTACTGCTGACCTATGGTGGCGGCAGCATCAAGAAAATCGGTCTATATGACCGCGTGAAGGAACTGTTAAAGGATTTCGAGATAACGGAACTCTCGGGCATACAGCCAAACCCGAAATATGATCCCAGTGTACTCGAAGGTGTAAGACTTTGTAAGGAGAACAACATCGATGTTATCCTGTCTGTGGGCGGCGGTAGCGTACTCGACTGCTCAAAGGCCATTGCCGGCTCAGCGAAATACGACGGAGACCCATGGGACATCATCACAGCTAAGGTTCCCACAACGGCCGCCATTCCCATTGTAGACATCCTGACACTGGCAGCAACTGGTAGCGAGTACGATTGTGGAGGTGTGATTTCACGCACAGAGACCAACGACAAGCTGGCTTATTTCAGTCCGCTGGTGTTCCCCGTATGTTCCATCCTCGATCCTTGTTACACCTTCTCTGTATCGAAGAAGCAGACGGCAGCAGGTTGTGCAGATGCCATGAACCACATTATGGAGCAATACTTCTGCGAGGACTCGACGCTGTTGAACGACGGTTTCTGCGAGGCAGGTCTGAAGAGTCTGATGGTGAATGCCAAGGCTTGTCTGGAGAATCCAGAGGACTATCGTGCACGTGCTGAAATGATGTTTGCCTGTACCCTTGGCTGTAACGGCATCTATTCACTCGGCAACAGCCCTTCTGGCTGGCCCTGCCACGGCATAGAGCATGCCCTGAGTGCCTACTATGACATCACGCATGGCGAAGGTCTTGCCATCATTACCCCACGTTGGATGCGTCATATCCTCAGTGAAAAGACAATCGATCGCTTCGTGAAATATGGTGTTAACGTGTTCAGCATTGATGCCACATTGCCCAAACAGGAGATTGCAGAAAAAGCTATCGATGCTACATACGCATTCTTTGAGAGCATCAACATTCCCATGCACCTGCGTGAAGTAGGCATTGGTGAAGAGCGTATCGATGAGATGGCTCACCACGTTGCGGTAAACGAAGGACTGGAAAATGCCTACGTGCCTCTGTCGGAGCAGGACATCAAGGATATTCTTGTCGCTTCATTATAAGACTAATCGAGAAGTATGGAGAACATTAAATTATTTAATGGCGTTGAGATGCCGTCCTTAGGTTACGGCGTATTTCTGGTAAGTCCTGACGAATGTGAGCGTTGTGTGACGGATGCGCTGAACGTAGGCTACCGGCTGATAGACACAGCACAGGCTTATCAGAACGAAGAAGGCGTCGGCAATGCCTGGCGCAAGAGTGGAATCAAGCGCGAAGACCTGTTCCTTGTTACGAAGGTATGGATCTCAAACAACGGTGAGGAAAAGGCAGCCAAGAGCATTGACGAGAGCCTGGGTAAGTTACAGACGGAGTATATCGACCTGCTGCTGATCCATCAGGCATACGGAGACGTGTTCGGAACGTGGCGGGCAATGGAGAAAGCCTATCGTGCCGGTAAGGTACGTGCCATAGGCATATCCAACTTCCAGTCTGGTCGTTTCTTCGATTTTGCTCATTATGTAGATGTAAAGCCGATGGTGAACCAGTTGCAATGCAACACACTCATCCAGCAGACAGGCATCGAACCGATACATGACGAGTTTGGAACGAAGATGATGGCATGGGGACCACTTGGTGGACAGGGCGTAGAGGGCATCGTAAAGAGCAATGAACTCGCAGCCATCGGTGCGAAGTATGGGAAGAGTGCTGCCCAGGTAGCCCTCCGATGGCTCACTCAGCGCGGCATCGTAGCCATCCCCAAGTCGAGTCATAAGGAACGTATGGCACAAAACTTCGACATCTTCGACTTCACTTTGGCAGACGAAGATATGGCGCAGATTGCCCAACTGAATCAGCACGACACAGGTACCATCAACTTTGGTGACCCTCAGTTTGTGAAGTATCTGATTGAGAACTACGGATAAGCGAAGGCTGAGAGATAAAACAAGTAAATCGGGAAGATGCTAACATCGTAACATCTTCCCGATTTTTGTTATATAACAGGAGTACCGAATTGTATGCCTGAACAGGCATCAAAAGCTACTCCAATGACCTATTCTGTTTTGCCAAGGATGATGTTTACAAGTGCTGTCACGTCGGCAACGGTCGTCAATCCATCCTGATTCACGTCGGCAGCCTTCAGATTATAGTCCGCTGAATACTTGCCAAGGATGATATTCACGAGTGCCGTCACATCGGCAATGTTCACTTCTGAGTCACCATTAACATCGCCGATTAACACCTCGGGGAAGACAATGGTATAGGTCGTTGTTCCTTTGAGTTTAGTCTGCTGCCCCTCGCTATAGAAGTAGGTCCAGATGAAGTATTTCCAGCCATCACTGACATTAGTCATGTCGAATTGCATCTTAGTGCTCTTGCCCGGAGCGAGTGTCAAGTGCCGGTTGATGCCTTGCACACTCGACCCGTTCGAACCGCTGGTGTGCTTGAACAACCTTGCCGAGATGTCCTCGTCATAGGTCGTATTGCCTTTATTGGTGACGGTAATCACGACGCTGAACTTGTCGCTGGTGATGACTTTGCCACTGGTATCGGTCACGTCAAGAACCTGGATTGTGGCACTCAGGTTGGCGGCAGGCATTGCCTTAATCGTGATGTTACGGGTAGCAACGGGATTGCTCCCATCCTTGCTCCACGACCAAGTGAGGGTGTAGCTGCCGGCATCCTGGAATAAGTAGGTGTAATGAATGTCGTCTGTCTCTCCCGATTCCAGCCCCACAAAGCCTGCAGCGGCAAACTGACCGTTAACGAACATGTAAAGCAATTCATTGCTTGAGTGACCTTTGTTGGTCAAGTTGACATCCATGTTGACGGGACGCCCATTGTGCATGTTGCCTGTTATGGCAATGTTGTTGATAACGTAGTTGTGCGTGCCGGCAGTACCATAGCCCGTAACAGTGCACTGGTTTCCATTGAAAGTCACCTCAATGTAGTTGCGTTCTGCACCGACGCAAGGACGCCAGTTGTACTGGCTATACTCGCTATACATGGGCACGAGGCGATAGGTGCCAGATGTGATGCCCGCGCCAAATACAAAATCACGGTTGGTATGTTGGATTTGGTAACCGGGTCTGAAACCTTGATTACTGGAATTGTATAGACTTTTAACCATCTCACCATCCTTGAATAGTCCCCAACCAACGCGCACGGCAAGCGTGTCAGAGGTATAGTTATGGAAAACGCCCGAGACATTGATCTTGAATGCCTCGTTCGTGCTTGAACGTGTGTTGGTGTAGCTATTGAGTGTGACATCGGTGGCTGTAATCTCAAAATTGTGGCTGCTACCATTGTTGGGTTGGTATCCAACAATGGCATACTGATCCATAATATAACCATAGGCACCGCTGGCACTACCCGTTCCCTGTTCGTCGGGATTGAGCACACTAAGCAGGAAATAGCCGTTGCTACTCCCATTCCATCCCCAGTTGATATGGAACATGCCGTTACCGTCAAAGCCGTCGCAGATGAAGGCATGACCACCGTCTTTCTTATTACCGCTGTAGATGACTGGGCGTCCGGCTCCCAGCTCTTTATAGATGAGGTCACTCCAACCTTGTGTACTATAGTTGTTGCGACTCTCAATGTGAGTACTGGGGGTATAGTCAAAGTAGGCGGCTGCAAAGTTTGGGATGCAGGATGTAGGGGTACCCGATGACTGTTCCTTGAAATCCATCCGCAAAGCTTGTGCACAATACTGGCATAGTGTGGCCACCGCCTGAGCCGCGTTGCTCTGGGTGTCGCTCGTTTCGTAGGTGTCCTGCATGGCATTCCAGTTGAAATTGACGACCGGAAGCATGGGCATGTAAATACTCAATGATTCACTTGTGTAGGCAGGCAACGAACGAGTGGGACGTGCGGGCCATTTCCAGTAATACATCACTTGTGCAAGTGCCGTGGCAACACAACCCACATAGGCGTGATTGCCCGAAGGAATAGTGGGCAACTTGATATTAAAGGGGGCGTTTTGAGACCACTCAGCCTTGACAAGCGGTTGGATGGCAATGCCCGAAACATGTTGCGGTGCGGCCTTTGCGCCTTGTTCCAAAGCGGCTATCTGTGCTGCATATCCGTCAAGCATTGACTGCATGGCATCAGGCACATCCTGAGTGTCAAAGACTCCATTCTCACTATAGCCCAAAACGGAAGGTGCACGGTCGTCGCCAGACACGATAACATAACCGCCCTGATCGGCATTGAACACATAGTAGGCTGCCTTCTCGCTGCTTTCGGTAGCAGTCATGGGAGCCTTATGTGCCTTTCTCAGGGTCATTGACCGCATCAAGCGGTTAGCCATGAAGTCGGCAGCAATCTTGCGGGCCTGACTCTCGCTGATGGGTTCAGCCCATACCATCGTGATGGCCAGCAGGAACATCATCACTAAAATGCTTCTCTTATTTCTCATTTTTACTTTATGATATCAGAATTCATATTATACTCTAAGGCTAAACGTATCATTTAGCGTGTCTAAACGTATTCTTTAGCATGCCTAAACGTATCCTTTCATGCAAGCAAACAAGTGCTTCAAGAAAATGCCGTTACAGGCTTTTAGCGGGCATCGATATAATCAAATATGTTAATGGTCCCGGTTTCGTTTTCGACATTAAGATTTGGAACAGATTCTACCATACGAGTGGAGCCATCCGTCTTATTGACATAGAAATAGACGAATGCACCTGTATAACTACGGAATACCACTTGATACTCAGCTTCCGTCTCCTCTCCCATCTTTACATACATCATGGAAGGATTGTCTTTTGCAACACTCCAGTCATATTCACGATGACAATAGTTGTTTACTCCCTCGTATGCCTTTTCAGCCGTTATCTTGGCGGACTCTTTCATTTCTGGAGTTTGCATGTTTTCAACCTGACTCTCGGTAGTTTTGCCATTATTGCATGAACATAAAAGCAAGGCAATAAATAATGATGAAATAACTAATTGTTTCATAACTAATATATAAATGTTTTATTGATAATACTTTACTCTACATATCACTGGCGTTTAAACCCGTGATGAACGACTGGCTTAACTGGTCTTGAATACACTTGCGAACAGCAATATCTCTTGCGTCCTGCGTGTCTTTATCCGTATCGGCATTGTCCTTGACTAAAGGGGACGCTGAAAGGATTTCAGAACGTAACAGATTGAACAACTGAGAAATGTTTGAAGCATTCTTTTTCAAATATCTGTCAGATTGACAAACTTGATGAAGAGTCTTTTCCCAATCTTCATCAAACTCATCGCATAGAAGTCGATACACCTTTGGATAAGCAACTTGAATTCCCACTATCGCAATGGTAAGAAGGGTGTTTAGAGCTTTGTCTTGTTCCTCTGCATCCGGTACATGATTCATTTTGACTGGCCCTCCTGCATTTTTAATACATTGTATTAGCGATAATGTATTTAAGAGTTTCTTAATTGAACGAGGATTTGGACCAGTTGTCAGGTTCTCGACCTTGACTATATTATTCATTAATTGCTCGTTCTTTTCATCCTGAGAACTGATGATGCCAATTCTCTTGAGTTCCTTAATAAGAAAATCCTTTGTCGAATATTGACTTACCGGCATTGAGAAGGGGACTTGGATGATTTTATCATAAAACGAGCGGAACTCTCTTTCGTTTGTGTCGTTGAGCTCTCCAAGCTTAGGCTTTAACCCTTTTACTACCACGTCATAATCAATAGCGAGCACCAGGATGCAATTCTTTAATGTAAAGATATTCTTAAGCAACACAAGAAGTTCTACGGCAACGGTTGGATCGATACGGTCCATGTCATCAATGAAGAACACGAACCCTTTCTTCTCCTCGTTTTTTCTCAAGCATTCGTCAATCCCTGCCTGTATATAGTTTCTTAAATCGGCAATGGCGTTATCCTGCGAACTCCTGATGTATTCCTGTACTTCATCAACGGCTCCATTGAGATAGGAGTTGCCTAAAGTTTTTGTCAGGACAACGCCTAATCCCATAATGCTTTTCATAATCTTACTATCGATTTCCCGTAACGCCGACTTCCCATAGCTTACCACCTCCTTGGACATTCTAATGAGTATCTGCTTGAGAGCATCCGATGAATCACGCATAAGAGTATACTCCCATGTATTAATCCAAACTGAGAAATACTCACCATACTTATCATCTTCGCCACATAAGTTGTCATGAAGAACATTCATTAGAGACGTTCTTCCACTTCCCCACTCTCCCTGCAAGGCAATGGTAACTGGGGTTTCTGCTCCCCGAAGAAAAGCCTCAAGTCCTTTCTCATAAGCTGAGAGCCCAAACCGGTCTTCTTCATTTATGCCATTTCTGGGTTCATCTGAAATTGTAGTCTTTATCATATATATTTTACTGTTTGAAATAGTCGAAGCCAATGATGGTGTCAACGAAGCGATGAACATAGTCATGGGCTGTGATAGGCCATTGGAAGCCGAAGCGATAGAGCACTTGTGTCGTGTAGTCGTTATCGGCTTCTATCCATCGCATCTGGTGAGTACTGCTCAGATTGTACGCCATCAGCGGACGCAACAGGGTGACAAGGTCGGGATTTTCCATCATCCTTTCCAATGCCTCCTGGAACTCTTCTTTCTCTACATAACGTAGTGTGATACCGGCGGTAGCAAAACCGTTGAGAATGTCGGCAAGGTACTGGCGGTGGATGTTATAGGGATGGAACACCGTACATTCTTTAGGAGTTGTAGCCAATAGCATGATGGCACGCGCCACCTCGTCGATGGGTGAGAACTCAAACACCTGATTGAGTGCATCGTATGGCACCATGCCGATGATGACGTAGGCTCGAAGCAATGCCAGGAAGTTATTGGTGTTGAAGTTGATTTGGAACTCTCCATCCTTCTGACGGGCTGATAGGTTACCCACACGCATAATCTTAGCATCAAGGCCTTGACGAACAATGGCATCGAGCACCAGTTCTTCTGCCTTATACTTGGAATAGACATACTTGTTCTCGTCGATGTTCTGCCCAAGCCACAAGTCTTGTTCCGTCAGTTTGACATCAGGTTCCGGCACGCCATCGACACTCAGTCCTGCTATACTGGTGGTGGAAATATGGATGAGACGGGAATCCGTTCGCAGACAGAAAGTAATCAAATGGCGTACACTCTCAATGTTTACCAGTTCTATATCATTGCCTGCAGAGAAGTGCTTTACGTTTGCCACGCAATTAACAACTGTAAGACCACGACAGTCAATACCATTGAGGGCGTCAGGCTGGGTCACTTCAGCGGCAAACACGGTCACCCGTTCATCAATATGACGGAAGGCTTCTGTCTTGCCGAAATAATAGAAGAACAAGGTCTTGAGACGATGCATCGGGTCTTCGCCTTCTTTGCTACGGAGCGGACAGAAGATGTGACCGTCATAGTCAGTCAGCAACTCGTTGAGGATATGCATTCCCATATAGCCGGTAGCACCTGTCAGCAACACATCACCAATGGGTTGGCGCTCACCTT
>Ga0247611_10006807_pt1 | contig 14555 bp, 10 predicted proteins | sample 177DNAGHGhighgp2_FD_192422 | JGI IMG/M metagenome (GOLD analysis project Ga0247611, IMG submission 192422) | Sheep rumen microbial communities from Palmerston North, Manawatu-Wanganui, New Zealand - 1770 DNA GHGhigh gp2 | ecosystem: Host-associated > Mammals > Digestive system > Stomach > Rumen...
GATTGCTGCAACGACAATTGTCTGCGGCATTAGAGATTGATACACCTATGTATAGTAAAATTGAGCGTGGAGAACGTAAGGCAAAACGTAGTCAGATTCCTATCATGGCCAAACTTTTCGATGTGGATGAAAAGGAACTACTTACCATTTGGTTAGCAGATAAGGTTCTTGACACTGTAGAAGATGCAAGTGAGGTGAAAAATGATGCTATCGCCTACGTTCAAAACGAAATCGAGAATGGATAGTGTGGCATTATTTATACAGATTATTCGAAAGAACGTGCTATTTCTACTCAATTCGAATCTTCGTCTATACAAGTTCCGATATAATGTCGAAAATCATGACGGAGACATGTCGGAGACAAAACTCACTGAGCGTCAGCAGAAAATCCTCAATCTCATCAAAGAGTCTCCGACAATCACCGGCAAGCAAATGTCGGAGATGCTGTCGGTGAGCCAGCGCACCATCGAACGTGACATTTCTGCTTTGCAAAAGCTTGGTGTTTTGAAACGTGAAGGAAAAGACAATGATGGTGTGTGGGTTATAATAGTAAAAATCTAAGAAATGAGAAAGTAAAACAATGAGCCCTACTTTTTAAATTGGGCTCAATTATTAAGTGAGGATTATATGTCAATAATTACCATTCTTTCAACCATACAATAGAGAGCATATTTTCTGTCAACGGCCTTTTTTCAATCTACTCCCCAAGAGCACGTTTACGTCACTCCCCCTTTATCCTGCCCCCCCATTCCATTCGTCTTCATCAGCCATCGTCGTGGTAAGGCTCGCAGTCCTCAAACAGTGCCGGCACGGCCATAAAACATAATCTTTATTCTTTACCATCAATTTCCTCCCCATTTTCTTTGTCCGTTGACAAAAACTTCATAACTTTTTCTATGGATAGAGACTCTCTAACCTTTTGCTTCTTAGGGCGTCGCCAACCCTTTAATAACCACATATCAACTATTTGCATAATTCGTCTGAATCGAAATATCTCAGAATTACTATCCGTATCACTATTCATCACAAAATGAAGAAGTCACTTGCCTCTGGTTCTGTCCTCAATTTATAATATTATTGGGACAAAAACACAGAAAATGGTTCTTCAAATGATTAATTATTGCCCTTCTGATTATATTTAGTCTTGTTTTTTGCGTCAATAACAAGACTTTTATTATCTTTGCGGCATCAAAACATAAAGACGCAAGCGTCTCCAGGCGTTAAAAATCGCAGCAGTTTCGTGAGGTTCCAGAAATCCGTTTCCGACACGCCGGAGCTCGCTCTGTTTGCCACCCAAATGAAGTTAGGGGCAGCCTAATACCCCATCTTCACTTCGTTTGATTGGAGTCTGCCACTTCAAAGCAAGCCTTTTACACTTTTCTTTCTTGTTAAAGGGTTAAAGATTCTGTTTATGAAATACATTGTTTCAAAGCCCCGCCACCCTTTACGAGCAGGCGAGCAGGAAAGACTAATCAAAGAAACGACAAGGGGTTAATAATTATTTATCACCATGTCACGACCTCAGCGTCGCCGAAAGACTCATAGCCGCTGACAAGGACGTAGTCACCAGCATGAAGTCCCTCTATGACCTCGTATCGTTCGGCATTTTGTCGTCCTAGTTTAATGGGGACGCGACGGGCTGAGTGCCCTGTTTCATCGACCTTCATTATCCATTGTCCACTTGTCTGAGCGTAGAAATTACCACGAGGAATGATGAGTCGCTGCTCAGGTGCGCCAAGCTCGATTTGCAGATGGAGGCTTTGCCCCAAGCGGAGATTTTCACAATCTCCTCTCAATTCAACAGCAAAGCTATGCTCCTGTACTTGAGGAGTGGTGCGGCTGACTTCAAAGAAATACTTATGCCCTTTCAACATCGATGTGGCAGGTAGGCCGGATTGGACACGATCAATGTAGTATTCGTTCAACTTGGCTGTCACCTTATAATCTGTCAGCACACCGATTTCACCCACCTGTTCGCCAGCAGACACCTGTCCGCCAATGACGGCGTTGAGGTCGCTTATCTGTCCGTCGGTAGGAGCCAGAATGACGAGGGCTTCGCGACGGCGGTTGCTGTTTCCAAGCTTTTGTGCTTCCATTGCCATCTGTTGCTGAATGAGCTGACGGTTAATCACGTTCAGTACGGAATCCTGATGCAAGCTCTCGATGTTCAGCAGCGTTCGGCGGCGGTTATATTCATATTCGTCTTTTGCTACCTTCAGCTGCGCCTGACTTTTTACACCCATCTGCGCCTCCTCCTTGGCCAGTTCATAGTCCTGTTCCATTTTCTTTAGTTCAAAGTCTGCCTGTAGGGCTTGGCTGCGGAGGGTGATGCTCTTCTGCTGCATCTCGATGAGTTGCTGGCGGTGCTGCATCTGTTGCAGGTCGTAGCTCTGCCGTTCTGCCGCCATCTCCTCCAGCACTTTCGGGTTAGAAAGAATAAGAATGGTATCGCCTCGTTTCAAGAAATCTCCATTATGGCAGCAGATTTGCTCCACCGTACCGCCTTCCTTCGCGTTCACTCGCATGCTTGTTGCAGGGCAGACCACGCCGTTCACATCAATGTATTCCAGGAACTCGCCCTCCTCGGCCACCGCTATCTGCGTGTCGTCAATCTCTATCTTCAACGTTCGTGGCCCAAGTTGCAGCACCATGGCATAGACAATCAGGACGATAAGCACAGCTCCGCCCATGAGATACATGCGGTACCTTACGTACCACGGCTTCTTTGGTAACTTTATATCCATATCATTCTTTTAGAGTTAAGCTCCTCAATCCATAGTACAGACTCCAATACGTCTGCAATGCGCCGATGAAGGCCCGCTGGGCATTATCCTTCTCGTTGATGCTTGTGTTCAGTTCCAGCAGCGACGAGCGACCTTGCACATACAGCCACCGTGCCACTTCGTAGCGACGCAAAGCCGTCTCGCGAGTCTGATAGGCGATGCGGACTCGATAGCCTTGCAAGTTGTATTGGCGCACCATCTTCAGCACGTTCAGCCTAAAGTCCTCCATCGCCTGTTCGCTTTGTGTTTTCGTCAGTTCCAGTCGCGACTTTGCCACACGCACCTGCCCCTTGCCGCGTCCCCAATCCAAGAGCGGCAACGATAGCGTCAGACTGCCGTATTGCTGATTGAGCGGTCTGGAGAAAGCTTCGCCGAGCGTCGTTCCCGTCTGCGAGAGACCGAACTGCACATACAGGTCGGCTTTCAAACCGCGATTCGCCTTAGCAGAAGCCAATGAACTTTGGCTCTCCAAAACGTTGAGGCGCAGTTTGTCGGGGTCGGGATTGTTCTCGAGGGCAAGCGCCAGCGCCTCGTTCGCATCGATAACGACATCATGAATCAGCGTGTCGGGCACAACCCTAAGCGAAACCGCTTCCTTTATGCCCAAATAGGATTTGAGTGCCAGCATCGACTCCTCCACCTCTGCCTCTGCATTCAGCTGGTTTGTCTCTTCCGTCAGACGGCTCACCTCCAGCTGCAACATCTCGTTTTCTGTGATGCTGCCCCTTTCGTAGCGACGTAGGGCATACTGGTGCAAGGTATCGCTCACGGCATAGTTCTGTCGGGCAATGTCGAGGTTGGTCTGAGCAGATGCCAGCATGAAGAAGTAACTGCTTGCCCGTGCTGCCACCAGTTCCATGGTCTCTTGATACTGCTTCCTGGCAATGCGTACCCGCAATGGTTCCGTGCGTTTTGCCCACTTTAGGCTGTTGTGCCCAAAGATGCTCTGTTGATAGCCGATGGAAAACGGTACGGTGCTATAGCCATGCGTATGCTGCTCGAACTCATCCTGACGGTAGATGTTGCTGTTCACGAACAGCGTGCCACCCGTCAACGCCACATTCTGTCTGATGCTGAGCGACAGGTCGGTACTTAGTTGGTTCTGCCGCACAAAAACATTGGTACCATCGGGCTGCGTGATGCTGCTCACCTGTCGGTTCAGCGAAGGCGATGACGAGAGCGATACCGACGGCAGGTAGTTCGCCTGATAGTAGCGGTAGTTCCATTCCGCCGCCTCCAGCGAGTGCTTTGCCGCCAAGGCATCGTTCGACTGCTGTTGCGCCATCTCTATCGTCTCGCTGAGCGTCAGTAGCAACGACTCCTGAGCAAACAGGAATGTAGAAATGAAGAAAAGAAAAAATGCCGAAAGTCTTCTCATTTGTTCTTTGATGCTTTAGCACAAAGGCGCGCGATTAAACGCGGAGCAATTCTCAATGGTCAATGGTCAATAAGATATTACATTTCCACTTCCGTGACGATTTGTCCGTCGCTGAGGTTGACGATGCGCTGGGCGTAGCTGGCATCGCGCTGTGAGTGGGTCACCATGACGATGGTAGCACCTTCGTCGTGGAGCTGGCTGAGCAGGTCCATCACCTCGCGACCGTTCTTCGAGTCGAGGTTGCCCGTCGGCTCGTCGGCAAGGATGAGCTTCGGACGCGAGACGACAGCGCGGGCGATGGCGACGCGCTGCTGCTGACCGCCGCTGAGCTGCCGCGGGAAGTGCTTGGCGCGGTGGCTGATGTCCATGCGGCGCATGGCTTCCTCCACCCGCTTGCGTCGCTCGGCCTTCGGCATCCGCATGTAGAGCAGCGGCAGTTCGATGTTCTCCTCTACGCTGAGGTCGTCGATGAGGTTGAAACTCTGGAAGACGAAGCCGATGAGTCCCTTGCGCAGTCGGTCGCGCTCGGGTTCGCTGAGCGGCGTCACGTCCTGTCCGCCGAGCAGATACTGTCCGCCTGTCGGGGCATCGAGCAGTCCGAGGATGTTGAGCAATGTGGACTTTCCGCAGCCGCTGGGGCCCATGATGGCGACGAACTCGCCTTCGTTAATCTCAAGGTTCACGCCGTTCAAGGCAATAGTGCGCACCTCTTCTGTAGTAAATGCGCGCTGGAGGTTGATAGTCTTAATCATATTTTTAAGTTGACAAGTTGTTTGTGAGTTGACGAGTTGTTTTTAAGTTGACTCCTCTCTCTCCCCCTAAAGGGGGTTGGGGGGGCTTGGGGAGGGTCCTAATTCTCTTTCAACACTTCATATGGTTTGATTCTTGTTGCCTTCCATACTTGTTGCCAGAGCGTGAGGGCGCAGAGCAGCAGGACGATGAGGATGCTTATGAGGGGAATCCACCAGGCGAAGGAGGTGTGGATGGTGTAGGAGGCCATGAGGCGGTGGATGACGAGGAGGCTGACGGGCAGGGAGGCGACGGCGGCCACGGCGAAGACGATGAGGTAGCGGCGCGAGAGCAGCATGGCGATGTCGAGGAACGTGGCACCATGCACCTTGCGGAGGGCTATCTCGCGGAAGCGGCGGCGCACGTCAAACATCATCAGCCCGAGGACACCCAGGCACGTCACGGCGATGGCCAGCAGCGAGAAGGTGATGAAGATGCGGGCGGTGCGCTGGTCCTCGCGGTAGAGGTCGCTGCGCTGGTCCTCCACCCATTGATAGGTCAGTTCGTTGGTGCCGAAGAGTTCGTGGACGAGGTCATGCAGATAGGTGATGACGTCCTCTTCGTGACCCTCGGCGATGTCCATCAGCAGGTACTGTCCTTCGAAGCCGAACGGAGAGTCCTTGCCGCTGTCGGAGTTCTCGAAGAGATAGACCGTGGGCATCAGTGGCTCGGACTGGCGACCAGGATGGAAGTCGCGCAGGACACCCACAATCTCGAATGGCGGATTGCCGCTCATGTCAAGTCCGCTCGACCACCATACGCGGTTGGGGAACTGCACCTTGAAGTCATGGAAGTCCTTGACTTCGAGTTGGCGGATGAACGTCTCGTTGACCATGCAGAGGTATTGTGCGAAGTGGTCCGTGCTGTCGCTGAATGTTCGTCCGGCCACGCCCTGTAGGCCATAGAGCTTCATCGCCTTTGGGTTGAGCCAGCGGAGGTTGACCTTGTATTTCCCATTGACTTCGTTGTCCGGGCATTCGCCGATGAGGTGCGGGTCGTAGCAGTAGGTCTTGATGTAAGGGCATGCCGACAGGCGTTGCAAGATGACATTGCGGTTGCTGGCCGATCTGGCCACGTGTGCCTGCCATTCCTCTTCCGACCACGAGTCCCTGTTCTCGTGCGGTTGCAGGAGCACGCTCAGCAGCCCCTTGGTGCGGAATCCCGGATCGGTGGTCATCATCACGTTCAGCTGGCGCATGAAGTAGAGGCTGACGTTGAGGAGGGTGAGGGAGATGAAGAATTGGAGGAACAGGAACCCAGTGGCCCCCCAGGACCCACCCCCGTGCCCCTTCCTTGTAGGGAGGGGAGTGAAGCTGGATATGAGGGGCAGGCCTAAGACAATAAGCAATGTTAGCCCCACGTCGAACTTCCACTGCGGCAACACCTCTATATTATAATAGGTGGCGAGCAGGGGCGTGGTGAGTTCCACCACCGTCCAGACACCCACCATGGCGAGTGCGGCGAGCACGAAGGTCTCTGAGTAGAGCAAGCGGAAGATGTCCCAGCGGGAGGCACCGAAGAGACGGCGGACGTGCAGTTCGTGGCGGCGGTGCGAGCGCATCACGGCAAAGAGATTCACGAAGTTGAACAGACCCACGAACAGCAGGAGCATGGCCACGAAGAAGAGCATCCACAGGTGCGAGGAGGAGCTTTTTGCCTGAGCGCATTTAGTACCGTCCATGTCATATCCCCACCACGAGCGGTTGCTCAACTCGCTGTAAGGCTTGAGGATGAACTTGATGGGACGCTTGCTGTAGAGCGACATCTCCTGATAGGGTTGCCGTTCGTTGTAGGTGTTCGCGTCGGCTCCTTCATGCAGCAGCACGAGGCAGACCGAATAGGAATTGCTGAGCACCGGCTCCTTGCGGAACTGCAGGATGTCGAAGCGCAGGCTGCTCTTCGTGGAAGGTTGGCGATAGACGGCCTGGATGGTGTGCGGCGTGCCGTCCTCGATGGGGATGCTCTTGCCCACGGCACTCTCAGCGGGGAACAGGCGGCGCGCCAGCTCCTCGCTGACCATGCACTGGCCGTCGGCGGACAGCTGGCGGGCACCTTCCACGACTTCCACAGGATAAATCTGAAAGAAGGTGCTGTCCTCCACGGTGATGGCGGCGGGATAGATAACTTCCTTCCCCTCTTGGGCGATGGGGAATCCCTTGCGGAGTTCGATGTCGCAGTAAGCCTCAATCTCGCTCTGACCTTCCACGGGCGAGATGAAGTCGGCTTCTTGGTTGGGGTCGTAGCTCATGCCGAGGTTCAGATCGTCGGCGGGGCTGTCCTTGTACTGCGAGAAGAGGACAAACGTGCGGTCGAGGGCGGGCATGAAGTGATCGACCGTCCATTCCTGATAAAGGTAACGGCTGATAATGACGGTGCCGCTGAGGGAGATGATGAGGCCCAGCAGGGAGAGAGCCGTGTAGCCCTTCATGCGGGAGATGGTTCGGAATGCTTGTTTCATTGATGACTTGGTGCTAACGTTTACATCATTATATAGCAAGAACCGTGCCAAACACAGAAAGTGCTGATTTCGTTTTAGATACGAAAATCAGCAATGTTCGGAATGTGTGCGGAAGCGCTCTGTTGTGTGCGGAAATGCACGATGATTGCGTCCACAATGATGTCCTGACTATAAATACTCAAGATAGTTGTCGGGAGTAACTACGGCTGCTTCGCTCACAGGATAAGCCTGTGTGAACGCAGCGGGGATGGCAGCAGTGTTCCGTTTGGGATTCCATTTCAGTTCAAAGGCACGGAACGTACCGTCACACTCCTCGACGTAGTCTATTTCCTGTTGCGACTTGGTGCGCCAAAAGTAACTCTTGGCATAGCGTCCTGCGTAGTGGTTGGCCTTCAGACGCTCGCTGATGAAGAAGTTTTCCCAAAGGGCTCCCGTGTCGGCCCGCAATGCCAAAGGAGCAAAGTTCTGTACGACGGCATTGCGTACACCATTGTCGTAGAAAAATATCTTCCGGCTCTTCTTCAGTTCGTTGCGCAGATTGCGGCTGAAGGCTTGCAGGCGGAAGACGATGAAGCACTTCTCCAGGAGGTCTATGTACTTCTCCACGGTCTTGCTGTCCGTTCCCACTGTCTGCGCCAGTTCGTTATACGACACTTCGCTCCCCATCTGCAAAGCCAGTGCCACCAATAGCTTTTCCAACAATGCCGGTCGCCGTATGCTTTCCAGTTCGAGCAAGTCCTTGTACAAGTAGCTGCCAGTGAGGTTGGTCAATGTTTCGCGTACCTCGGCCTGATAGTTGAGTACATCCGGGTACGAGCCATAGATGAGCCTGCTCTCCAGGCTCTGGCGGACAAACAGGATGCCTTTTGTGCGAATCAGTTCGCCCGTTGACAAAGGAAAGAGCATGTATTCCCACTTTCGCCCCGTCATCGGCTCATTGATTCTTGCACGCAAGTCTAAGGATGAGGATCCCGTCACCATCAGTTGCACCTGAGGGAAATTGTCCTGGATGCGCTTCAGGGTCAGTCCTATGTCTGTAGCCCGCTGAGCTTCGTCCACCATCACAATCGTGTTGTCGGCTATCAGTTGCTGTAGCTCGGCCATAGTGGGATTGGTAAGGAGCTCCCGTGCATCAGCCTCATCCAGATTCAGGCGAAGAATCTTTTCCGGACGGTTGCGGAGCACCTCGTTGAAGAGTGTGGTCTTGCCCACCTGGCGTGCACCTACCACAACAATTGCTTTACCATCAAAAAGCTTCTGTTCTATCTTTGCTTGCAGTTCGCGTGTAATCATCTTAAAGAGGAAATAAAGGCGAATGATGGGGCAAAGGTAGTAAAGAAAGGCGAATAATCCAAAATTTCGAAGACTTTTTTGGATTATAATCCGAAATAGCCGCTACTTTTAGTTTTCCTTCAATACTTCATAGGGTTTGATGCCTGTTGCCTTCCAGACTTGTTGCCAGAGCGTGAGGGCGCAGAGCAGCAGGACGATGGCAATGCTCACGAGCGGAATCCACCAGGCGAATGAAGTGCGGATGGTATAGGAGGCCATGAGGCGGTGGATGACGAGGAGGCTGACGGGCAGCGAGGCTATGGCTGCTATGCCAAAGATGATGAGATAGCGGCGCGAGAGCAACAGGGCGATGTCCAGGAATGTGGCACCATTGACCTTGCGCAAGGCAATCTCGCGGTAGCGGCGACGTACATCAAACATCATCAGACCCAGCACACCAAGGCACGTTACGGCAATAGCCAGTAGCGAGAAGGTGACGAAGACGCGGGCCGTACGCTGGTCCTCCTTGTAGAGTTCCTTACGCGCATCTTCTACCCATTTATACTTCAAGTCGCTGGTTCCATAAAGTTCCTTCTGCAGATCCTTCAGGTCGCGGATGATGTCTTCCTCGTGTCCTTCGGCTATGTCAAGCAGATATGGCCTTCCCTCCATCTGATAGGCGTTAAATATATTATCCTGATTTGTCCAATTCTCGAACATCAGCAGTAGGGGACGTATGGGTTCCGACTGACGACCGGGATTGAAGTCCTTCACCACACCCACGATGCGATAGGGCGGGTTGCCGCTGCAGTCTTTGTCACTACTCCACCACAGGCGGTCACGAAACTGCACAAGGTCGGTCTCCCTGTTCTTGATACCCAACGCCTTGATGGCCGATTCATTAGCCACACAGACATAGTCATCCATCGATAAACTATCGCTAGGTAGAACGCCTTCAATCAGTTGCAGGCCATACATTCGTGCCGCATCGCTCATGATATACATGATATCAACAGGCCTTCCGTCTTCGAGGGCAAAATCCATGCTTCCATTAATGAAATCCAGGCTGGGGGTAATACCCCTAAGGTAAGGACAGGCATTTAATTTTTGCTTTACTATTTGCGTCCGGGCTTCCTGTTTTTCCATCATAGCATCAAATTCTTCCGACGACCACGAACCACGACCGGATGGGGGATAGATGGTGGCAGTCAACAATCCCTTGGTGCGGAAGCCAGGGTCGGTAGTCATCATCACATGCAACTGACGCATAAAGTAGATGCTGACATTCAGCAGGGCAAGGGAGATAAAGAATTGGAAACCTACCCCCGACCCATCCCCAAGGGAAGGGAGGATGGAACGGTTGGGGATGATAGAGGAGACCAGAGGTAATCCGAAGACGATTCCAGCCGTCAGCCCTACATCAAACTTCCACTGTGCCAACACCTCTATATTATAATAGGTGGCCAGCAAAGGAGTGGTCAGTTCTAACACCGTCCATACGCCGATCATTGTCAGGACGGCAAGCAGGAAGGTTTCGGCATAGAGCTGGCAGAATATGTTCCAACGAGAAGCACCAAAGATACGACGTACTTGCAATTCGTGACGACGATGCGAACGCATGACGGCAAAGAGGTTCACAAAGTTGAACAGACCCACAAACAGCAACAGCACAGCAACGAAGCACAATATCCACAAATGCTCGCTGGAGGCGCAGGGAACGATACACCCAAATTCAGTCCAATATTTCCCACTGTGTTGCTGTAGCATTCGCGTGTAAGGTTGGAGACTATAACGGTAGGCTCTACCTCTCCACTGCCTCAGACGTTGCCAAGGCTGCCGCTCGTTGTACGCCTTCACATCAGCACCCTCGCGCATACGGACGATTCCAAATCCTCGGCTGTTTTCCGGGGCATAGAAATCTTCGTCGCCATAGTTGGCAATGTCAAAGCGAATGCTCGACTTGGTGGAGGGCTGACGGAAGATACCCACGATGGTGTTTACATCTCCGTCTCCCACGGTAATGGTCTTTCCTACAGCATTCTCGCCAGGGAATAGCCGTGCGGCCAGTTCCTCGCTCAGAATGCACTGCCCATCTGCTCGCAACACTAATGTTCCCTCAACCGCTTCCAACGGATAGACCTTTGTGAAGTTGGAATCTACGCTGACGGCCTGAGAATAGAACATCTCTCCATTCTCTGGTATGATGCGGAACATGGCACGAATATTCACATCCGACCAGCATTCTATGTCGCTCTGGTCCTTTACGGGCGATACAAATTGTTTTTCGTGATTGTGGTCGAAGGTATTTGTTGCTATCCATTCATTCCACCCTTCTTCTTGATCACAACAGATATAGGTGCGGTCCAGATCTGGCATCCAGTGGTCGATGGTCCATTCCTGATGGATATAGCGGCTGATGATGACTGTGCCGCTGAGGGAGATGATAAGGCCCAGGAGCGAGAGGGCTGTGTAGCCCTTCATTCGGGAGATGATTCGAAATGCTTGTTTCATGTTGTTTTAGTTGACGAGTTGTTTCACCTTTTTATACATCAAGAACCGTGCCAAAGTGCGAACACAAAGATTCTCTGCAAGTTGCAAAGCTCGGTGCCTTGGCGTCGGTGTGCGAGGCCGCACGTCGGTGTGCGGAAGTGCACGATGTCAGAGCTTGATGGTGAAGGTGGTGCCGCGGCCTTCCTGGCTGTCGATGGTGATGCTGCCGCCGTGCTTCAAGATAATCTGTCGGCAGAGACTGAGGCCGATGCCGGTGCCGCTGGGTTTGGTGGTGAAGAAAGGAATAAAAGCATGCTCGAGGACGTCGGGCGACATGCCGCAGCCGTTGTCTTTTACGCGGATTACACTATCGCTGGCACTGACCTCCACCTTGGTAGCCCCACTTTCGTAGGCATTCTTGATAAGATTGATAAGCACCTGCTCCAACTGGGAACGGTCAGCAGTCAGCTGGGGCTCGACGGTTTTTCCATCGAGCAGAGTGACCACTATCGGGAACAAGACCTTTATGTGCGCGAAGAGGTCGCTGACAGGGAACGTCGTGCGCTCGGGAGCTTTGATGCGCGTCAGTTGACGGTAGCTTTCCACAAAGTCGAGAAGAGAGTGGCAACGACGATTGATGACAGCAAAGGCTTCGTTCTCGTGGGTTAAGGTTTCGCTGATGGAGATGATGGGCGTGAGGGAGTTCATGATTTCGTGAGTCAGCACACGAATGAGTTGCTGCCACGCTTCCATCTCCTGCCGCTGCATCAACGCCGAGACGTCCTTCAAAGCTACTACGAAACGCCGCTCTCCGTCAATGCGCAGGAGGACGGTGGAGAGGGCACAGCCGTCCACCATTTCTGCATGTTCCGTAATGGCTTGGAGAATGTTATCGGGGAGGAATGTGCCAGAGACGATGACACTTGCCGCATGGTTCATCCAGTCGATGCGTCCATCTGTGGAGCAGACAAAGAGTGCGGTATCAACATTCTCCGTCAGTTGACGCAGGTACTGCAACTGCCGCTCTGCCTCAGCCAGTCGCGTGTGCAACTTCTCGTTTTCCTTCTCCGTCTCGCGGTAAGCGTAGCGCAGGCGGCCGATGCGTTCGTAGAGCGAGACACACAGCCACAGCAATGCCACGCCCAGCGCGACGGACGGCCATAGCAAGTGAGCGTGGATGCTGAGGGCCAAACTTGACATGAGCGTCACAAGCCCCACTATATATAATATGTATGTCTTCATTGTTTTAGTTTTCGGTAGAGTGCAAACCTCGTGATGCCCAATAGCTCGGCGGCTCGGCTGACGTTGCCGCCGGCAATCAGCATGGCCCGCTCTATGGCTTCCTGCTCCAGACGTTCCAGGTTCAGCGTCTGCGTCTGGGCGTTGCGGCGCGTCGCCTCCTGCAGGATGAAGTCCTGGGCACAGAGCGTCGTCCCTTTGCTGAGGAGCACGGCGCGCTCTACGGCGTGCATTAGCTCGCGCACATTGCCCGGCCATGTATGCTTCAGCAGCCGCTGGCGGGCATCGCGACCCAGGCTCATCGCAGCCTTGCCGTATTTCTTCGTGTAGATGCGCAGAAAGTGTTCCGCCAGCAGGATGATGTCCTCGCCTCGTTCGCGCAGCGGCGGGATGGTGAGCTCGATGGTGTTGATGCGGTAGAGCAAGTCCTCACGGAAACGTCCATCGGCAACCTCGGCATGTATGTCGGCATTGGTGGCACAGAGCAGGCGGACGTCGATGGGCGTCACCTGGGTGCTGCCGAGGCGCGAGATTTCGCGTCGCTCCAATGCTGCCAGCAACTTTGCCTGCAAGGGAAGGGGCAGGTTGCCTATCTCGTCGAGGAAGAGCGTGCCACTTGAAGCAGTTTCCATGCGACCTGCCTTCGACTTACGGGCATCAGTAAAAGCCCCTTTCTCGTAGCCGAAGAGTTCGCTCTCGAAGAGCTGCTCCGGCACGCTGCCGAGGTCGATGCTGACGAAGGGCTTCGTTGACCGCTTGGAGAGGGCACAGAGTTGTCGGGCGATGACGTCCTTGCCCGTACCGTTCTCGCCGAGTATCAACACGTTGGCATCCGTCGGAGCCACCTGAGCCACCGTTTGCAGCACACGCCGCATGACGGGACTCTCGCCGATGATAGTCGGGGCAGCCGTTGCTCCGAAGGGCGATGCTGCCACCTCCATGCGTTGCTCCAGGAGGCGGTTCTTGTGGCGTTCGTGGCTTAGTTCGATGCCAGCGAAGAGCGTAGCCAGCAGCTTGGCGTTGTCCCAAGGTTTCGTGATGAAGTCAGTAGCACCGCTCTTCAAGGCTCTTACCGCCTTGTCGGCATCGGCATAGGCCGTCATGAGTATGACCACGGCCTGTGCGTCGCGATGTAGGATGTGCTCCAGCCATTCAAAACCTTCCTCACCACTGATGACATCACGCTTGAAGTTCATGTCCAGTAGCACCACGTCGGGATGCAACAAATCGTAAAACCGGTCTATCTGTTCAGGATTCTTCGTCACACGGATATCCTCTACCAGCGGCTTCAGCAGCAGGTTTAGCGCAAAGAGGATGTCCTCGTTATCGTCTATGACGAGTACCTTGCCTTTTTCTCCTTCCATCTTTGTTTCGTTTTATTATTTCGAAGGCAAAGGTAAAGAAAATAATCCATATAGCTTCGACTTTCCAAAGCAAAAACATCTCTGTCCTTCTATACATCTCACTTTTGTGCGTATTCGCACGATTATGTGCGAATACGCACAAATCTGTTCTATTTTATATAGACTTGAATAATCATCAATATTTCAATGTTGCCAGAGAAATGGAAATTCAATAATAGCTCCTTTCAAAGAAGATTTGTTTCATTGGGTATAAATGGACGTTTTTAGACAAAAAATGCTCAAATTATGCGCGAATCGGTAAACAAATGCTTTACTTTCGATAAAAATGAGTACCTTTGCATAGGAATAATAATAATCCATATTTGGTAAATCACATAAAATGGAATTAAAGACTCTGATAGCTGAATGTACAGCATACGACTTCAAGGTGATGCTTGAAGAGAAGAAACCTAAGAGTTGGTTGAAGAGTGTAAGTGCTTTTGCCAATGGCTTGGGTGGCTCCCTTTTCTTTGGTATCGATAATGATGGCATCATCTTCGCTTCCACCGACACTCCCAATGTCGGAGACCATGACGGATACATGTCGGAGACAAAACTCACTGAGCGTCAGCAGAAAATACTCAATCTCATCAAAGAGTCTCCGACAATCACCGGCAAGCAAATGTCGGAGACTTTGTCGGTGAGCCAGCGCACCATCGAACGTGACATTTCTGCTTTGCAAAAGCTTGGTGTTTTGAAACGTGAAGGAAAAGACAATGATGGTGTGTGGGTTATAATAGTAA
>Ga0247611_10006808_pt1 | contig 14552 bp, 13 predicted proteins | sample 177DNAGHGhighgp2_FD_192422 | JGI IMG/M metagenome (GOLD analysis project Ga0247611, IMG submission 192422) | Sheep rumen microbial communities from Palmerston North, Manawatu-Wanganui, New Zealand - 1770 DNA GHGhigh gp2 | ecosystem: Host-associated > Mammals > Digestive system > Stomach > Rumen...
ACGATGCCTCGCCAACGAATGGGACGTGCCGCTCCTGGAGTGGGGTGTGCCCGCATGGGATACGGGAGCCGGCGAAGAAGAAAGCATCCCGGAGAATCTGGATGAAGAAGGCCAGCCGAAACCCTTTGTATGCAAGATAACCTTTCCGGATGCCGATTCGATGACGGACTTTGTCAAGACTTACAAAAATACTTTGGAGGATGCATACAAGTGTACCATCTCCGAAAGCGGAGGGTATCTATGAGATTGACGAAAGCGACACCGGAGGCGATACGATATGCTTGTCTGCATTTCCATTACTCAAAAGCCATTCCCGTGCATCCAATCGGTTATAATGTCTATAACGATACCGGCGAGTGGTGCGGAGTAATAGTCTATTCAGCCGGAGCAACGCCGAATATCGGCTCGCCGTATAACCTACCCGGGGGGGGGGTTCTGGAGCTGACCCGTGTCGCATTGAACGGAAAGCAAGAGCAGACCAGCAAGGCCGTTTCCCTTTCGCTCAAGCAAATCAAGAAGGACGTACCCCAATGCCGGCTTATCGTATCCTATGCAGACGTGGACCAGCATCACCTCGGAACAATCTACCAGGCTACGAATTGGATATACGAGGGACTTTCAAAGGGCGATACTTATTTCATCATCAAGGGAAAGAAGACGCACCGGAAGACCATTTCCAGCCGTATAGTCACGATTGGAGGCAAACGGAAGAATTGTCCGTCCACCCTGGAGGCCGTGCAGAGATTCTTCGACAAGGATGCGACGGTATTCAGGTCGGAAGGCAAAAGAAAATACCTTATGCCGCTGGACAAGGAAATGCGAAAGCAGATAACACACCTTGCAAAGCCATATCCGAAAGACAATCCCGAATGGCAGAAGATAGACCGCAGTACGTTTACAAAACCCCGATAAGGCATATTTGATGAAAAACGAGCCGTTTATCATCCACAACGAGATACGGCCAAATTCAAACGTTTAGAAGGCAATGGCAGGCACGGACAATCTAATCCCCACAACCCAGCGAAGCGAGGGAGAAGCAAAAGAACTCGGTCGCAAGGGAGGAATCGCCTCCGGTGAGGCCAGACGCCGCCGGAAATCAATGCGGGAATGGGCCGAGACTTTCGGGGCGATGCCCGTCAAGGTCAAAGGCCCGGACGGCAGCACCACCGACACCGACACCCTCGGCAACATCGTCGCAGCGCAAATGGCGAAGGCAACGAAGGGCGACACCAAAGCCGCCAAGTTCATCGCGGAACTCCTGGGCGAGATGGAGAAGACCGTCAACGTCAAGACCCCCGCGCCGCTGGTCATTTCGGAGGAGGAGGCGGAAGCCATCGACAAGTGGACGAAGGAATGACAAGCACCCCCGTATATGAGCGAATGGTCGAAGCAGCCCGGCAGACGGACCGCTTCATTTCTTCATGTGGCGGGACACGTTCCGGCAAGACATTCGCGGCCCTTGAACTCATCTACAAGATTGCCGCAAGGGACACCCGCCCGACCATCACCTCGGTGGTCTCGGAGACGTTTCCGCACCTCAAACGTGGTGCGATCCGTGACTTTCAGGAACTCCTCGGGGACCAGTGGAGCGAAAGCAGCTGGAGCAAGGGGGAGAGCATCTACACCCTTCCGAACGGTTCCGTCATCGAGTTCTTCTCCGCCGACACCCCGGCGAAGGTCCACGGCCCGGCCCGTGACCGCCTTTTCCTCAATGAGGTGCAGAGCATTCCCTACGAGATTGCCCGGCAGCTGTTCGTTCGTACCCGCGGCCTTGTTGTCATGGACTACAACCCCGTCGCGTCCTTCTGGGCGAATGAGGAAATCGAGGCCCGCGACAACTGCGTGACGGTCCATTCAACCTACCTCGACAATCCCTTCCTCTCCCCGGAACAGAAGGCGGAGATCGAGGCGAACCGAAAGGACCGCAATTGGTGGACGGTCTACGGCGAAGGCAAGGTCGGAACGCTGGAGGGCCTCATCTACTCTTTTGAGCAGATAGATACCATGCCGTCCGGGGGCGGGCTGCATGAGGTTTGGGGCATCGACTTCGGTTTCACCCATGACCCCACGGCCATCGTCCGCGTCCTTGCAGACACCCGCACGAAAACCGCGTTTATCGACGAATTTTGCTACGAAAGGGGAATGACCAATCCGGCAATCGCCGAGCGGCTGAAAGGGGCAGGAATCGCGCGGAATGTGGCATTATGGGCCGATAGTGCCGAGCCGAAAAGCATCGCCGAAATTGCGGCGGGGACCGGCTTCAATATACGGGCCTGCGACAAGTCCGCACCCGTGCGGAGCGACCGCCGGAAATTCCAGATACAATGGTTGCAGGGATGGACCTTGAAGGTAACGAAGCGGAGCCTCAATTGGATAAAGGAGGCCCGCAATTATACATGGGCAAAGGACCGCGACGGGCGGCTGCTGGACGTGCCGATTGACGGCTGGGACCATCTTCTCGACGCGACCCGATACGCCCTTTATTCAGAATTTGCAGGAAACAACGCCCCCGGACAATATGCCGTTTCCGTGGGTGGATACAACAAATATCAACGGCACGCAATCGGACAATATGAGAGAGAAAGCAGGCATCATTGACAATTACGGCCAGGTCTCCGTCGGGGCCTACCTCAAAGTGTGTGAAATAGCGAAGGACGAGACCCGCGACGACCTATCGCGGCAGGTGGCAATCCTCGCAGTCCTCTACGGAGTTACCGAGGACGACATCCTCGATTTGCCGCTGGGAGAATACAAGGCCCGCGCGGCTGCTGCGGCATTCCTGGAGACCCCGTGCGAGAACCTTCCACGGGTGGCGAACAAGTACACCCTCGGCGACCTTGTCCTCATTCCCATTGCCGACGTGTCGAAGATGACCGCCGGACAATACATCGACTTCCAGACCTACGCCCAGCAGGGGGAGCCGGCACTCGTCGAGCAGTTGTCCTGCTTCCTTGTCCCCGAAGGCTGCGACTACGGGCGCGGCTATGATATGGCGGAAGTCCATGCCGCAATACGGGACCATCTGACGATACGCGACACCCTTGCCTTGTGTGGTTTTTTTTTGACCTTGTGGCGCAAATCAATCGCGGCTACCCTAACCTCTTCGAAACGGGAGGCGCGGCAGATTCAGGACAAGGAGACGAGGCGGAGCCTTCTCCGCAAGATTCGCAGGGCGGAACGTTTGCTGAACGATGGGGATGGATTGCCAACGTCGACGGAGTAAGCGAAACGACACGCGAGACATGGGACGCGGTTCTCGACAAACCCGTCCTTGAATTTCTGAACATCTTATCATATCGGCGGGACAAGGCGGCATGGGAAAAGGAGCAGCTGGACCGCTGGAAAAAGGAGCATTGACATGGCAGACCTCATTTCATTTCCCGAGTTGGAGAAGGTCCTGGAAGACTTCGCCCGGGACTTCGGCGAAGGGTACAAGGAAGAACTCCTGCGGAATGGCCGCAGGGCTTCGGGCAAGTTGGTCGACACGGTGACGACCGAGGTTGAGACGGGGATCGGATTCTATTCCGTTTCGATAAATTTCCATGATTGCTTCTATTGGAAGTACATCGAGAACGGGACACGCCCTCATTGGCCGCCCCGTGACGCCATTCTCCGCTGGATAACAGTCAAGCCCGTGATCCCACGCCCGGACCGCTACGGAAGAATCCCATCCCCGCAGAGCCTCGCGTACCTCATATCGCGGAAGATTGCGACCGTCGGAACGGAAGGCTCGCAGGACCTCCAGAAGACGAAGGACGCCCTCATCCCGTTATATCGTCAGAGGATAGCGGAAGCCCTCGGAAATGATATGGCCAACTATTTCCGCCGCGTGACGGAGTTCTGATAAATACGCCCGAGGGGGGGATGGATATTTCTACGGAAAACATCCACCACTATGGCATACCCCATTTGGAAAGACCGCACGGTCGAACTCTTGCAAGGCGATTCCGTCCGTTATCGTGTGACGACGGGCGGGAACGTCATATTCACCGGGAAAGCATACCGCAGGCCCGGCGAAACCTCAATCCGTACACGGCTGAATGACATCGCCGCCGATTACCTCTCCAGCGAATTGCCCGCCCTTTCGAATGCGGCCTTCTCCGCCCTTTCGTTCCCGCTGGCCTTCGACGTGGACATCCTTTCCGGCGGCTCCTGGGTGAACGTGGACACCGAATCCTTCTACCTCGACTGGTCTTACGATGAGACCTTCGACCCGTCCGATGGGCTGGCCGCACCTATCGACGGAATCCTCGCTCCCTCGCAATGGTTCTTCTATACGACCATGACGCAGGCTGCGACGCTTCCCGTGGTCATCACCAACGCTGACGGGACCACTATCACCTACTACGCGCCCGTCACGGTCACGCCGGACTTCAACGCGGACTTCAATACTGATTTTGCCCGCTCGCTCCGCTCCGCCGGGGCCGGTTCCGTTACGATTCGGCTTTCCGATTACCCAGACGCGGCGACCATCGAGGTCGAGGGGCACGTCTACCGGGTGCAGGATGAATGCCGGCAGTATGTTCTCTATTATCGCAACGCCTACGGCGGCTGGGATTCGCTTGTGGTCCGCGGCACTACCCAGCGAAGCGACACTGTAACCCGCTACACGCGGGGGATGGTCTATGACAATACGCAGCAGTACGCACGCGGGGAGCAGGACTATGCCGTGGAGATGGTTCCGACCTTCACCTTCCATACCCAGCCACTCACGGACGACGAGGCTTCCAGAATGCACCATCTTTTGAACTCGCCGGACGTGTACGTCCATGACCTCGCCGCCGACATCATCCGCCCGCTGGTCTTGACGAACGGCGAGACCCCTTACAAGACCTTCGTCTCCGAGGGACGCACGTTCTTCACCTATGAGATTGCCGCACGGCTGGCACAATACCGGGAAAGGAGATGAGGCAGCGGTTGACACTCTACATTGCCGACCGCAAGGCCGACCTCTCGGACGATTCCTTTGTCCTGCTGAATTTCACGCAGGACGATTTGGCAAATCCGACTATCGTCCGCAATTCCTTCTCGCAGCAAATCACCCTGCAAGGAACGGCAGCGAACAATGCTATCTTCGGCGACCTTTGGCGGCTTGACCGTGTGACGGACGCGGCAGCTGGTCAGACCGGCCCCGGCTTCGACCCTTCGAGGAAGGCCCCGTTCAGCCTCTATGACGAGACGGGCGAGATCCTCGTTTCCGGCTACGTCAAACTCAATGCGATAACAAGGAAGCAGAACCGCCCGCAGTACAAGGTCACTCTCTACGGCGGGCTTGGCTCATTCCTTTACGCTCTTTCCTATACGGGTGACGGGGAGAAGAAGACCCTCGCCTCTCTCGATTATCTGGGGACGGGGAACACCGACACGGAACTTGATTTCACCATCACCGCCGCAGCGGTCCGCGCTGCGTGGGGAACAATGCCGGACGGGAATATCGACGGGCTTTGGAAGGTGCTGAATTTCGCACCGGCCTACAACGGTATCCCGGATAATTTCGCGGCGGACAAGTTCCTCGCGGTCCCATCTGACTTCAACCTTGCCAATACGCAGGACGGGCACACCCTCTCGGAAGGGTATGCGGTTTTCAACCTTCCCGAAAAGGCCGACGGCTGGAAGATGCGCGATTTCCGCTCCTACCTTCAGCGACCCATCCTCTCAATGCGTGCATTCCTGACGGCCATTGCAAAGCCGGAGAATAACGGCGGCTATTCCGTCGATTGGTCAGACATCGCCGGGCTTGACTATACGGATACATGGCTGACACTTCCCATGCTTCCCTCGCTGACCCCCAGCAAGCAGAACGGGGGGCTCTCGCTCTCGTCCATCAATTCCGGCACGGGCGAAGTGTCCATCATCGGAGCCGTTCCCGCAGGCGTGGACGTGACTGCAAGCATATCCGCCCGCATCAATTTGACCATGATTGACGCAGCGGCGCAAACATACGGGACCCTCTATTCGTCCCTCCGTTCGGGAGATGCGGGGGTGCAGACGGCTATCTTCGCGCAGCTGGTGGCCTACGATGCCGGTGGCAACGTTGTGGCCGGCTCCCCGGTCCGCTCATGGTATGACTTCGCCCTTGCCCCGCGTGACATGGCGTCCGCAATCGGGTACGTTCCCGAAGACAACGCGGCCTTCATTGACCGGGAAAGTCTCATATCATGGCCGCAGCAGTCGGGGGCCTTGTTCAGTGGTCCAGAGGCTTCGTTCACCATCACGGCGCAGTATGTTTCCTATTACGTTGTGAAAGTGACGGCCTACCGGCTGGAGACGCAGACCGTGGGCGGGACGGAATCTATAACGGCTTCTGAGGAAGTGTCATCCCCGAGAGTGTGGGCGAATATGGCAACGGAATATCAGGGGACCGTCACCTTTGCGTCCGGCTCCGCTCCCGACACCATCACCGTGGCGACATCATCTTCCATCCGTTCGGGTGCGGCAATTACCAAGGCGATGCTCCTTTCGACATCTGCAACTCCAGCCGATTATCTGCTTTCATTCTGCAAGACTTTCGGCCTTTACATAATCGTGGATCAAGCAGAAAAAGCCGTCACCATCCTGCGACGGAATGCCCTTTATCGGAACGCGGTGAAAGACATCGACCGCCGGATAGACATTTCGCAGGACCTTGACATCACGCCCGTTGTATTCTCGGCCAAATGGTATGACTTCCAGCCGGAAGTGGTAGAAGGAGCCTTCGCTACCGAATACCGCGGACTGTATGGTATCGACTACGGCATCCAGCGGGTGAATACGGGCTTCGACTTCAATGCCGACGCGACGAATCTCATGCAGGGAAACGTCCTCCGTGCTGCGGTCTCCCGTATGCGCCGGGCAAAATGGTTCAATACGATTCTTTCCGGCGGGAAATATATCCCGTCCGCCTTCCTTGACAAGGGGAACACCTACACCCTTTGGAACGCTGACGGAGAGACGCAGGAATTCCAGGTTCCCGGACCGCCCACGACCGCCGCGGTGACATACGACAACCCGACCTTCCCCGGCTACGATACGACCGACCGCCCGGAGTTCAGCGATGCCGAAGGAAAGGCAGTAGACGGCGCGAATGTGCTGCTATTCTTCGACGGATATACAACCGTCCCATATTCTGAGATAAGCGACGACGTGGCCGCGATGGATACCTTGAACGGTGGTCCCTGCTGGCTGGTTTCGGCAAGGACATCTGCGGGCATTCTGGCACCACATTTCACCCGTTACAAGGTAGCCTCCGGCGTTGTCACTTCTGCGCTGGATTTCGGAAGGCCTAAAGAATTGGGGCTCCCGGGCATCACATACCCCGATAGCGTCACGATATATCGCCGTTGTTGGGCGGCATATATGGCAGACAAGTATTCGAAGGACACCCGCATGGTCACGGCAAAGGTCGACCTTTCCGGCATCCAAGTGGGGCAGGATATTCTCCGCGACTTCTACTATTTCGCCGGGGTGCGCTGGGTGCTGAATGCCGTCCGCTATCATTCCATGACGACGCATGACCTCACCGAGTGCGAGTTCGTGCAGGTGCAGGACATGGACGCATATCTGGACGGGCAATATTGACAAAAGGACATTTTTGACACTTTGACAATTTCGAACAATGGCAGACGAAACCGTACAAGTTATTAGGATAGATACCGAGAAGTCGGTGAAGAACGTCCGCGAACTGCGGGACTATATCGCCTTCTTGAAGGACGCGATCAATGACGAGAACGCCTCCCTGGAGCAGAACCGCGAAGATGCGGAGAACCTGCGGAAGGCGCAGGCCGCGCTGCGGGATGCAATGTATTCCACGGTGACCAGCACCGAGGACCTGGTGGCCGCTTCCTCAAAACTGATTGACGAGAACGGGAACCTCTCCGGCTCCTACAATGACCTCGTCAAGACGATGGCATCCTTGAAGTCCGCATGGAGGGCGACCACTGACGAGGCCGAGCGGGCGACACTCGGAAAAGAGATTGACAAACTCAATTCCAAGTTGAAGGAGATGGATGCAACCGTCGGGCAGTTCGGGCGGAACGTTGGAAATTACCCGTCCGCCCTGAACGGGCTGGCGGACATCCTCGGGAAAATGCCTCAGACGCTCGGAAAGGTAGGCGGCGAAGTGCAGAACGTGGGGCAGGCGATGAAACTTGTCTCCACGAATCCCGTCCTCGGAATCGTCGGCCTTCTTGCGCCGGTTATCACCAAGATAGCCGACGGCTTGAAGGAAAACGAGACGGCCCTGTCGGCGGTCAACAAGGCGATGAATGCCTTGCAGCCCGTCTTCGACTTCTTCTCCGGCATCCTTGAAACGATTGCAGGCTGGTTGTCGCAGGCGGTGGACTATCTGGTTGACCTTGCGGGCCAGTCGTCCGGGACCTTCAAGACCATCGTGACGGGGGCAATCGGTGTGGGGAACGTTCTCTTGCAGGCGGTTCTCACGCCCGTGCGGACCATCATAGAAGCGGTGAAGGGTTTGGGGAACGTTATCCAAGACGTTTTCACGGGCCAATTCAAGAAGGTGAAGGAGGACGCGAGCGCGGCCCTTTCCGGCATCGGGGACGCATTCCGCAAGGGCATCTCGTTCCAGGATAATTTCAACGCAGGCAAGGAGGCCGGGGACGCATTCCTCGCTGGTCTCGGCAGCGGTTCGAAGAAGAAGGCGAAGGACACGGGCAAGGTAATGGCAAAGGAGGTGAAGGACGGGTTCCTTGAAGAACTTGACCGAATCGGGGCCGAGATTGACGCGGAACTGTCCTCCATCCTTGACCAGACGCTCGCCTCGATGGACGAAGCAAACAAGAAAGCGGCAGACGCAGCGGCACAACGCCTCGCAGCAATGGCGAAGGCGACGGCCCGCGCCCTTGAACTGAACGAGATAGAAGCAGCCGACACCGAGGAGAAGGAAGCCCGCAAGTATGAGATCATCCGCACCGCGAACGAGAAACGCCTCGCCGCGCTGGAGCAGTTCCGGGCCGCAGCCCTTGACCGTGGGGACCTGGATGCCGCTTTCGCGTATGAGCAGGAGGCCGCAGACTTGCAGGTCGACATCGAGATGAACGCCTTGCGCGAGAAGAAACGCCTCCGGGAGCAGGACAAGAAAGATGCAGAAGAAAAGGCAAAGGCGCAGCTGTCTATCATGCAGCAGGCGGCATCCGCGACATCAGGCATCCTCGGAAGCATCGCAGACGCATACGAGGCGAACGCGGGAGAAAGTGACAAGGCCGCGAACAAGATCAAGGCTTTGAGGATTGCCGCCGCGACCATCGACACCATCTCCGGCGCAGTCGGGGCTTATATGCAGGCAGCAGCGAGCATCCCGCCGCCAGCTGGTCTCATCATCGGAGCCGCGAATGCGGCAGCCGTGACCGCTGCGGGGCTTGTGAATATCGCCAAGATGAAGGCAACGAAAGTCGGCTCCGGCGGCTCGTCTTCATCCAGCACGGGCCAAGTCGCAGTCGAAGCCCCTACCGTCGGAACGACCGTCCGCAATGTGCGGAACGTCACCAGTGCAAGCGAGGAGGACCGCCTCAATCAAATGGCATCCAAGCAGAAGGTTTACCTCGTTACGTCCGAACTTGAAGCGAAGCAGGAAGACACGCGGGTGCAGCTGGCCGAGGCTACCTTCTGACCCTTCCGTCCTCTCATTTACGATTTTCCCGGTTATGATATATAGCCGGGAAAAGTTGTTTATATGGCAATTGTTACTATTGACGGCATCCCGGTATACCAGGCCCTCGTGACTGACGAGGACACGGGGATGGTCCGTATCTCGCTGGTTGACGACCCCGCCGTCCAGAGCAATTTCCTCGCATTCGACAAGCAGGAGAAGGTCCCGCTGTACTTCGTCAAGGACGAGGAGAAGCGTCTGGTCGTGGGTGTGGTCATGCGTGCAGACTTTCCTATCTACCGCCGCGATGAAAGGGCGGGGGAGTATTATATCATCTACAAGGCCGACACCATCCGCCGCATGGCTGAGAAGTACCTCGCAGAGGGCCGGCAGAACACCGTGAACCTCATGCACGAAGGCCCCGACGTGGAAGGCGTGCAGCTGGTGCAGTATTTCATCAAGGACACCGAGAAAGGCATCGCCCCCGCAGGCTTCGACAATATCGCCGACGGGAGCCTTTTCGCCGAGTTCCATGTGACTTCGGACGAAGTATGGGCCGGCATCAAGGACGGCACTTACAAGGGATTCTCGCTGGAGGGTTTCTTCGACCTGGAGCCGGAGCAGGACCGCGACGAGGTGCAGGACATCGTGGACACCCTTCACGGCATTTTCCGCAGAATTTTCAAACCATCTAAAACTTTCAAAATGAGCAAAATGAACAAAATCAAAGCCCTTCTCGCAAAGGTTCTTTGCACGATGGGCAGCGTCACGACTGACAAGGGTATCCTCGCATGGGATTCTGACGAGGACCTGAAAGCAGGAGACAAGGTGTCCGTCATGGACGCAGAGGGCAACACCTCCCCCGCCGCAGACGGAGAGTACAAGACCGAAGACGGAAAGACCATCGTCGTGGTGGACGGAGCCGTCGCGGAAATCCACGACCCCGAGGCCGAGGTCGATAGCGAGTTCGGAAGGCAGGCGACCGACAAGGGCGACCTCCTTTGGGACGGCGAGGAAGACCTCAAAGCCGGTGACGAGGTATTCGTCGAAGTGGAAGGCGTGCGCGTTCCTGCTGCCGACGGTGACTATGTGACCGAGGACGGCAAGACCATCCGCGTCGCAGACGGCAAGGTTGCCGAGATTATCGACAACAAGGCCGAGGTAGCACCTACCGCAGAGGTCGAGCAGCTGAAAGCCGAGAACGAGGCCCTCAAGGCGCAGGTAGCATCCCTCAAGAAGGTCATCGAGACCATGAAGAAGAAACCTGCCGCCAAGCCCGCCCACGAGGTTGTGAAGGGTTCTTCGCATATCGCCGTCCCGAAGACGGGAAATCCCGCAATGGACAATCTCGCCCGAAAGATTTTCGGCGAATAATCGAAAATGTTACATCCCCGGCTATTCCGATATTTCGGGGGTGTATTTTGAACAATTCTAAATTACACAAATATGGCAGTTACTAATTTCCTCGTCACCTCCCTCCCCGCCTATGTGCAGGAGAACCGTGACCTCATCATCGCAAACTTTGCCCTTTCCGGCGACTCCCGCCGTTACATGGGCCTCATGACCGGCGTGAAGGGCAAAGCCAATCTCAATGTCCTCACCGCCACCCCCGTTTTCCAGGACGGTAAGACCTGCGGCTTCGACCCGCTCGACAGTATCGCCATCGCACCCCGTACCGTCGAGGTCGCACCCATCAAGGTGCAGGGCGAAATCTGCCCCCAGACCCTTCTCGGAACCTGGGGCGAGTACCTTGTAAGGCTCAACGCCCAGGAAATCAAGAGGGAACTCCCCTTCGAAGGCTACCTCGTCGAAGCCATCACCAACGAAATCAAGAAGAAAATCGAACGTCTTATCTGGCGCGGCGAGAAAGGCCAGAATGATCCGATAGACGGAATTATCCGTCAGATAGCAGATACCCCCGGCGTCGAAGAAAAGACGATCGACTGTTGTGCCGACGGGTGTTCCTCGGAAACGCCTAACGTCTTCGGTGCACTCCAGCAGATTTTCGCGGAGGTTCCCGAAAACGTTGCTGAAAGGGGTCTCGACATCTTCCTCGCTCCGCAGCTGTATCGCCTCTTCGCACTCCAGCTGATGAAGGCTAACCTCTACCACTTCGCTCCGGAGGCCGGATACCCCGAGACCATCATCCTTCCCGGAACTGACGCCCGCGTCATCAAGGCCAACGGCCTTGAAGGGAGTTACACTGCGGTTGCAACCTTCCGCCGCAACTTCGTCTACGCCACCGATATGGAGGGCGACGAGGAAGTCTTCGATATTTGGTGGAGCAATGACAACCGCGTCTTCCGTTATGAGGTCCTTTGGTCCAGCGGCGTCGGCATCGTCGATCCTTCTCTTGCATACCTGTACACCCTCATTTGCACGGCTGGTGATGGTGGCGATGACGGATTACACTAATAGCCATTCCACCGCGAACCGATAACGGGGTGGGTATGACACCCGCCCCTTTTTTCATAACTGATTAAAATTCAAAACAATATGCCTTGCTCTCAAACTCTTGCAGGAATCGTGAAGGATTGCGCTACTTCGATGGGCGGAATTGTCGAGGTCTACCTTGCGAATTTCGCAGACATCACCGGCGTGACCGTCACTTCCGACAGTATTTCCGCAATCCAGAAGGCGACCGGGGCCAAGTTCGCAAAGTATGAATTTGCCCGCAACACCGGGAGCCTTTCCAGCAATTACACCGTCGACAATTCGACCGGGGCCAAGTACGTCGTCTCCGACCTTCTCCTTGTGTTCAACCGCATGGATACCGCGAAGCGCATCGAAATTTCCGCCCTTGCGCAGGGTGACCTCGTGGCCGTGGTGAAGGATGCCAACGGAAAGTATTGGTATCTGGGAAAGGACGAGCCGATAAGCATTTCCGCAGGTGACGGACTGACCGGCACCGCACGCGGAGACCGCAACGGTTATTCCATCACCCTTCAGGACAACTCCGCCGAGATGCCCTACGAAGTGGATGCCGCCGTTATTGAAACTCTTGAAACTCCAGGAGCCTAAACCTCCCTTCTCTCTCCCTTTGTGCAGGCCCGTCAGAAATGGCGGGCTTTGTCATATCCAAAAAAGCCCGTTCCCATATATAACCGGGAAAGACAAAGAACATGATCTATCTTGAAAAAACGGGGCAAGACGTGTTTGCCTTCATCCCGAAGGTCTACGGCGGAGACTTTGACGGCAGGGCCTATTCCCTTGAAGCCTTTTCAACGGTTGACCGCTCGCGTTTCGTCTTTGACAATCTTTTCGTCGACGACGAGAAGTACACCCTCTATTATGAGGTGCGGACCGCCGTCCCGGAAGCAGCCCCCACGGGGGAATATGAATACATATTGAAGGACGGGGCCGGCAAGGTCATATCGTCAGGCCTGCTGGTAATCTTCACCGCAGAACGCAACCCCGAGACCGTCCAGAACGAGAACGAAATCAAATATACACAATATGGCAGCAAGTAAGAAACCAGCACCCGACGGGCGCGTGGCCGTGCGCCTCATGGCCATAGACCCATACTTGGAGCAGAACATCATCTCCCCGGTGGAAAAGCGGTCCCCCGGGCGGGACTTCATCGAATGGGGGGACGGGAACGCCTATCCCGATTATCTCCTTGACCTTTACAACACCGTCCCGACCCTGCGGTCAATCATCAACGGGAACGTGGACTTCATCGCCGGAAATGACGTGACGATGGTCCCGTTCCACGGCTATGCCCCCGGAATCGTCAACACACGCGGCGACACCATCCGCGACCAGGTGCGGGACGTCGCCCTTGACTTCGAAATCTACGGCGGCTTCGCCCTGCAAGTCATCCGCGACCATGCAGGAAACGTGGCCGAAATATACTACATCGATGCCCGTTTCCTTCGGAGCAACAAGGAGAACACCGTCTTCTATTATTCGGAAAATTGGGACCGCTCGCGCCGTGACGTGGTGGTTTACCCCGCCTTCATGCCGGATTTGGATTGGGCGACCCTTTCCGACGAGGAGCGCGACCGCCATGCCTCCAGCATCGTCTATGTGAAGAACACCCACACGCAGGTGTACCCGGCCCCGCTATACGCGGCAGCCGTGAAGGCGTGCGAGATTGAGCGGAACATCGACGACTACCACATCAATGCCCTCGCCAACGGCTTCAACGGTTCGATGATCGTTTCTTTCAATAACGGCATACCCACGGACGAGCAGAAGGAGCAGGTGGAGCGGGCATTCAATGACAAGTTTGCCGGAAGCCCGAACGCGGGCCGTATCTTGTTCAGCTGGAATGCAACCCCCGAAAACAAGACGACTTTCGACTTCCCGAAGGTCGAGGACTTCGGGGACAAGTACAAAGCCCTTTCCGAGCATTCCCGCCAGCAGATTTTCACGGCCTTCCGCGCAAATAGCAACCTCTTCGGAATCGCGCAGTCTACGGGATTCAGCCAGGAGGAATATGACCAGTCCTTCAAACTCTACAACCGCACGCAGGTGCGGCCCGTCCAGCGGCTCCTCGGTGACGTGTACGACCGTATCCTCGGGGGCCGTGGCGTCCTTTCCATCACCCCGTTCTCGCTTGAAAGCGAGGGCGAACAAATCGTTCAGTAATCATGGCAACGGAGATCCTTCTAATATCGGAGACGTTCATCAAGAACATCCTGAATATTTCCGACAACACCGCCGGAAAGTTCATCCTCCCCAGCATCCGCGAGGCCCAGAACATCGCCCTCCGGGAAGTCCTCGGGGGTTGCCTTCTGGACCGCCTCTGCGAACTTGTCGCAGCCGGCACCCTTGCCGACGAGGGAAACGAAACCTATGCCGCGCTCGTCGAGGAACTGCAATACTTCCTCGGATATTCGGCAGTTGTGGAACTCATCCCGCGCGTGTCGTACAAGATAGGCAATTTCGGGATGGCAAAGTCCAACGATGAACACCTATACAACGCCAGCGACGGGGAGATTGACCGTCAGATATTCTTCTA
>Ga0247611_10006809_pt1 | contig 14551 bp, 10 predicted proteins | sample 177DNAGHGhighgp2_FD_192422 | JGI IMG/M metagenome (GOLD analysis project Ga0247611, IMG submission 192422) | Sheep rumen microbial communities from Palmerston North, Manawatu-Wanganui, New Zealand - 1770 DNA GHGhigh gp2 | ecosystem: Host-associated > Mammals > Digestive system > Stomach > Rumen...
GCTACAATCAGGATGCTAACTGGATGCAGTTCAACGAATTCAAGAACGACAATGTGAGCATGGAAGCCGTTTGCGACACCGCCAAGTTCATCTGTGTCTTTCCCAACGGAATCGACAGGGCATGGGATACCGGGGGCGACCGCGACATCAACTTCATCAAGGCCATCATAGACAAGATGGCGACTCAGCATAAGATTGACCGTAACCGCATCTACCTAGGCGGTTTCTCCATGGGAGGCATGCTGACGTACAACGCAATCAATAAGATGCACGACATCATTGCTGCCTTTGTGTCCTGTAGCGGTCCTTCGGTGGTAACGCCAAATTCCAAGACTCGCCCGATACCTCTCCTGCATATTCAGGGAACGGCCGACAACTTCGGAGGCGTGCAACCGGCTCTCAACCCGTGGATCAAGCACGACGGCTGCCCGACCACTGCCAAAGTCGTGACCAATTACAATGGGTTCAGCGGTGCCACGATGCACACTTGGGGTCCCGGCAACGACGGTGTTGAGGTCAAGCTGCTGGAGTTGAAAGACAAAGGTCACTGGATCTGCAAGGAACCTCAGGTCTATTCCGGCAAGGAGATCTGGAACTTCTGTAAGCGTTTCTCGCTGAACAAGACCTCACCCAGCGTCAAAATCACCTCACCAGCTACCGGTACGAAATACATCAGCTTTGCACCAAAGAACGAAGCGACCTTTCCCAACATCACCATCACTGCCACCGCCGACGACTCTAACGGAACCATCGAGAAGGTGGAGTTCTACGATGGCACCACCCTGATTGCCAGCTGCACCGAGAAGCCCTATACGGCAATGCTCACAGGAGCCACAGCCACCAAGCACACCCTGAAAGCTGTAGCCACCGACAACGACGGCGAGACAAGCTCAGCCACCATCGAACTGACATTGCAGGCTCCGACATCGCTCACCGTTTCATCAGATTTCAAGGAGGCAAACTCACTGCCCGCCGGCTGGACTACTTACGACAGCAGCGAGCGTCGCACAGGCTACAGCAGCGGCTATTCATCGGGCTGCCGCATTCTACAGTTCACTGGCTCATCCCGAGGATTCAACTATGGTCTCTACTTCCGTAATATCAACGGAAAGGCAAAACAGGGTTGGGCTAAGTACGGGCTCAGCGACGGAGGCACAACACTCAGTCTGGCTCCAGGTCACTATACGCTGAGATACAGGATATGCAACTGGAACATGGCGAACTTCGGGCAGGTGGAACTGGACATCGAGAAGCGTACGGGCGGCACAAGCATTGCCAGTCAGACCTATACACCTGACATCAACATCGGTAATGTGGCATCCAACGATTTCAGCCTGCCAACCGTGCAGACGTTTGAATTCGACATCACCGAACAGGGCGACTACGTCATTGCCTTCTATTCTGCCGCCTCAGAGTGGAGCGACTGCATCGTAGGCCAGCTCCTACTGACAAACAACAGCTATGTGGCTACTGGCATTGACACTCAAGCCGTAAGTTCTCACTCGTCAGACAGCAAATGGTTCGACTTGCAGGGAAGGCAAGTGAACAATCCGTCCAAGCCCGGACTGTATATCAATAACGGCAAAAAGATCCTGAAAAAATAAAAGAACAATGAAGAAACTCCTCACCTTATTAGCCTCTGTGCTGACAATGATTGTCCAGGCTCAGACGACACACGACTGGGAAAACCCCGCAGTCTTGGGCATCAACAAGCTTCCATATCATGCAACACTGCAGCTGCCTTCCAAATGGAAAGACTGTCGGGAGATAGTTTCACTCGACGGCCAGTGGCTGTTCCATTGGTCGAAAGACCCGGAGAGCCGTCCCGTGGGCTTTGAGCGTGAGGACTACGACGTAAGTAAATGGGATAAGATTACCGTACCTGGCAACTGGCAGCTGCAGGGCTACGGCAAACCCATCTATGTGAACATGCAGTACCCCTTCCACCGCGACCGCCCCAGCGTGACGGGTGAGCCCCCGAAGGACTGGTATGCCTACGACCACCGCAATCCCGTAGGCTCGTACGTGACCTTCATCGATGTCACTGACGAGATGATCGGACAAGACCTCATCCTGCACTTCGGGGGCGTTCATTCGGCGATGTATGTATGGATCAACGGTCAGAAGGTGGGCTACAGCCAGAACTCGATGTCTCCAGCTGAGTTCGACGTTACAAAGTATCTGAGAAAAGGTCGCAACAAACTGGCGGTGGAGGTCTACCGCTGGAGCGACGGCAGCTATCTGGAGTGTCAGGACATGTGGCGACTCTCTGGCATCTTCCGTGAGGTGCAGCTGTGGGTACGTCCCTTGGTACATATTGCTGACTATAAGGTGGAGGCCATCCCCAATGCTGACTTCACGGACTTCACTGTCAAAGCCAAGGTGTCCATCTGCAATGTCGGCAAGAAAACCGCCAAGAACTTGCTGGCCCAGCTGCAGATTGCTTGTCCCGAGCTTTATGGCGTCAATGTCAATCCAAATCATTGGAACGTCACCAATCACCGCATCCCCAAACTGCGTGCTGGCGATACGATTCATGTCGAGCTCAGCGACCACTACAATCCATCACCACGCCTGTGGTCGGCCGAGAAGCCCTGGCTCTATCCTTTCACCGTGCAACTTTATGGAAAGGACATCAAGTGCAATGAAGCGTTTGAATATCACTTCGGCGTAAAACGCGTGGAGTGTATTGGCGAGGTACTGAAAATCAACGGACGGAACGTGAAGCTGCGGGGCGTAAACCGCCACGACCACCATCCTAAGACGGGCCGCTACGTGGATGATGCTACCTACGAGCAGGACATCCGACTGATGAAGCAGGCGAACATCAACTTCCTGCGCACCTCTCACTATCCCGACCGCGAATATCTCTATGAGCTATGCGACAAGTGGGGTATCTACGTGATGGACGAGGCCAATCAAGAAAGTCATGGCTATGGTTATGCTAATAAAGTGATGGGCGAAGACCCTGCATGGAAGGATGCTCACGTAGACCGTGCCGTATCGCTCGTTCAGCGTGACAAGAACCATCCCAGTGTCATCTTCTGGAGCATGGGCAACGAAGGTGGCGTAGGACCGAACCTGAAGGCGATGCGCGACGCCGTTGTAGCCCTCGACAGCATTGCCCTACCCTTCTGCGACACCGACCGGAGCCAAAGCGACATCTACGACGACAGCTATCTCTCACCCGCAAAACTTGCCGATGAGGCCAGGAAAGTCAGTGACCGTCCCTTCATCATGCGCGAGTATGCCCACGCCATGGGCAACTCCGTGGGCAACTTCCAGGAGTACTGGGATGTCATCTATGCTGACTCCAGCATCTGCGGAGCTGCCATCTGGGACTGGGTGGACCAGGGGTTAAATGAAGAATTAAGAATGAAGAATGAAGATTATATGAAGAAAAGTGAAGCGCCAGCCGATTCTTCATTCTTCATTCTTCATTCTTCATTTCTCTATGGCGGCGACTTTGGCGACCAGCCTAACGATGGGCCTTTCTGCATCAACGGCCTCATTGCCCCCGACCGCAAGCCCCATCCTCATTACTACGAGGTGAAGCACGTCTACCAACCGATAGATTTTATCCTCAACGAGGCCGACTCGACAGTGCTCATTGTGAACCACGACCAGTTCACTGGCATAGATGAATACGAATACTACTGCGAGGTTTATCACAACGGTGAGCTGGTGACAGGCGAACTTGCCAGAGTTAATGACAAGGGCATATTTGATGTGCCCCACCCTTATTCCCCCTACGATGACCCTGAACTCATACTCAATGTCTATGCCCGACTGAAAGAGGACAAACCTTGGGCTGAAAAAGGATTCGTCGTGGCCAGCGAGCAGTTTGTACTGAAACCCTCGGAATTTAGGATGGCCTTCGACGGCACGCCTGCCAAGGTGCAAAAGACGGCAGACGGTCTCGTAGCCCACACCGACCGGGGATCCATCACCGTGAACAGTATTGGCGCCCTTACCAGTTGGATTATAGACGGCAAAGAGCTGCTCGTCGGTTCGCTGGAGCCCTACTTCTGGAAGCCGGAGAACGACAATCAGCATGCCGCCGGGTTTGCCAAGCGTCTGGCAGCGTGGCGCGATGCTCTCGACAAGCGCACCAACAAGTCGTTCCGCACAGAAGCTACTGACGACGGTCTGAAAATCATCAGCGAAACCGCTCTTCCCATTGGGGCAGAACTCACGCTCACCTACACCTTCACCGCAGATGGCCGCGTGAAGGTGGACATGGACTATAGGCCAACGGCCAACGACCTGCCACTGCTACCCAAGTTTGGCATGCGTATGCGCCTGCCTGCCGATTTCAACGACATCAGCTATTACGGACGCGGCCCGTGGGAGAACTATCCTGACCGCAAGCGTTCTGCATTGATTGGATATTATCAGATGCCGCTGAGCGAGTTCGAAACGGAGTATATCCATCCTCAGGACAACGGCTGCCGGACGGATGTGCGGTGGATGCACCTCAAGTCTGCGAAACATGAACTCTTCATTGCCGGTTGTCAGCCTCTCTGCATCCGTGCATGGGACTACGGCGAGGAAGACCTCGAATCAGCCACTCACCCCAACGAAATCAAGCGTGGCAGTTTCGTCAATCTGAACATCGATCTCAATGTCCACGGTGTGGGAGGCATCGACACGTGGGGACAGCGCACCTTACCTCAGTACACGATTCCGGGCAACAAACCATATCATTATAGTTTCATCCTCCACTTCACACCCACGGCAAAGAGAGCGGAATAAGGGGGTATCAAACTGAGGAACAGACTCATTGGAAGAAAGATGAGTTCAAAGTGACTCATCCGTTCTTTGTCAAAATTTATTCGAATTTTGACCCCAAAAAACAGGGGGTACTGACAACGAAAGAGTCTTTCGGTCAAAAAAACGTCGATTTTTGATGTTTTTCGTAAAGCGTTGACAGACAAATGGTTACAAGGATATTAACTTGTAAACGGACGGTTTACAAAATCCGAATTTGCAAAAGGTAAGCTTTCGGTGCGCGAAAGACCATGTTTCGTCGTGTGAAAGGTTATGTTTCATGCGATGAAACATAACCTTTGGCGCGATCAAAGCTTACCTTTCGCACTGTGAAAGCTTATCTTTCGCAAAATGAAGAATGAAGAATGAAGAGTGAAGAATTGGTTTTAACGGATTTTAACCTCTATTTCATCACTTTTCCCCGACAAGTTTTTGTCAAGTTAATTGACAGTTTTCAAGCCATGTCAGAACGTATAAACATTTAATTCTTGTTAATTGTCATATACGTGACGTGACATTTTGCTGTCTACGGTCTATATTATAATAGAATGACAAACGACGAACAGATGTTTATACCCCGCATACATAGCAAGAAAGCCAAGGTCTTTGCCCCTCTGATCAATCAGTATGGCCCTGCGCTCATGACATTTGTCGGTCGTATTGTCACCTGTCAGGAGGACACCGAGGATGTGGTGCAGGAGACTTTCGTGGCAGCATACGAGCATCTGAACGACTTCGATCCCGAGAAGGCATCGCTGAAGACATGGCTTCATCGCCTGGCATATCACGAAGCATTGCATCATCTGCGGCGAAGAAAACGGCTGTTGGAATTACCGCTTGATGTAGGCGAGGATTTCCCAGACGAGTTACCTGATACGACGACAGCCGAGCAATTGGATGAAGCCATCCTAAAATTAACGCCTGAAGACCAGATGCTCTTGCAGCTCTATTACTTCGACCAGCGGCCCCTCAAGGAGATTGCCTACATAACAGGCACAACGAATGACTCTCTCGAACGTGAAGCATCACGGCTCAGCAGCCAGCTTCACCGAATACGACAAAGACTCAGAATCATCCTAACACGCATGAACGATGAATAACGAAGAACTATTCCGTCAGGCCCTGCTACGGCAAAACGACCGGGCAAAAGGAATGAAAATGCCTGATGACATGGAGCAAAAGGTGATGAGACGCATCAAGACCAAGAGGGCGGCTCACCGATGGCTATTCCCTTTGTCCATCGCTGCCGTCGCTGCCTGTCTTGCATTGCTGATGACATTCCATTTTTTATATAATAAGGTAGAGCCGAAGAAAGAAGTTGTGGTGGCCCAGAAGATGGTGAAAGAGCTGCCTGTTGTTCTGCCGAAAGAGCAGCCAATGAAAGCCCTGCCGGTAGTGAAAGACAAAAAAGGCGTGACAAAGACGACTGCCAAACGACCGAGAACAAAAACGCGAAGGAAGGAAATCCCCGATACGCTGGGCAACGGCATCTGGCAACACAAGGAGAACGTAGTCAGAGCCATGAAGATACTGGCTGACTGTGAAGCAACTATCATGCGCGAAGAGCAGGAGGTACGCAACGCGGTAGTGAAAGCCACCTTCAATGCCACACCGCAGCCTGCCGGCATCATCCTCGTAAGCAACGAGGCGGGTGACTATGAAGTGATATCCACCCGGACAATTATCGAATTATAAACCATTAAAAACTGCATACACAATGAAAGCAAGAATCATCATCGCACTCGTGGCTCTGCTGGTCTCCGCACCGCCCGCCTCTGCACAGAAGAGAATCAAAGAAGTGTTTGAGGATGTCGGCAAGTACGCCGGCGTCACTCAAACCAGCGAACAGAAATCGTCAAGCGTTGACTCTGCCGGTATCACCAGTGAGAGCAGAATCATCACCCTCAAAGTGAAAAAGAACCATTACACCGCTGTCTTCGACAAATTACAGCAGGCATTCGATGACGAGAGCAGCCATGCTTCGATGTATAACACCCATACACACGATGTTGACGGCAACGGCGAAAACATCAGTTCACGTCATCCGTGGAGCGTGTGGAGGGAGGGAAACTCACCCGTCCTGGTGGGATACATGAAAAACAGCTGCTACCTCACTGCCATTTTTGACGACAAGAAACATCCTGGCTATCGCACCTGCTATGCTGCGGAATGGAGCGATGCCGATGACCCCGACATCAGTATAGCACAACTCACTTACGTCTATGGCCGTAAGCCGGAGCAACAGAACTATAATCTGACTATCAATTATGATGGTAAGGCATCGTGGCCAGAAAAGAAGCTCAACTTACTGGATTATCCCGTCATGCCAGACAACGTGAAACAAAGTCTGAAGAGACTGCGCAACTTGCCCGACAGTTTATTCTCAATCTACTCTGTCCCCAAAGATATTCCTTACGATGGTGACAAGAATAGCTGGATAGGCAAGGCGATGAATAGCATTAGTCGGCTGAGTAACCGTGACTGGCACCGGTTCTTCGGTCTCCTCACAGAGAAAATGATTGCCCATGCCAATGATAAAGGATCAACCGAGGACATGGTAGTAGCTACCGGATTGGTGCTCGACCTGTGCAAGAATGCCGACCAACTGGATGCCGATGAACGGAAAATAAGTGCCAACAGACTGACCGACGTTGCCCAGCACTACTTCGACAACGACAAGCATCAGTACATCTACGACCTGCTGATGCTTGGTGCCAAGAAACTGAAAAAGGAATAGGAACGAGGATTTTTTGAAAAAAAACATCATAAAAAGCGGGATATTTTCCCGCTTTTGTCGTATTATAAGTAGAAGGAATAGAAAATTAAGATCAAAGAGTGAATACAGACGAGCAGATAGTAGAAGCCGTGAAGGACGGTCAACGTGAAGGCCAGCACCTGATGGTCAGCCGCTACGGGCAAATGATATTTGCCATGATAGCGCGACAGGTGACGGACACGATGGATGCTGAGGAGCTGACACAGGACACCTTCATGCGGGCTTTCAGCAACATAAGCCGCTATGATTCGCGACGGGCATCACTCGGTACGTGGCTCAGCCGTATCGCCTACCATCTGACACTCGACTTCCTGAAACGCCGACAACCGGTCATCATCTCGATGGATGATACGACAGAGAGCCACACAGACTTGAGTGACGAGCAGTTGGATGCGGAACTTTCCACAGGCAACGAAAGGCGCATACAACAGCTGGAACTACTGATGGAAGACCTGCCGTCCGACGAGCAACTGCTATTGGCTCTCTATTATTACGAAGACCGTTCACTGGACGAATGCTCGTTCATCATGGACACTACCCCTCATGCCTTGGCTAACCGCCTCTACCGAATACGTAAGAAACTCTACAAACAACTCCAGAAGCACAATGAAAACACATAAAGATACCGACTTGCGCGAAGCTTTACGGCGCAAATATGCAGACACTCCGCAAATGCCCGCCGACTTTAGCGAGCGGCTGATGCAACGGATGGAGAAATCTGAGACCGACAAACAGCCCGGACGTCGTCACGCATGGCTTTATATGACCATCGGTACCATTGCGGCAAGCTTTCTGCTATTGCTGACGCTACATTATAATAATAAGGTGGAAACAACAGAACAACCAGTCGTGACCCAGCGCCACGCCAAGCAAAACAGCACCGTGATAACCGAAAGTCAACAGCATGTGCCACTGCAACCGCAAGAAACACCTGTCGTTGCAAGCAATGTTCAACCGAAGAAGTCGGGCAACATCAGGAAGCATCATGATGCTACTAAGGAAGAAGACACCTTGTCGTCTTCTTCTGAACGGCTCCAATACTACATCGCTAAACTTGAAGCCGAAATGAAAAACATCGACGATAGCGTAAGCGCGGCACACCTGGAAAAGCTCATTGCCGCAGATTACCGCCTGCAACAGCTCGTCAACCGCATCGTCAAGGGCGAAGCGGAACAAGCCTTGAATAAACAACTGAAAGACAGTACTGCCAATTATATCAACTTCTAAATGAACGACAGCAAAATGAAAAAGCAACTATTGATAACCGCACTCCTACTGATGCCCATAGCGTGGCTTCACGCTCAGGAGAACAAGCATGCCCAAGCCATGTACACAGCCTTTGTTGAGACGATACACGGCAAGTTCCCGAAGAACATCGAAGCTAAGTTGAAGAGTATGAACGAAGATTCTCTCATCGTGGCCAATGGTGAATGGGGGTGTTTAGACGGAGGAGGACTTGTACCTAAAGAGAAGATCAACGTGGTGACACTCTCGCAGACTAAGTCGAACGTCACGGCAACCGTTGGCCCGCTGTATATCGACGGTCATCGTTTCTCATTTAATCATGTTCCCGATGACCCTACGCTACCATTGCGCCCCATCCTTGATGCCTTCGACAAGCAGGCTCCCTTTGCCAATAGTTACTACAGCTATACGGCAGGCGACGAGCAAGCTATCTTCCCCGGAGTGAAGATTGCCTGGGGTGAACACGGAGGAACTTTCCCTTTGGAACTCAATCCGTCTATGAATGCACGTATCATCAGTTTCAAAGACGACGACGGATTTCGATCCACCTACCTCCTCTCTTGGACAGACACGGAGCTGATCGATGGCGACTCTCAACACAAACGCTATATGGTCGAAGGTATCATCTACGAGTTCCATTGTCCGAAGATTGACAACACGCCGCAGATGAAATCCTACGACCCGGATGAATACCTGAACAGGACAAACACAGGATTGGGCGTGGCACACAACTTGGTACGCGGCTTACAGAAGAGTAATCCGGAACGTGCCAAAGCCTTGGAGACCGACACAGTGATGGAGAAATTCATTTACAGGTTCCAGAATATGGTGGCGAAGCTCAAGGGCTCGACCGATATTCCCAACCTAAATACCAGCTATGATGCCTTGAAAACAAAAATAAAGCGCATGGTGGACCTGAGCCGCACTGCCAATCCTACGGAACAGCAGGTCATCTGCAACACGCTCCACAAGGAAATTGTCAACTACCCCTTCCGGCTTTCGAGGGTACAAGCCTGGGATCTAAGCTACATGACAAAGACACTGGAGGCCACCGTCTCCGACAATCTGAAGCAGCAAGTGGCTATGGCTCGCAAGGGCATCAACACCATGAGCGACCCGACAGTCGAGATTGACAGCCTCAGCGAGCGCGACCAGGACTACCTGAACCGCAACTTCTGGAAAATCAGCCATGATTCTGTCTACAATTCCAAGACCCAGTTTACTGCCATCGGCGAGCACTACAGCGGCGACTCTCAGGAGGGTTATTTAGAGGTAAGGGGCGAGGCTGGCAAAGGTTTCGAGGCAGAGACCACGCTTCACGACCTGCGTCCGGGCCGCTATCGTGTATCTGCTGTGGTACGAGCTTCGGAGGCTGAGCATTCATACGTCTATATCTTCGCAAGGACAGGCAATGCAGACCGCGGCGATATCACTACAAAAGAGATTCCTGCTATGGGTCATACGGGCGGCAACGTCTGGTTCTCGGCACTTTGTCGCATTGAAAGGCGTGCCGGCAATGAAGAAGGCGTTTACACTCTGGACATCAATAAGACAACTGCCAACGGCGGACAGGGCTACGGCTGGAACCGCATCTGGCTCAATGACGTTACGGTCTATGACGACGGCAAGCTGACCTACGGTGTCACCACCCGCCCAAATCCCAAATACAACGGCAGCTGGTTCTCCGCCTGTGACTTCATTGTCGAACGGGTTGATAATATGAAGCCATCAGCAGAACAATAATTCACAAATTATTTGTATCTTTGCGCTCAAATAGTTGAGCAATGTCATTCTTAACGCGCAAATATCCGTTTCCAAAGAGCAGTCACTGGCTGAGAGACTGCATGATGTATTCTGCCATCGTGTTCCTGATACTCTATCTGCTGCAGCCTTTCGGATTCAGCATGTATCAAGGGAACAAGCTGCTGGTCTCACTGCTCTTTGGTGCCGTTTCCTTTGGGTGCTGTTGGATATATGGACTTGCAACCAGTCCGATGTTCAAACGCATCTCTCCTTGGCGCGTGTGGCACGAAACATTGTCGGTTTTGGCCATGATCCTGCTGATAGGCATCTGCAATTTCTTTGTGTTCTCATTCGTGTTCCACTACCCGATAATGCTCAGCATCTGCCTGCAGTTCCTCTATTGGACGCTCATCATCAGCATCATCATTGCCACCTGCTCGATAAGTCTGAACTATTACCGCTATCTGCGCAACCAATTGGAGACGCTACTCAACAAGACAACGGAAGAACAGACGGACATCACCGTTACTATCCACGACACAACGGTAAGAGGCAACGACCTTCAGTTGCCCATCAACGACCTGCTGTACATCGAGGCACAGAAGAACAACGTGATGGTCTATTACATGAACGGCGAGACGGTCAGCCATAGTGAGGTACATACCACGCTCTCCGCCGTACTTGATGAGCTGCACTCGTATGAGAACATCTTCCAGTGTCACCGCTCTTTCGTGGTAAACCTGAACAACATCACTTCTGCACAAGGCAATTCCAACGGCTATCAGCTCAGACTTGGGAGCTGCCCGACAGTGGTGCCGGTGTCGCGAACCTATGTGCCGAAGCTGCGCTCGTTTATCGCTTAGTCACTCATCCTTTTTCTTAGTCATTCGTCCTTTGGGATAGTTGTCTGTCAGCAGTCTTAGCCGTCTGTCACGGGAATTTGGCTGCTATGTTTTTCATGCCTATCTTTGCGGCATGAAGCAACGGATCATTCATATCACAATCATGCTGATGGCAGTCTGCAGAATGGCAGCACAGACCACCGTTTCGGGCATCGTCACCGACGGGAAGGAAACTCTCGCAGGGGTCAACGTATTTATTATAGGTACGATTGACGGATGTCTGACCGACTCACTGGGACGTTTCTCGTTTCAAACCTCAAAGACGGGAGAACTGACGCTGCGGGCAACACTTCTCGGCTTCGAGGATTGCACGATGTCGACCAGCCAGACCTCCGGCCTGCACCTGAAGATGCGCGAGCGGGCAACAGCCATCGACGAGGTGGTGGTCTCGGCAAGCACCTATCATTTCGGCAAGAGCGACAACTTCAAGACGATGGATGCGCTGGATGTAGTGATGTCGGGCAACTCATGCGGCGACATCGTTGCTGCCCTACAATCGCTGCCCGGTACTCAGAAGGTGGGCGAGAACGGCAAGCTCTACGTCCGTGGCGGAGAGAGCGACGAGTGCCAGACATTCGTCAACGGAATGCATGTGCTGATGCCCTACTCCACGAATGTGGAGAACGATGCCGTCCGCGGACGTTTCTCACCGTTCCTGTTCAAAGGCATCAACTTCTCGCTCGGCGGCTACGGAGGCGAATACGGGCAGGCACTGTCTTCTGTGTTGCCGATGGAAACCACGGATATGGCTACAAGCGACAAGCTGGGTGTGAGCGCTTCACTCGTAGACTGGAACCTCGGAGGGACGAAAGCTTTCACAAAGAGTAGCCTGTCATTTAATACCGCCTACACGAGTATGGGACTTTACAATGCGCTCAGTCCCGACCGCTGCGACTGGACACGACCTTATCGAAAGCTGTCGGGCGAGGCTCAGTACAAGGCGGAACTCTCATCGGTCAGCGTACTGAAGACCTACGTCGGCTACGACCTGACCTCGGTAGGCCAGAACATCGCTGAGCGTCAACTTTCTCTCTGCGAGCATAACATCTATGCCAACACAACATTCAAGATCAGCATCGGACGAGGGTACAACCTGTTCACCGGCTTTGCAAATTCATCGGTGGTCAACAATATTCATGATGCGCTTACCCAAGGCGACCACTATCACAACTTCCGCAACGAGGTTCACCTGAAGGCGGAAGTGCGTAAGGTGTTCTCCCCTACCCTGAAAATGTCGGCAGGAGCTGAGGATTATCTCCGCCATAGCACCATGCGATACGACGAAAGCCGATATAACCTCGACTACCATCTGCTGGCCGCTCATATCGACGCTCAGTTGCGCATTGTCCCCCGATTGTTTCTCAGCCTCTCGACAAGGGCAGAACATGCAAGCTACGACGGCAACTGGCTGCTGATGCCCCGTACGACATTGAGCTACGTGCCTGACAAACGCTTCCAACTATCTGCCATCTTAGGGCGATATAGTCAGGTGGCGGAGGACGACTATATTGCTTTGAGAGGGAAACACCTGAGTCAGAGCACTGCCGACCATGCTATCCTCAGCATGCAATACGCCACCGGCAAGATGCTGCTACGCATCGAACCTTACTACAAGAAGTATCATCATCTTCCCTTGCTCGCCAACGGCACTTACACCAGCGACGGCTATGGAACCAGCAAAGGGTTGGACGTGTTTTGCGAGAGTCGGTCGCTCGTCAGGAACATGACGGCAACCCTGTCGTACTCCTTCAACGATTCCGAGCGCCTCTACCTCGACTACACATCCCCCACCACACCCGACTACGTGTCACGTCACAACCTCCGACTTTCCCTGAAGTATGCCATTGGAAAGACTATCATTGGACTTGCGGAGTCGTATGCCAGCGGGAGACAATTCCCCACAGGCACTACTCCTTATTATAACAGTGTAGATGCCAACCTGACCTGGCTTGTCAGCCCGAAAATCATTGCCTACTGTTCGCTCAACAATATCCTGGGGCGTACCAACATCTTCCGCTACAACACTGACGGCTCGCCCGTTACGGCCACTCGCGACCGCTTCTTCTATATCGGAATATTTGTTTCACTTAAAAATAATAAAGCGTATGACATTTCAAACTTTTAAACTTCGCGTGTTAGCAATCGCCCTCATGATGATGGCATCAGTAAGTATCCATGCCCAGGAGTCTGCCTCCATGCAGGCACTCATCGGCCAGTCACTCAGTAAACTCCAAAATCCCACACCGGCGGCTTTCCTCAACTGCATTGCGGAAATGAAGCGCATAGATGCGATGTTCCCCGACAGCATCCAGCCCAAGTACCAGATGGCGCTGCAAAGCCTTAGTTTCTCTGTGATGAACCCTCATGCCGAACAGACGGAAGACTTGCTTACTGAAGCACAACAGACCATCAGCCAGATGGAGAAGATGAAGAATGCAGACCAAAGTGACATCTGTACTCTTCGCGGATTCCTCTATATGGTCCGCATCGTGCAGAACCCCGGCCAAAACGGACAACGCTACTATCTTGATGTGATGCAGAACTATGAGAAGGCTCTCAAGCTGAATCCCAATAACGAACTTGCCCAACAACTACAGCAGAAGTTCTTTGAAGGGATGAAGCAGGCAACTGGAAGTCAAATGATACAGTAAAGGACAGGGCATCGTTACTTAAATGCTGGCATCTTTATGGTGTCAACAATCTTGACAAAAGCTTGTCGGGGAAAAGTGATGAAATAGAAGTTAAAATCTGTAAAAACCGACTTTTCACTCTTTATCCTTCATCCCTCATTTTGCGAAAAGTAAGCTTTCGGTGCGCCAAAGGTAAGCTTTGACCGCGCCAAAGGTTATGTTTCATCGCATGAAACATAACCTTTCACACGACGAAACATGGTCTTTCGCGCACCGAAACCTTACCTTTTGCAAATTTTGATTTTGTAAATCGCCCGTTTACAGTTTTAAATCCGTGCAACCATTTGTCTTTCAACGTTTTACGAAAAACATCAAAAAAACGGCATTTTTTCGACCGAATGACCATTTCATGACCAAGACCCCCCATTTTTTGGGCTCAAAATTCATAAAACTTTTGACAAAACAAGGGAAAGACGAACTCAAGC
>Ga0247611_10006810_pt1 | contig 14551 bp, 9 predicted proteins | sample 177DNAGHGhighgp2_FD_192422 | JGI IMG/M metagenome (GOLD analysis project Ga0247611, IMG submission 192422) | Sheep rumen microbial communities from Palmerston North, Manawatu-Wanganui, New Zealand - 1770 DNA GHGhigh gp2 | ecosystem: Host-associated > Mammals > Digestive system > Stomach > Rumen ...
AAAATGAATTTAACGGCCAAAATTTATTTTATTTAGTTCCTTACTCTAGCATTTAATGAGCTATCTAGTGCTGTATTTAATCCTTTAGTCCAATTTGGAGTACCTGTAGATATTGCAACATAAACTCTAACTGCATTATCAAATTTAAGATTAGACAACCATTCAGAAACTTGTTCTTTATCAATAGTAGGATGATATAAAACTTCAGTTTGACTAGATTTTTCAACAACAATGATAAAATTAATATCCGCAGTTGCTGTACCACTAGTAGTCAAAGTGCTTGTTGAATTATATGTCATTTCTTTTGCACTAACAATTGCTTCATTACCATAAGAAAATCTAACACCTAAATTATCATTCAAAATATCTACTCTAACCTTACCATTAGCAACCACGCCATCTAGCATGCTGCTAGTAACAGGTTGTGTTTCATTAGTTGATGAACTAACTTCACTAGGCATTACAGTTGAATTAGAAACACTTTCACCACCACCGCAAGATGCTAATAATAATGCAACACCAATTGGTGCTAATAACATTTTCTTAAATTTCATATAAAATTCCTCCTATTTAATCTTTTTTAATCATAATTTGTTTAAACCATATTGAAATATCAAATCAGATTGACCGTATTCGAGTATTTTCAACATTTTTTGACATCATTATTTTAGCATATATTTTCAAAAATTAAAAGGGAACTGATTTATAGACTATAATTGAAGCATTAAAGATATAAAAAAAATGCGGTTTATTCCGCATTATTTAACAAGTCTTGTTTAATTAATTCTTCAACTTTATCTCTCATAAAAACGTCAGAATCATAATCTTCTGGATTTAAAACATCAATCACGTTAACAATAATTTTAGTCTTTTTTAATCCAAAATGTATTTTAGATACATTTTTTATTGAGCAAACAACTACATCTTTTTTTGCACTAAATGCTGGTTTAAAACTACCAGCATGCATAGGAAGTAAAATCTCTTTAGTTTTATTGCGAGTACCTTCAGGAAATATCAACACATTACAATCATTATTTTTGAGAAAGTCACGTGCTTTAAAAATAGCCTTTGCTCCTTCTCTAGGATTATCTCTATTAATAGAAATATACCCACAGGCTCTAATCATTTTACCAATAAAAGGAATTTTAAAGTTCTCAGGTTTAGATACTATTGACAATTTATAAGGAATAGCATTAATCATAATCAACGGATCAAAATTTGATGTGTGGTTTGCAACATACAATACATTCTGGTTTTTAATCTTATCAAATCCTTTTTCAACTACTTTGATTCTTAATAACTTCATTAAGCTATTGTCAAATTCTTTAAGTAAGTAATCCATATACTTATGATATTTCACTTTCTTATTTCTCATAAATAACGAAACAATATAACAATATAGAACAAATAATAAGAAAGTCAATAATAACATAAGCGGTATAAAAGGTATCATCAAAAACATAAAATAATAATTATTATTAGCACTAGAAATCAGATAAGAAAAATATCCTGATAGGCAAGCACTTATTATAAATCTTAAACAAAAAATATAAGTCATATAAAACTCCTAACTACTCTAATTATTATATAACATAAGTATAAAAAAATCACTTCAGAAAAAATCTGAAGTGATTAATATTATTTATTTAATTTCTTTTTTATAAATAAAATTAGAACAATTAATTCATGTAATAATAATGGAATTAAACTAAATAATGCAGTGAATCCCCATTCGTAGGGTTCAAGATCACTAGTTGAGAAAATATTACGAACTGCAGGGACCTCAATTACAAAGAATTGTAATAAGATACCCATGAAGAACGCAATAGCCATCATCCAGTTCTTATCCTTAAATACATGTACAAATGAGTGCTTTACATCAGACATACCAAGCATATGGAAAAGTTCACCAAATGCTAAAGCAGTGAAGCTCATTGTACGAGCTTGATTTAGAATATGAATATTATTTTCATAAAAATTCTTTATATTGTTTAAACCATGAATATTATTACTCCAAGCAGGAATAAAGTAGGCAAGTATAACACCAATTGTTAAAATAGCACCATAACCCAATGTTATAGCCAAGCCACCTTTAGCAAAAATGCCTTCATTAGGATCTCTAGGTTTTTCATCCATTACATCGCTTTCTTTTGGTTGCATTCCAAGAGCAATAGCAGGTAATGAGTCAGTAACTAGGTTAACCCATAATAAGTGAATGGCAATAAGTGGGCTTGGTAAACCAACGATAATAATGAATAACATTAATAATACTTCTGCAATATTACTTGATAATAAGAATAATACAGTCTTTTTAATGTTTGCATAAATACCTCTACCTTCTTCAACAGCTTTTTCAATTGAAGCGAAGTTATCATCAACAAGGACCATATCAGCAGCACCTTTAGCTACATCTGTACCAGTAATACCCATCGCAATACCAATATTAGCTTGCTTTAGAGATGGTGCATCATTTACACCATCACCAGTCATTGCACAGATGTTCCCATTAGTTTGGAAAGCTTTAACAATTTGCACTTTATTTTCAGGGGAAACACGGGCAAATACTCTAGCGGTCTTAACTACTTCCTTTAATTCCTCAGGACTCATCTTGTCAACATCTTGACCTGTATAACATTGATCACGAGTTTCAACAATCCCTAAGTTTTTAGCAATTGCAAATGCTGTATCCTTGTGATCACCTGTAATCATTACAGTAGTAATACCAGCACGCTTAAATGTTTCTACAGCAGGTCTTGCTTCATCACGAGCAGGATCAATCATTGCAACTAGACCAACGAATATCAAATCAGATTCTTCAATTTGTTCTTTTTGTGTATAAGCTAGAGCTAATGCACGCAAAGCATTATCTGCAAAATATTCATTAGCTTTATTAATATTGTCAATATCACTTTGCTCAATAGGACGAACAACACCATTTTCAAGAATATGAGTTGTTCTTTGCAAAATTGAATCTAGGGCACCCTTTGTATAAATGACATTCCCATTTTTTGACTCATGCTTAGTAGACATCATCTTTCTTACTGAATCAAATGGCAACTCATCAACGCGAGGATATTCATTCTCTAAATCCTTCTTGTGCATATTAAATTCATTAGCCATGACAACTAATGCAATTTCAGTAGGGTCCCCATAAAGACCTTCATCAACTGTCGCATTTGAACATAAGGACATACCACTTGCAAGTAAACGAAGTTCATTATTTTGATTTGTCTCATTAAACTCTTCTTTTTTGAAAAATTTATTATCGACATAAGCTTCAACAACTGTCATCTTATTTTGAGTTAATGTACCTGTTTTGTCTGAACATACGACAGAAACAGCACCAAGAGTTTCTACTGAAGGAAGCTTTCTAACAATTGTATTCGCCTTAACCATCTTTTGAACACCAAGTGATAATACAATAGTAACAACTGCTGATAAACCTTCAGGAACTGCTGCAACTGCTAATGATATAGCTGCTAAGATAGCATCAATCCAAGCTTGAACTTCACTTTGTTTATGATCAATCAAAATCCAAATAATATCAGCAATTAGTACGGCAATAACAATTCCTAATGTCAAAATACCTAAGAATTTAGATAACTTAGCTAGTACCTTTTGTAAAGGTGTCATTTCGTTATCAGCATCTTCTAACGCATCTGCAATTTTACCAATTTCAGTATTCATACCAGTATTTACAACAATACCTTTTCCTCTACCGTAGGCAACAGTTGTAGACATGAATGCTTCATTAATTCTATCTCCAATACCAACCGTATCACTAAAAACTATTTCACTATTTTTTTCAACTGGAACAGATTCACCAGTCAAACTAGATTCGGTGCACTTTAAGTTGATGCTTTCAACCAATCTCAAATCAGCACCAATTGTATCTCCTTCTTCAATTACAACTAGGTCTCCAGGAACAAGTTCGCTAGCTTTAATTCTGTATCTCTTTGAATCACGAATAACAGTAGATTCAGGACTTGACATCTTCTTTAATGCGTCTAAAGATGTTTCCGCCTTAATCTCTTGAACAGTACCAATTACAGCATTAAGAATAATTACTGCTAAAATGATAATGACATCAGGCCAGTCACCGACCTTTAAGAAATCAAAAGGTAGTCCTGCTTGTGCATTCTTAATTGTATCGTAAACAGATACAATAATAGTTACAGCAATAGCCGCAAACAATACATAAATCATTGGATCTTTCAATTGAGATAAGAAAATTTTAATCCAAGAATCTTTTTTCTTCTCTTTTAATTCATTCTTACCATATTTTTCTTGTCTAGCTTTTGCTTCTGATTCAGTTATACCAGTTTCTAAATTGGTATCTAACTTTTCAATTGTTTCTGATACTGACAAAGTATCATAAGTTTTTTCTTCCATTTTTTTCCTCCAGAGTATAAAAAAAATCAAGTATTTCCATACTTGATTTCTTAAAGTATGGATAAACCATACTTAAGTCTTGATATTTAATGTAAATCCGGGATTAACTCCGACTTGACGAATTTACAACCTATCGGTCATCTACTCTCTTAAGCTGATTTCATTATACAAGAAATAAGCTTTTTAATCAACGACTATTATAAAATTTCTCCATCTTTTTGAACAACAAGTAAGATTGCGGCATAAGAAAATTTATCAGCTTTAATTCTAAATGATTTAGTTAATCCGGCATTACCTAAAACCTTTAACCATGCTTTATGTACATCAACAAGTCCCTTTAACTTTAACACCTCTAAGTCAATAAAATCCCCATCATTAAAATTATTGTTTAATGTAACAAGGTTAATAACTGCTAAACTTCTTCTGTTAAATTTTTGATTAACTTTGATTTTCTTGTCCTTTAGTTGAACAAATTCTTTTTCAGGCTCATCAACAACTTCAACTTTAGCTACTTTTTCAACATCATGACCAGTTTCTTCTTTAAATGGTACATACTCAACCTCTTCAAGTGTTTCACCATCTTCAAGAACTTGACCCTTCTTTAATGTTTTCTTAACTAAACCTTTTTCGACCATCGTATCTAAGTTATAATATCTAAATTTATCATCATATACTTTCTTTTCGTTATATTCAAAGCGAGATGCAAACATCATGTCAATTAAATCTTCGATATAAGAAACTTTTCTAGCAGAAGTAATCTTGAATTCAAAAGGAGTGTCTTTATATAATCTCTTATCAGAAATATCTTTTCCTTTATATTTAGTATTTTCTAAATCTTTAGGGTTAAGGTTAAGACATAGAGCTAATTTTTTGCCACGGAATACAATAAAACCATATAGTTCTTTTCCTTTATAAACTCTAATCTTTTTCCAACTAGCTCTTAATTTAACACCATATCCTTCAAAAAGGGTACGAGCTTCATTGAATGCTTCCTTTGAGATTTCATCAGCTTGGTGTAGTCTAGCCTCAAAACTATAATTATATGTATATTTGTCCATAATATATTCATCCCCCTATATAATTATTTGTTAATTTAATTATATACTATTTTTTGTAAATTATAATATCAAAAACATAAAAATTTTATAAAATATCGATGAATCTATCTGATTTTTAATGATTTTAAGTATTCTTTTTTATATTCATCAATTCTAAAACTTTCTAAAGCTTTTTGAATTGATTTATTATGAACCCACTTAGGCATTGTCCTTGATTCTATAAATTTAATAAATGTATCATATTGCTTTACCAAACCAAAAGATACATACCAAGCTACCATCATATTTAGGTAATATTCATCACTTACTATTCTAGTTATTTCTAATGCTTGTTCTAACTTGAAATGATCATTTAAGAAAAAACACATAAACATACGAATACCAAAACGTCTTGTATAAATATGTTTAGACCTTATCCATTCATAACAATCATTTTCTAATCTATCATAATTTTTCAAAAATATTTTTGGAGTAATAGTGTCACAACTAGCCCAGTTATCTATATATGGCAAGAGCTTATTAATTTCCGAAATAACTAAATCATAATCTTTAAATGATGAAATAATAATTCCATGTATTAAATATTCTTCTAAATATTTATGTGGTAAATCATTTAAGAAATTAGATAAATCTACCCTATATAAATATTTTTTTGCAATCAGTTTTAACACTTTAGATTTAATTCCTAAAATTGTATCCGGATTAATCGTAGGAATAAGTTTGGCAACAAAACTTGGATTTTTAGCCTCATTAATACTTAATAATTCATTTCTTAAATCACTAATAATATTTAAATTATCTAAAAATTTATTATATTCATCCCGATTATGAAAAACTATTATATTTTTATTCTTTTGCTTAGATAATAATTTTATTAATTGTTCTCTAGTATCTTTATGCCAGTTTAAAACATAATTTTTGAAATCTTCTTCAAAACAATCTTCAACCCAAGGCATATCACTTCTTGGTTTACCAATTCTATTGTTTATTCCGTTTAAGCATTCATCAAGAGGCAAATCAAAGAAAAATATAGTATCACATTTTTCAATTCTATCTTCATAAGTTTTAGAATAATTCCCATCAATTATCCAATTTTTCTTTTGTAAGATATCTTCTATTTTCTTCCTAAAAAGATAATCATTAATATGAGTTTTGTCTATGTTCCAATAAATATTATCTAAATGATATAGTTCTACATTTATTTTTTTAGCTAATTTTTTAGCAAAATAGCTTTTACCTGCCCCAGGTGATCCAAGTAAAATAATTCTATTCACAATGTTCGCCTCCATTTAATTAAATAAATAGAAAATGCGTAAGCAAGTTACGCATAATTTCTATTTAAAGTTCTTGTTTGAATCACTAAACACCATGTTCTTTTCAAAATCATGATATTTAGTATGATATGTAGCCGGACTAGGGAAACCAACATAACCAATTGAAGGAGATAATACATAAACTCTAGATTTATTAAATGCTTCATTAATTCCTTCTTTTTGAATATTAGTCTTATTAGAAATACTAGGCTTATTCTCACATAAATCAGTGATTTCGTGTAAAAAAACAGCTCCACGTGTTAAAGATGTTGTAACATCTGCAATTGACCCATCCTTTAAATTATCTCTAATAGCCATTAAAGTTCCCATTGCAAGAATAAAGCCTGGAATATAATCTAATGGTACACCATTCAAATTCTTTGGGTTCTCTTTAGAACCATTTCGAATAGATAATCCGGTAATATCTTCAGCAAGTGGTGCCCAACCTGGTCTATTTACCCAAACTGATGTCGAGAAGCACATCAAGTTAGAAAAAATAACATTAGGATTAATATGTCTAATTTCTTCTAAAGATAATCCAAACTTATCAAAAGCGTTATTTTGATAACTGTAAGTTATAACATGAGCTTTCTTAATTAATTCTTTTACATATGCCAAATCTTCTTTTTTATTTAAATCTAATTGACAAGAATTCTTTCCTTCCCATCCATCAAGTTCAAGCATAGCTTGTTCCTGATCTACATATTTTCCTCTTCTAACCATCAAGACATCAGCCCCATATTCTGCTAATATTCTCGAACAAGCAGGTCCTGCTATAATATGAGTGAAATCAAGAACTTTGACGCCAGTTAAAGGGCCATTTTTTAGAGATTGACCAAAATCTAGTTTCGATTTTTGATATTCTTTAAAAGTTAAAAGTGGCATCTTATTTACAGCCTTTCCTACTTCACTATTATTCCACTCATTTCTATCTCTTAAAACACATGCACAGGCACCACACTTAAAAGCTCTTTCTTCAAGATCAAATGAGTTCTCTTTACCAACAACATTTTTTAAATATTTAATGTCTTTCTTTGTAGACATCAAAGTGAATTTATTACTTGGTTTGTTAAGCTTTAATTCTTTAACAAGTTTTTCTTGTTGACTTTGATAATAAGTATGGAATGAAATATATCTATTATCACTTGTCTTATATTTATAGAATGATCCGTTTATGGCATTGTCAACTCTAAGTGCAGATTTAAGTCTAGTAGATTTAAACTTTTTCCCTTTGTTGTTAGCTATATATAAACGAATGGCTTGCATACCAGAAAATAATACATCAGTATAAATATGTTCATTTTCTAAATTATCATTACGAAGCATACCTATCTCGCTTGCAAGTTCGGCACATAAAGATAAAATAGCCGCAACAGCTGGAGTTTGCAAAACTTTTTCTTCTTCAAATAATCTATTTACAGCTTTTTTTCTAAGTTTAGCTAAAGCGAATTTTACAATATGTGGAAAAGGATTTTCTGCTAAATAATTCTTCTTTAAAACTTTTTCTCCAGAAATATCAGCTATAAAAGTTAAGGGTACGATGGTATCAATTTTTAACATATCAGCAAGATAATCATAAACCCTTTGACTGTCTTTAGCTTTGTTTAATAAAATCTCTTCTTTATTCATATTATCACCTATAATTTCATTGCAGTTTCATATGCTTGCCATATTACAGTACGAAGATTTCCAATATGATCACAATCTCCAACTAAATATGTATTTTTCATTTTCTTAACTAAAGGTTTTGAAATATAACCAGCACATGAAATTACAGAATCTGTATTAATTACAGTCTCATTGCCTTCTTTGTCTTTAATGACACAGCTATCGCTTTTAACTTCACTTAATGTTGATTCAAGGTAAACAGGTACTTGCTTATATTTGAACCAATCTCTTAGATAACTAGAGTTTGCTAAACAAACACCTTTTTGACTAATTAAATCGTCTTTCATTTCAACAATTGAAACATTATGTCCTTTAAGAGCGAGATCATAAGCAATTTCACAACCGGTTAAGCCTCCACCGATTACAACAACTCTATTTCCTACACTCTTCTTGCCAGTTAAATAATCACAGCCTTCAACCATAAGTTCATTCCCTTTAACACGTCTTAAGATACGAGGAGTTGAACCAGTTGCAATTATAATTTTTTTACCTCTAAATGAATTTAAATCCTTAATTTCTGTATTAAGATGAACTTCAATACCTAAATCATTAATTTGTTTAATATACCATACAAGTAAATCACGTAAGCTACCTTTATAAGATTCACTAGAAGCGGCAACAAAGACTCCTCCTAAATGATCTTCTTTTTCATAAATAATAGGGTTATGTCCACGAAGCTTTAAAACTCTTGCGGCTTCCATACCACCAATACCACCACCAATAATTATGATATCTTTACTGTGTTTAGTCATTTTAATATAATGCTTGTTCCATTGCATCATTTCAGCATTTACTGCACAACGTGATAAATGAAGTGAGTCAGCTAATGATTGATCATTAGGTACACCTTTATAATGACACATATTGAAACAACCATTATGACATTGAATACATGGTCTAATATCCTTAGTATTGTCATTTAAATATTTAGTAAACCATTCGGGGTCAGCTAAAAATTGTCTTGCAAATCCAATGCCATCAAGATTACCTTCTTTAATAGATTGTGCACCCTTAGCAATCGTCATACGTCCAGCACATACAACTGGTTTTGTTGTAAATTTCTTGATATGTTCAACATCAGCAAGATTGCAATTTTCACTCATATATACAGGTGGATGAGCCCAATACCAAGCATCATAAGTTCCATTATCACAATTAAACATATCATAACCTGCTTCTTCTAAGAACTTGATAGCTTTTTCAGATTCATTCATATCACGACCTGCTTCAACAAAATCCTCACCAGGTACTGCACCTTCTCTAAATCCTTTAGTTTTAGATGTGACAGAATATCTAAGTGACACAGGGAAATCTTGACCACATTCTTTTTTTATAGCTTTAACAATTTCAGCCGCAAAACGATACTTGTTTTCTAAACTTCCACCATATTCATCATTTCTCTTATTAACATAGTTTAGAGTAAATTGGTCTAATAAATATCCTTCATGCACAGCATGAATTTCAACGCCATCAACACCAGCTTGTTGTAGTAATTTTGCTGATTTAGCAAAAGCTTTTATAAATTGTTGAATTTCTTTCTTAGTCATTTCACGGCTTGGCAATTTATCTGACCATCTATTAGGACTAGGACTTGCACTTGCTGTAATTTTCGATAAATTTAGAACAGGTTTGGATAAAACTCGTAATAATTTATTATTATATATTTTCTCCATAGTTTTGCTGACAGTAAAAGATCTACCAAATCCAGCTGTTAGTTGAACAAATAATTTCGCACCTGTCTTGTGAAACTCAGGCATCCATTTAGCTAATTTTTTGTACATTCTCTTATTCTTATAAAGCCATTGTCCAAACATTGGATTATATACAGGTTGACAACCCGGCAATACTAAACCACAGTTATTCTTAGCCACTTCAAGAATAAAATGAGCCCCCACTTTATCAAAATGATTTCTTTCCATCCAACCAAATAAATCAGTACCACCCATACTGGTAAGCACGACTCTATTTTTGATTTCTACATTTCCAATTCTCCATGGAGATAATATAATTTTCTTTTCTTCTTCTCTTTCCATTTTAAAAGCCTTTCTTAATAATTTTGATAATAATTCTTGTAATTATATTTTAACAAATTATTAAAATAATTAAATACTTGTAAAGAAAAAACTCTTAAAAGATTTTAATCAATTAAGAGTTATAATTATATTAAAACTAAATAATATATTAATCATTTTTATCATTAATGATATTTTCTACTATGTTATCCATGTTTAAAATGATTTTTGATTTTTCACCATAAATAGCATTTTTTAATTCAATTTTTTTGAATTCATTCTTCATATTAGAAATATTTTCTAAAGCTAATGGTTCAATAACTATTTCATAATAATTGCTAAAATCACTATAAGCAAGACCAACAACATATTTTTTAAAATTTTTATCTTTTTTAATGATAAAATCTACAAAATTTAATTCTTCATTTAAAACTAAAAACGAATCGTTATTAATATCTTTATTGAAGTTTAATCTAATCAATAAATACATAAACAAAACAAAACAGAAATATATTACAGCTAGTGTTGAAATTACAGCAATTGCTAAAATATAATATTTAAAGTTTTGAAATTGTTCTTTAGAATTAATAAAAAATAGATAACCAAATAAGGAAATAATAGTATAAATTATGATACTTAATGTGTCATAAACACACAAATTATCTATTTTTTTAAAATGTGATTTAATTTTATCTATTTCTTCTTGATAATCATTCATAAACTCACCTTTTTGAGACGATTATATCACATTCTTTTAAAATAGATAAGATAATTTAATCATTATAATATGACGTTCAAATAATATTATCCTATTAGTTCACCAATTAATGGATATAAATCTTTATATGGATCAGTAATCATTTCAGCTTTTTCGCCAAAGTTCATTACATTAAATTTAGAACTTTCCCAAGGCTGCCAAGTTAAATTTGAAGAACTAGGATTCCCTGTCTTAATAAAATTAACCCAAGCATTATTCATTGTTTCAGCAAGTTTATAATCAGAATCATTATACGCAAATGTTTTACTTAAAGATGATTTAAGATTGTTAAACACATAAACAAGTTCTCCAGAATGATATCCTGAATAATAACCATTATTCTTATTAAAGTAATATGTATAAACATTACTTGTATATTTATCTTCTATCATTCTATCCCACGAGTAGTGAGGATAAGCAAACCAATAAGCAGAAATAATATCATTAAATGATCTAAATGCAGCCTTATCCGTAGAAAAATCTCTTAAACTCATCATTCTATCAACTAAAGAAGCATCTTTAAATGTTTCGATTAGTCTATCACGGGAATTAGACTTATTAGGTTGACCACTTGTTAAATAAGTAGGTATAGTAAACGCGTCAGCTTCTTGACTATTAAATCCATTTAGTAAAGGCACATCACTAGCCAATCCTTCTTTATAAAGTTCATAAGGTGATTTAGGTAATGCGTAACCATCTACTGTCATAGATGAATTTGTAGATTTAGTCTTAACCAATTCATCAGCAGATATTTTTCTTAATTCAGCCACATTTTTAGCTCCAAATTCTTTTAATACACTATTTCCTACTTTCTTAGCATCACTTAATGTTCTAAATGTGTGAGGTGGTGTTTTAATAACAACACTTGAAGATTCACCAATCGCTCTTTGGAATAAACCTTTAGCTAAAGGAGAAGAACAAATAGCTGATACACTACTTGAACCTGCTGATTCACCTGCAATTGTAATATTTTTATTATCTCCACCAAATGCAGATATATTTTTGTAAACCCACTCTAAAGCCTTAATTTGGTCAAGCAATCCATAATTACCTGTAGTATTATTGCTAGATTCTGCTTGTAATTCATCTAATGCTAAATATCCAAACACGCCAAGTCGATATCCAACATTAACCTGAATTATTCCCTTTCTTGCCATCTGTTCTCCATTATATGAATAAAATGATGGCGTACCAGTTGTAAGACTACCTCCATGGTAATAAATAAGAACAGGAAGATTAGATACATTTCCTTCTGGTTTCCAAATATTTACATATAAAGAATCTTCACTAGTATATTCAAGTTTATGTTCATAAAAGTCAGGGTGCCAACTCTTTTCAGCAAAAATATCAGTTAAGGATGAAATGATTTGATTAGGGTAAGGTTGCATCGAAGAAGATTTAAATTTTGAGCAATCCAAAACATCGTCCCAAGGATTTACATCTTGGGGTTCTTTCCAACGAAGATCTCCAACAGGAGCTTTCGCATAAGGAATACCTGCATAAACCTCAACCGCCTCATCTTTTGTTTTAACGCCTTGAACACGACCGTCATTTAAAGTTAGCACATTAGTTCTTAATGGATTTTTATATTCTACTGCACTTTTATATTCTTTTCTAGGATATGCTAATAAAAGATCAATTGTTGCAAGTAATATAAAAACTGCCCAAGATAATAATCTGAATTTCATTTTAGAATTTCTAATTACAATTTGTGTAGTAAATAAACAAATAAGTAATAATATCATTATTACGAAGCAGGCATTAGGGCCATTTGCAATATCTAAATAAAAGACTAGTAACAAAGACATAATAATAAAACATAATGGAAATAAAATCCAAAATAATAATCTCGATATTTTCATAATTTCACCCTCTAATTAAATATAGTATATAAAAATAATTAATTTTTGTAAAATATACTGCAAATAACGAAATAAAAACGATTTGAAAAATCAAACCGTTAATATTTTAATATTTATTTCTTTATTTCCATCAATCCAAGAGCAAATTGATTGAATGCGTCTGGTGTTAAATCCTTAATCATACGCAATACAAATTTAATAGGAATTAGTTCTAGTGTAGTTCCAGGATTTCTTGGGTTATCACTAGTTAGATATTCTCTTGTAATACCAAAATCTTTTAATTTATCAAAAGTGTATTTAGTAGCCAGAGGATTTGCTAAGATTTCACTAACTCGGCTATTCAAAGTAAAATAACCTTCCTTTTCTTTATCAATAAATCCAAGCCAATTTATAATAGTCTTATTATCTAAAACATAATCCTTGTTAGGAGTCTCAACATGTTTAATAACGCAAGAATCAACTAAATTGTTTTGGCCTCTAACCTCAACAAGATGTGTTGAATAAATCTTGAATTCAAATTCATATTTATACATACCGCTCTTAGTTTCAACATGTAAACCATCAATATATAAAGATAATTCAGATAAATTTGAATAAACTACAATTTTAGTATCTTCTTCTGTTCTATCTTGATAAGCTTTGTTACAAATATGAATCATAGGTTCATTATTCCAATGAGCTTTATACATAAAATATGCATCTTTTTTATATTTTCTATCAAATGTAACAAGGCCTTTTTGATTTTGACCAGGCTTACCACCTTCATTTCTAGAATCAGCGCCAAAATCAAACATATTCCAAACATAGCTTGCCCAAAGATATGGTCTAGCTTCAATAATATCCAACATATTTTCATGATACCAAGCTTGATAATTTTCAGTATAGTCACCACGTTCCATATTTAAGCCACAATACTTAGGATTACAATCAGCACCATACTCAGTAATAGCTAAACATGCATTTGGATGATTTTTGTGTCTCGTATCAAAATATGATTCACAATCTCTAACATTTTTTTCATACCATCCATAATAAATGTTAGAACCATGGATATCAGGTACATTAAATAATTTATTAGTATCAAAATTAAATACACCAATATGAGCCATAGCTGTAGGACGTGTAGAATCTAGTGAATGACACAAATTATTTAAATCCACATGATTTTTATATCTCGCTTCATTTTCATCATTAGAAATACAAATTTCGTTTGATAAGCCCCAACATACAATAGATGGATGGTTATAGTTTTGAACAATTAATTCTCTCATTTGAGACATAGTGTTATCATAACCATCAGCTAAATGTTCACTGATGTATGGAATTTCTGCCCAAACAACAACACCAGCTTTATCACATAAATCATAAAAATATTGATCATGTTGGTAATGAGCTAAACGAATGGAAGTTGCACCCATATCTAGAATAATCTTTAAATCTTCTTCCATTTGAGTTTTGTTAATCGCAACACCAACATAAGCTCTATCTT
>Ga0247611_10006811_pt1 | contig 14548 bp, 10 predicted proteins | sample 177DNAGHGhighgp2_FD_192422 | JGI IMG/M metagenome (GOLD analysis project Ga0247611, IMG submission 192422) | Sheep rumen microbial communities from Palmerston North, Manawatu-Wanganui, New Zealand - 1770 DNA GHGhigh gp2 | ecosystem: Host-associated > Mammals > Digestive system > Stomach > Rumen...
TTTACCAGGTGCCGTAGTTGCCGCGGTCGGCATCGATGCGCAGCAGGATGAACAGCAGGATGGTGAAACCCCACAGCGATGAGCCGCCGTAGCTGAAGAAGGGTAGGGGGATGCCGATGACGGGACATAGCCCGATGACCATGCCGATGTTGATGGACAGGTGGAAGATGAGGTAGGACGCGACACAGTAGGCATACACCCTCGCAAAGGTCGAGTGGTTGCGCTCGGCCAGGGTGATGATGCGCAATATCATGGCCAGGAACAGCAGCAATACCGCCACGCTGCCGATGAAGCCCTGCTCCTCGCCGATGGTGCAGTAGATGAAGTCGGTGTGCTGCTCGGGCACATACTTGAGCTTGGTCTGCGTGCCCTGCAGGAAACCCTTGCCCGTGATGCCGCCGCTGCCGATGGCGATTTTACTCTGGTTGACGTTGTAGCCGGCTCCGCGCGGGTCGTCGGCGATGCCCAGGGTGACCATGATGCGCTTTTGCTGGTGCGGCTCGAGCACCTTGTTGAAGGCGACGTTGACCGTGAACATGAACATGACCGACGCTGCGGCAAAGCACACCGTGATGAGTACCTTCTTGAGGTCATCATGCAGCATGCCCCACAGCAGATAGAGCAGCGAGAGCACAATCACTGGCAGGAAGAAGGCGTAGCCGTTGACATGGACGCCCAGCAGCGTCAGCACGCCTGCCAGTGCCCCGGCTGCCAGATACCCCAACAGCACATTGCGCCCCAGAATCCAGGAGCGGCAATAAACCAGCAGCATGCCCACGATGAGTGCCATCACCATGATGAAGGCAATGACCATGCCCAGCGGGATGCCCATGAAGGTGATGGCGGCAAACTTGAGCACCACGACAAAATAGACCACCGCCATCAATGCGGCAAACAGCACAAACCCCGACATGCCCTCACGGTAGAGGACAAAGACGAGTGCCGTGTAAACCAGTGCCGAGCCCGTCTCGCGCTCCAGAATGATGCACAGGATGGGCAGCATGATGATGCCGCAGGCGATGGCATAGTTGCGCCAGCCGTTGAGCGAGAACCCATAGGTGCTGAACAGCTTGGCCAGAGCCAGCGCTGTCGCCGCCTTGGCAAACTCGGCTGGTTGCAGGCTCACGGGGCCGAACACCAGCCACGACCGTGAGCCCTTGATGTCGGGTGCGATAACGATGGTGACAATCAGCAGCAATATCATGAACCCATATAGCGGATAGGCGTAGGCCTCATAGATGCGCCTGTCAATCAACAGCAGCGAGAAGCCTATCAGGAATGACAGGCCGGCCCACAGGAACTGCTTGCCCGAGTACTCGCTCAGGTCAAACATGCTAGCCTTGTCGTAGTCGTAGGTGGCGGCATAGATACTCACCGCGCCTGCAACAACCATGATCAGGTAGAGGACAATCGTGAACCAGTCCACTTGCCTCAATAGGTTGGTATTCTCGTTATCATTCCTTGTTTCCATCGCCATGGGTTGCTGATTGTGATGGTTGGGTCTTATGCTTGGCGGCATGGGTGCCGGATGCGGTGGTTTTCTTTGCCCTTGGGGAGGCAATGGTGTGGCGGCTGGCCATCGCGCGGCCTCGGGACTGCAAGCCGGGGGAATCGCCGCTCAAGTAACGCTGAATCATCAATGCGCCGATGGGTACGCCATAGGTAGCCCCGAAGCCTGCATTCTCGACATACACGCACACGGCAATCTTGGGGTCATTCATGGGCGCGAATCCCATGAACACCGAGTGGTCACGGCCATGCGGGTTCTGGGCTGTTCCTGTCTTGCCGCACACCTCCAGACCTGGAATATTGGCTCCGGTGCAGGTGCCGCCCAGCACGGCCATGCGCATTCCCGTGACGATGTCGTTATAGTAATTCTTGTCGATGTCGGTATCATGCCGCTCAAGGTTTTTCTTGAGCACGCCGACGCCTTGAATGCTCTTTACCACATGGGGCGTGATGTAGTAGCCACGGTTGGCGATGGTGGCACTCAGGTTGGCGATTTGCAGCGGTGTGGCAAGGATCTCGCCCTGGCCGATGGCGTCGCTGATGATGGTCTGGCCCACCCAGCGGCCCTCGCCGTAGATCTTGTCATAGAAGGCCGTGTTGGGGATAAAGCCGCGGCTCTCGCCAGGCATGTCCACCCCCAGCTTGTAGCCATAGCCCATCGACACCATGTGGTTCTTCCACACCTCAAATGCCTTGCCCGTTGAGCCATACTTGCTGCGCTTGTCCATCATGTACTTGAATCCCCAGCAGAAGTAGGCATTGCACGACGTCTGCAAGGCCGGCTTCAACGAGATGGGAGCGGGGTGCCCGTGGCAGCCTACGCGCAACCCGGCATTCACATAGCCGCGATGGCAGGGGAACAGGGTGCTCGTGGTGATGATGCCCTCGTCCAGGAATATCAGCCCTTGGGTGGGCTTGAAGGTCGATCCTGGAGGATAAGCGGCCATGATGGAGCGGTCATACAGCGGCTTGAGCCGGTTGTTGACCAGGTCACGATAGTTCTTGCCTCGCTCCTTGCCGATGAGCAGTGACGGGTCATAGGTGGGACTGGACACCAGTGCCAGGATCTCGCCCGTCTTGGGCTCGATGCACACGATGGCCCCCACCTTGCCCTGCATGAGCAGTTCACCATAGGCCTGCAACCCGATGTCGATGCTCAGCTTCAGGTTGTTGCCGGCGACAGGGGCAACATCGTCGGCACCGTCGTTATAGTGCCCCTTGATCTTGCCCGTGGCGTCACGGATGAGGATTTCCTTGCCCTTGATGCCACGCAGCCAGGTCTCGTAGCTCTTCTCGATGCCCAGGTCTCCCGTGTAGTCGCCGGGACGGTAGTAGTTGTCGTTCTCGATGTCGCGGGCGTTGACCTCACGAATGTCGCCCAGGATGTTGGCGGCAACGGGATAATTGTACTGCCGCAGGATGCGCTGCACGATGTAGAAGCCAGGGAAGCGGTACAGTTTCTCCTGCAAGCGGCCATAGTCCTCGGGCGTGAGGTGGTTCATGAACACCTGTTGAGTGAAGGCCGAGTAGCTGCGGCTCTTCTTCATCTCGGTCCATCGGTGATTGAACTCCTCGACACTGATTTGTAACGTGTTGCAGAAGTCGATGGTGTCAAATGGCGTCACGTCCTTGGGTATCATCACCAGGTCATACTCGGGGGCATTATACACCACCAGTGAGTCGTTGCGGTCATAGATGAGCCCCCGTGACGGATAAATCACCTTCTCCATGAAGGCATTGTTGTCGGCATGGGCCTTGTAGGTGCTGTCCAGCACTTGCAGCTGCACCAGGCGGATGATGTAGATGATGACGATGGTCACGATGAATCCGCCGATGACCAGTTTGCGCTTCTCTAGGTTATAGTCTTTTCTCACGGCGCGTGCTCACTAAACTGTCCAACCCAAAGATGATGATGATCGACAGCACACTGCTGCCGGCGATGCGGGCAAGTGTGAGCCCGATGTTGTGCAGCGAGAAGGCTTGGATCAGGAAGATGAGGACGCAGTACAGGGCCACCAGTGTAGCCATGTACTTGAAGTAGTCACCCACACCCATCGAGTCCACCGACGGGACGGGGATGTTCATGTCGTTCTCGCGTGACACAAACAGGTTGAACACAGGGTGCCTCGACGCCGCCATGATGGTGCAGGCGAGGGCGTTCATTCCCAGGGTGTTGCTGAAGATGTCGAGCAACAGCCCCGTGAAGAAGGCTATCGTCAGCACCCATCCGTTGTGCAGATTGACGGGCAAGCGCAGGATCAAGTAGATGAACACTACTGGCATGGCAATGCCCCACAACACGATCTTGTTGCACACCAGTTGCATCAGGATCAGTGCCACAAATAGCACGATGAATTGTATCACGGTCTTGGTCATGGCTGCTGGGGTGGAGTGGGTGATTCGGGTTCAACAGGCTGGGCGGGCTGGGGAGCCGGGGCGGGCGGGACATCAACAATCTCGGGCTTGATTTCGGGGCGCGTCTGCACGTTGGCAGCAGTGTCGATACCCTGCTCGGCGCGCAGCAGGGCGTCGAGCTCTTTCTTCATGCCGTTAGTGATCACACGCACGTTGCTCAGCTGGCTGAAGTTGGTGGTCAACTTCACGCGCAGCGACTCAAAGCTGGCATTCTTTCCCGTCAGCTTGCCCACGATAGTTCCCACGATGAGTCCCGGCGGGAACACTGCCGAGTAACCGCTGGTGATAATGGTGTCACCCTTATGAAATTCCACGTGGCGCGGCAATTCTTCTAGCACGGCAAATCTTGGATCCCTGCCGTCCCACACCAGGCTACCATAGAAGCCACTGCCTTGCAGCTTGCAAGAGAGTCTCATGTGCGGGTTCAGCAGCGAGATGACACGGGCGGCATGAGGTCCCGCCACATTGACGATGCCCACCACGCCGTTCTGGTCGATGACACCCATCTCGGGGCTCACGCCATCCAGATAGCCGCGGTTGATGGTGATATAGTTATTGGGCTGGGCAATGCTGCTCTGAATCACCTGTGCCATGACATAGGTGTACTGCCCCGAGATAGCGTGGCGCAGCGAGTCGGGTGACAGCAGTTCCATCTCGGCCATCTGGCTGCGCAGCTCAATCAGTTCCATCTCCAGTGAGGCGTTGCGTTGCTGCAGGCTCTCGTTGATGCCGCGCAGGTGGAAGTAGGACGTCACGCCGTTGAACGCCTTATAGACGGCGGCACTCACCTGGTTGGCCGACGTCAGATAGACGCTCTGCTGGTAAGGGTTATCCTTAAATAGCAGAACGAGGCTCAATATCACATAGATTGCGAAAATGAACCACGCACTGTGCTTGATGAAAAAGTTGAGCAGATTGTTCATCGTTCTTTAGTTTTAAGTTTCAAGTCTTAAGTTCTTGGTAATAATACTACAGTCTGGTGGTCTTCAGGCGATAGTACTTATACTTAGAACTTACAACTTAAAACTTACAACTGAAATCAACGCATGAGGAACTTGAAGTGCTTGATGTTCTTGAGTGCGATGCCGGTACCCTTGGCCACAGCGTGCAGGGGATCCTCGGCGACATGGAACTCGATACCGATCTTGTCGGTCAAGCGACGGTCAAGTCCGCGCAACAGGGCACCACCACCAGTCAGGAAGATGCCGTTGTGGACGATGTCCTGATACAGCTCGGGAGGAGTCTGCTCCAGGGCACTCAGCACGGCAGCCTCAATCTTGGAAATGGACTTCTCGATGCAGTGGCACACCTCCTGGTAGGTCACGGGAACCTCCAGCGGCAGGGAGTTCACTTGGTTGGGACCGTGGATGATGAAGTCCTCAGGAGCCTCGGCTCCCAGGTCGGTCAATGCCGAGCCCACGTTGATCTTGATGGCCTCGGCGGTGCGCTCACCCACGCGCACGTTGTGGGCGCGGCGCATGTGCTCCTGGATGTCCTCGGTCAGGTCATCACCAGCGGTGCGGATGCTCTTGTTGCTCACGATACCGCCCAGCGAGATGACAGCAATCTCGGTCGTACCGCCACCGATGTCGACAATCATGTTGCCCTCGGGTGCCAGCACGTCAAGGCCGATGCCCAGGGCGGCCGCCATGGGTTCATAGATCATGTACACGTCACGACCGCCGGCGTGCTCTGCCGAGTCGCGCACGGCGCGAATCTCGACCTCGGTCGAGCCCGAGGGGACACACACGACCATGCGCAGCGAGGGCGAGAACCAGTGATTCTTGGCACTCACCTTCTTGATCATGCCGCGAATCATGTGCTCGGCGGCATTAAAGTCGGCAATCACACCGTCGCTCAAGGGGCGCACGGTGCGGATGCCCTCATGCACCTTGCCGTGCATCTCGCGGGCACGCTCACCCACGGCGATGGGCTTGTTGGTCTTGGAGTCGAGAGCCACTACCGATGGCTCGTCGATGACGATGCGGTCATTATGGATGATAATGGTGTTGGCTGTTCCCAAATCGACAGCAATCTCCTGAGTGAATGAAAACCATCCCATGATGAAAAGTCTGTATATCTGTTAGTTAAAAATTCTTGTAATAAACCTCTCGTAAATCGGACTGCAAAATTACTAAAAACTCAACAATCTGCTACTATGTTTTAATATAGTTTTTATTCTTTCAGTTTCCTCAAGCCATGCAGGCGACTAGAGGGTCTCTTCCAGCACCTCTACCGCATGGCGCACGCAATCCTCACATGAGCATAACGGGCCGCGATCGCTGCCCACGCCTTTCAAGTCCTTGCATCGCGTGGCTCCGCAACGTTGTTCAAACTCTGCCCTCAGTTGGCTCGCCTGCGGGTTCATGCGGCGATCAGTGAATTTGAGCAGTCCCTGAACCATCTGAGCCCCGCACAGGGCTCCGCAGGTCTCGTCCATGCTGCCCATGCCGCTGCCAAAGCAGGCCCCCATCGCCCTCAGTTTGTCTTCGGGCAGGCCCACCTCGGACGCAAACGCCAGCAGCACGGCCTGGCAGCAATTATATTCACGCTTATACATCACCGCCCGCTCGCGTCGCGGCATCCCTGTCATCATCTCATTCTGTTCCATCGATAAGATATTATATAATGTGTATTTTTTTTCTGCAAAGGTAACTCAATCCATTGACATGGCAGTGCCGGAGCCATCTTTTTTTTGAATTGGGACACGGCCTTTTCCTCCTCAATTTGGTTCCCAAAAGTGCGTTTATTTGTCCGCCAACGGGGTAAAAGTGCCGTTCGCGGCACGATAAACGCATGTTTTTTAAAAAAAATGATCCCAAACGCCACTGTTATCGATAGTAAAATCAGCAAAAAAGTGCGTTTGTTTGTCCACGAACGATAATTTTAGTATATTCGCGGCACGATATAACGCAATTTTGAGATGAAACTGATAGGACGTGAACAAGAGGTCAAGGAGCTCAATCGCTTGTACAACAGTGATTCTCCTCAATTTGTGGCAGTTTATGGCCGGCGCAGGGTGGGTAAAACCTTCCTAATTGATGAGACATTTAAAGGTCGCATCACATTTCGTCATGCAGGACTCTCGCCCGTTGACCAAGCTCGGGGGGCAAATTTGCTTAAAAGTCAATTAAAGAATTTCTATTTTTCATTGACGACTCAAGGCATGAAGAAATCCAAGTGTCCCACGTCTTGGCTTGAAGCGTTTTTCATGCTTGAGCAGCATCTTAAATCGATGGATGACGGTAGCCGCCAGTTGATTTTTTTGGATGAGTTGCCCTGGATGGACACTCCTCGCTCGGGTTTCATCACCGCTCTTGAAGCATTTTGGAACGGTTGGGCTTGCCATCGAGACAATATTATGTTGGTAGTATGCGGGTCTGCATCATCGTGGATTCAAAACAGCTTGATTAACAATCATGGAGGACTGTATGGCCGGCTCACTTATGAGATTAAGTTATCCCCATTCACTTTGCATGAATGTGAGGCCTACTATCGCAGCCGTGGCATCAAGTTGTCTCGATATGAGATAACGAGAGGCTATATGGTTTTGGGAGGGGTTCCTTATTATTTGGGCTATATCGAGCCGAGCCAGAGCATGGTGCAGAATGTGGATCGCTTGTTCTTTTCCAAGGGAGCTCCACTGCGAGGCGAGTTTGACCGTTTGTTTGCATCGGTGTTTGCTCGTCCTGCCGAGGTGAAAAGCATCGTGAAAGCGCTGAGTGAACGTCATGCCGGTTACACCCGCAGCGAGATCGCAAAAAAGACGGGTATCAAGCAGGGTGGGGGCTTGAGCAAGATGCTGGAGGCATTGATTGTCAGCGATTTTATTCAGGCCTATGTGCCTTTTGGACAAAGCAAACGTGCCGTTCATTACAAGTTGGTTGACCCGTTCTGTTTGTTCTATTTGCGCCATGTTTCCAATCAAAACCGCCCCGATGGCTTTTGGCAGCAGAACCAGTCCTCTCCTTCCATCCTCAGTTGGCAGGGTATAGCGTTTGAGGACATTTGTCTGATGCACATTGACCAAATCAAGAAGGCTCTCGGTATTTATGGGGTTTCCACTCGGCAATCCTCATGGGCTTTGCCTGGTAATGATGGTGCCGATGGCACTCAGATTGATATGCTCATCGAGCGGGATGACAATGTGGTGAATCTGTGTGAGATGAAGTTCTATAAGAATGATTTTGCTGTCGATAAGGCCTATGACCGCACGTTGCGCAACCGTTTGGCATTGTTGCAGCAGCATCTTCCCAAGCGTGTCGCTGTCCACATGACACTGATAACGACATTTGGTCTTGCCTATAACGAGTATTATGGTGCATTCCAGCAAGTTATTACCCTTGATGACCTATTCGAATAAACGTTTCGGCAGCAAAAAAGTGCGTTTATTTGTCCGCCAACGGGGTAAAAGTGCCGTTCGCGGCACGATAAACGCACATGATTTGACGGCTGGCATGGTGGTAAAACCCATGACCATGGCAATAACCACGGCTCATTCACGTTATATTTATATAAATAATGATAATATCAAGTGCGCACTATGAATAAGAGAATCATCATGCTCATGGCGGCCGCGCTGGCTTTGCTGTCGGCGAGTGCCCAGGTGACCTTTACCGGGGTGGGGAAGTACCCTGTCATTGAGGTGACGCCCGACATGAGCACAGGCCTGAACAAGATCTTTGTCATCTATGACACCGATGGGGTGGGTATGAACTTCCACTCACCGATGAGCGAGCGTGCCGAGTGGTGCAGCTTTGACTCGCGGGGTGGGGCATTTGCCGACACCATCCATGAGATACAGTGGGATGGTTACTCTACCACCCTCGCCCAGGTGAAGCCCAACACGGGCTATATCATCACGGTGGGAACCGACCGCTTTTATTACTGGGTGGTGAATTATGCTGACTACATGATGTCGCTGAATGACATGTTCTGCGAGAGCGTGCAGCCATGCAGCCTGTTGAAGCTCAGGGTGGACGGCACGGCACCCAAAATCCCCTATGCCACCATCAACGGCCACACCATGGTGCTGGACCGCAAGCTGGAATTGTCTTACACCACCCTGCATTGGGACGATAGCACCCACTGGGAGGAGCAACCCGTGCTGGAGACCTATGCGAGCCTGGAGGATGGCATCGAGGTGGAACAGCCGTTGTGCAACACGGTGTTCATGCTCCAGGGCGACCAATTCCTCAAGCAATGGGGCATCGAGGAAGTCGTGGAGTCGCGCTACTATGAGACTCAGGCTGTGAGCTGCGGCACCACTGCTGTGCAGGAAGACCGTGGCAACAACAACGAGAAGGGTATCGATAACGGCTATGGTGGCTCGGCACCGGTTCACATCGTGTTCACGGGTTATCCCACCGACGCGGTGGTCTATCGCGTGTGGGAAATTGCCAGTGACCCTGACTTTGAGCAGGTGTCGCTGCAGTTCAACCAGGATGAGCTGGATTATAACTTCAACGATGCAGGCACCTACTATGTGCGCTACATGGTTGCCAATGCTGCTGGCACGTGCGAGTACTACGGTGAGACCTATCAGGTTGTCGTGAGTGAGAGTGAACTGGTGTGCCCCAACATCTTCTCTCCAGGTTCCACCGAGGGTGTCAATGACATCTGGAAAGTCTCATACAAGTCGCTCGTGGAGTTCCACTGCTGGATTTTCAACCGCTGGGGTAACCTGGTGTGTGAGTTCACCGATCCCGGCAGCGGATGGGATGGTACCTATCACGGCAAGCTGGTGGACACGGGAGTTTACTACTATGTGGTGACAGCCACCGGTAGTGACGGCGTGAAATATAAGAAGCGTGGTGACATCACCATCCTGCGCTACACGCGTGGTGCAGGTGCAGCAGGTGGTGACACTGGCGGAATGGGGGGCGGCGAGTATTAATGAAGCTGTGTGATAACTAGCTGCGATTAGCCCTGTCACCCAGTGCCGAGGGTCAGCCTCGGTACCAGATCTAGAACAAGGAACTGATAAACCAGATGAAAAAGATACTATTGATGGCTGCGCTGCTGTTGGCAGGATCGACAATGGCTCAGGCACAACTCAAGCGTGAATACAGTAAGGCGGCAACAGCTTCGCCGGTGTTTGGCGTGACGGCTAGCCCCGACATCCCGTTGAGTGTCACCCTCGCTGGCGAGACCGTGAGCTTTGACCGTGTGGACATGGCCGAGCGACTTGACCGTGAGCTCACCAGCATTATCTATGGACAGACGACCACCGAGCTGTGCTTCAAGCGTGCCAACCGTTATTTCCCCGCCCTGGCCAGGATATTGAAGGAGCAGGGAGTGCCCCTTGATTTCCTCTACCTGGCAGTGACCGAGAGCTCGATGGACTATAATGCCTATTCCAGCGCCCGGGCCGCCGGCATGTGGCAGCTGCTGGCAGGAACCGCCAGGGACTACGGGCTGGAAGTCACCGATGACGTCGATGAGCGATATGATCCCGAGAAATCGACCGTTGCTGCCTGCAAATACCTGAAATCGGCTTACAAGAAGTTTGGCCACTGGCCCACAGTGGCAGCGAGTTACAATGCCGGAATGCAGAAGATCAGCAGCGAGTTGTCCCGTCAGCGGGTTGAGCAATCCTTTGACCTGTATCTGGTTCAGGAAACGTCGCGTTACGTCTTCCGCATCATCGCCTACAAGCTCGTGATGGAGAACCCCAAGCGATATGGCTACCGCTTCTCGCGCAAGAACCTGTACCAGCCTGTATCTTACACCACTGTGGATGTGACAGGCAGTGTGGCAAGCTGGATTGATTGGGCTCAGGGCAAGGGCATCACTTATGCCCAGTTGCGGGAGGCCAATCCGTGGATTCGCTCTACCAAGCTGACTAATGCCACGGGCAAGACCTACAAGGTGCGCATTCCCAAGCAGAACGACCTGTACCGCAGCAAGCGCACCTACACAGTATATAACAAGGACTGGGTCATCGACTAAATGATGACTCCCAATAACACTCAATAATAGCGGTCCCCCTGTGCCGAGGCTCAGCCTCGGCCAACAAAACTGACAACAGAAAATGAAACTGAACGGGCAAGACATACCATGCGTGGAGGTGCTTGGAGCAAGGGTCCACAACCTCAATAACATCGACGTTGAGATTCCTCACGACAAGCTCACCGTCATTACCGGATTGAGTGGCAGCGGCAAGTCATCGCTGGCGTTCGATACCGTGTTTGCCGAGGGGCAGCGACGTTATCTGGAAACCTTCTCGTCCTATGCCCGCAACATGATGGGAGTGCTTGAGCGACCCAACGTGGACAAGATTTCCGGCCTGTGTCCCGTCATCTCGATCGGGCAAAAGACCGTAAACCGCAATCCGCGCAGTACCGTGGGCACGACCACCGAGGTCTATGACTACCTGCGACTGCTGTATGCCCGTGCTGCCGATGCCTATTCCTACCTGTCGGGCGAGCGCATGGTGAAATATACCATCGACAAGATCTTGAACCTGATTCTTGAACGTTATCAGGGGCACCGCATCTACATCCTTGCGCCCCTGGTCAAGAACCGCAAGGGGCACTACAAGGACCTGTTTGAGAACCTGCGCAAGAAGGGGTACATCAACGTGCGCGTTGATGGCACGTTGCGCGAGATCACCTTTGGCATGAAGCTGGACCGATATGTCAACCACAGTGTGGAGCTTGTCGTGGATCGCCTCAAGGTTGCCGATAAGGACAGCAAGCGGCTCGCCGACACTGCCGACCTGGCCTTCAAGCAGGGCAACGGGCAGTTGATGGTGCTGGATGCTGAAACCAACGAAATAGGGTACTACAGCCGCTCGCTCATGGATCCAGCCACGGGACTTTCCTATCTGGAGCCTGCACCCCACAATTTCTCGTTCAACTCTCCGCTGGGTGCCTGCCCGCATTGCAAGGGGCTGGGATATGTCAACCTCATTGACCGTGACAAGATCATGCCTGACATGAGCTTGAGCATCCGCGCTGGTGGAATCCAGCCGCTGGGCAAATTCAAGAATGTGCAGATCTTTTGGCAGATTCAAGCCATCTGCGAGAAATATGACTGTACCCTGGACACGCCGCTGGGCGAGTTGCCCGAGGATGCCCTCAACGACATCCTCAATGGAACTACCGAGCGGCTGAGCCTGCGCACCGAGACCCTCTCGACGAGCAACTATTTCCTTGCCTTTGACGGTCTGGTCAAGTACATCGAGATGCAGCAGAGCGAGACCGCCACCAGCGCGGCACAGAAGTGGGCCGGACAGTTCTTTTCACGGGCTGTGTGTCCCGAGTGCGGTGGTGCCCGCCTGAACCGCGAGGCACTGCACTTCAGGCTCAATGGCAAGAACATTGCCCAACTGGCTGCGATGGACATCAGTGAACTCAGGGACTGGATTGAAGACCTGCACAATCATGTCACGCCAGTCCAGTGGGAAATTGCCCGCGAGATTGTCAAGGAAATCAGCTCAAGGCTGTCTTTCCTGCTCGAGGTGGGGCTGGACTACATGTCGCTCAACCGCAACTCGGCCTCGCTGTCGGGCGGTGAGAGCCAGCGCATCAGGCTGGCCACGCAGATCGGGTCGCGACTTGTCAACGTGCTCTACATCCTCGACGAGCCGTCAATCGGCTTGCACCAGCGTGACAACCAGCGCCTCATCGATTCGTTAAAGACCCTGCGCGACGATGGCAACACGATTCTCGTTGTCGAGCATGACAAGGAGATGATGCTGCAGGCCGACTACGTCATCGACATCGGTCCCATGGCAGGACGCAAGGGCGGCAATGTCGTGTTTGCCGGCACCCCGCAGCAGCTGCTCCAGCAGCACACCCTCACTGCCGACTACCTGAACGGCACGCGTTCTATCCCGGTGCCTCAGCACCGCCGCGAGGGCAATGGGAAGACGCTGTCGCTGCACGGTTGCCGAGGCAACAACCTCAAGGGGGTGGACGTCACCCTCCCGTTGGGCACCTTTATCTGCGTCACGGGCGTGAGCGGCAGTGGCAAGTCAACGCTGGTCAATGCCACCTTGCAACCCATCCTGAGCCAGCGTCTGTACCGTTCCCACACGGCTCCCATGCCCTATGACAGTGTCGATGGCCTGGAGCATGTGGACAAGGTGGTCACCGTTGACCAGGCTCCGCTGGGGCGCACTCCGCGCTCTAATGCGGCCACCTATACTGGCGTCTTCACCGACATCCGCAGCCTGTTTGTCAACCTGCCTGAATCCAAGATTCGCGCCTACAAGCCTGGCCGCTTCTCGTTCAACACCAGCGGTGGCCGTTGTGAGGCCTGCGGTGGCAATGGCTACAAGGCCGTGGAGATGAATTTCCTGCCCGACGTGCTCGTGCCGTGTCCCGAGTGTGCCGGCAAGCGATACAACCGTGAGACACTCGAGGTGAAGTTCAAGGGCAAGTCAATTGCCGATGTGCTGGACATGACCATCAATCAGGCGGTGGAGTTCTTTGACGCCGTGCCTTCCATCCTGCGCAAGATCAAGGTGCTGCAGGACGTCGGGTTGGGCTACATCAAGCTGGGGCAACCTTCCAGCACCCTCTCGGGTGGGGAGTGCCAACGTGTGAAGCTGGCATGTGAGCTCGCTAAGAAGGACACGGGCAAGACGGTCTATATCCTTGATGAGCCCACCACGGGATTGCACTTTGAGGATATCAATGTGCTGCTGGGGGTGCTCAATCGTCTCGTCGATAAGGGCAACACGGTCATTGTCATCGAGCACAATCTTGACATTATCAAGTGTGCCGATTACATCATCGACATGGGACCCGAGGGAGGGCGGGGTGGTGGCCGGCTGGTTGCCTGTGGCACGCCCGAGCAGGTTGCCCGGTCCACTTCTTCAATCACTGCTCGCTATCTAGGGCAGGAGCTCGCGCAATAGCTTTTTACAAAACTTCGCCTCTTAGCCACCAGGCGTGAGGCTGGGTTTGTCATGCAGTGGCTGCGTCATTGCATGGCGTTTTTTTTTGTGCAGGAGGAACATTGTCGAGAGGGGCAGGGTGGAGTAGAAGTGCTTTCTTCAAGCCCATGATCGAGAAAAACACACCGTTTTGGAGCCAGATAATTTACCATCTTCCACCATTTTGGGCTAGAAAAGTGTCACCCTTGAACAGTCGGTGCAGGTCAAAAAACGTGAATTCCTGAACATCGATTTCATGCATCCGGGAGGCTCTAATTGCCTGTAGGGTGGGCAAGAAAACGTCATCCATCAGCAGGCTGGTGACCATCTTTAAATGGTCAAAAAGTACAATTTTGGGCTATTGTAGCCCCAAATACACCATTATTGCTTCAAATGTGGAATTTGGGGCATTTTTTTGATTTTTCAAGGTCATTTTTAGAGACGATTGATGAGCTGTAAATCATCTATAAGTACTTGATAACTAGTAGTGTTTGCCATCATTTTACAATTACTCTAACCGCTACAGTTGCTCAAAATCGTGTATTTTGAGCAACTGTAGGACTTGGAGGATAAAATCGCAAGGAAATCGAGTTGAGCATTCAGAAAACCAAAAATGGTATTTTACCAACTGCGGATTTTGCTTTGTGAACCCTATGAAATTTGCGTTTAAAAACGGAAAATTAGGGACGCAAATCACCTGTTTTGCCCCTGGGTGGGGTGTTTGCAATTGAAAAACAG
>Ga0247611_10006813_pt1 | contig 14547 bp, 10 predicted proteins | sample 177DNAGHGhighgp2_FD_192422 | JGI IMG/M metagenome (GOLD analysis project Ga0247611, IMG submission 192422) | Sheep rumen microbial communities from Palmerston North, Manawatu-Wanganui, New Zealand - 1770 DNA GHGhigh gp2 | ecosystem: Host-associated > Mammals > Digestive system > Stomach > Rumen...
GTCCTGTCGGACGTTGACCAAGCATAGCGAATTTCCGTTTTTTCAGGGGCGGGTTCTCCGTCTGTGCCGTCTACGACAATAGGTATGGTTTCGCGGTCAACAATTACTCCGTCCTTCTCGGCCTCAAACGTAATACTCTTTGTCGGGTTGCCGTAGCTTTCAATAGATTGCGACGTGCCAGCCGTGTATGCAGTTCTTACAACGCCATTGTCGGCAATGTAATAAAGCAGTACGTCATTGGCCGGATTTGTTATCGTTTCGCCATTGAGATACTTGTTTATGTTGCACCGCAGCGTGACGGGTGTATAGCGCGTATCGCCTTTTTTCTTTACTATGGACGAAGCGGAAGGCACAAGGCTGTATATTGTGCCGTTGCGCATAGCGACAAGCGTAAATGGCACGAATAGCGTTCCGGCGGCACATTCTGCCTGTATCGTGAACACAATGGAGTTATTCGTCCCGAACGGCTTCTTGTGGTTATGTGTAGATGTTCCTTCGCCATAAAAGATATTGAGAACGACGCGGCCTGTGTCTGTACCTTCACCGCTACGTGACTGGACGGTAATACCTTGCGGCATTGTAGACGGTGTGATAATCTGAGGAACGCTCGTTAGAATCTGTGCCGTTGGGCCTAAATACATCTTGACGTTTAATGATATGTTGTATAGGTTCGCCGTTTCGGTTGAAGGCTTTACGACATATCCGTCTTGGTCAAGCGCAACGGCTTGCATTTCGTTGTCAATGTCAATAGTAAGTGCGTCGCCTCCGTCCATTCCGCGCATTGACTGCAAGTAGTAGCGCATGGTATTGTTGCCATCAGTGTACCTTGTAACCTCGCGCCGCCACAAGTACCTATATGTTTCAGTCGGTTCTGGTGCAACCGAATCCCAACCGCCATATACATAAGACGGGCCTTGTTCATCGCTTGTCGCCGTTCCGACATTAGACAAAGCATAGGTCGTGGTTATGCCTATAATGCCACGACCGTCAGCGCCGTCCTCAACCTTGATGATTGGGATGGTTTCGGCATCTTGTAAAACGCCCGTGCCATAGGTCGAAGTACCGTTTTGGAACAACTCGACCTTGAACTGCGGATAGTTCGTTGCCAACTGCCTTGAAGCGCCATCGTTGGACGTGTAGCTGCCCTGCGAGCTTCCGTCGGAAATCCGCGTATGACCAGCACTTTCCCCGTTCTGCTGTATGGGGGAAATGAATAGCGTAAGAGATTCGTTCGCAAGGTTGCTAACAAACATTCTGTTGCCAGTAGCGCCAGACGTGCGATACACTTTGATGTTAATCCAAGAGCTACTTGACTTGCTTTGGTCTGTTTCGTTGTAAGTTATTGCATTTGGCGCAACGACTATTTCATACTTATCAACGCCTACAAGTTTCTTTACACTCATAACCGCGCTATATGTGTTTCCGCCATGTGTAACGCTAATTGTTACCTTGCCAGTTTCTGCGGTCATTGAATCGACCTGCACGGTGCGATAAACGCTGCCGCTCACAAAGTTGGCGGTGCATCCCTCTGCCGTGATATGTACGGTGTTTGCATTCTTGACAACGCTGTCCGATATATCTACGCCGCCTTTGTATAGCGTCCACGTCGTTTGCGGATTGCTGCCAATTATGGTATTGCCATCGTACAAGATACTATCGTTTTCGTTGTCAAGGTCAAGCACATAGCCAGAAGAACCATCGTACACCATAAGAATGTTTTCCCTGTCTACAAGCGTGTTGCCCTTGTATAGCGAGAACCTTACGCTGCGAGTGAATGTAGATGTGTCTATACCGCTTCCTATCGTATATGGTTGTTCGCTGTTTCCGTCAATGGAATAATATGCGGTAAGACCATACAGGCTTGGATTGGTGACATTGCTAACGGAATCGCCCTTAATGCGTTGAACCGTGCAAAGAACGGAAGATATGGAATATGTGCCATCATCCTTTTTTAGGACATTTCCCACATTTGGCATCCACTCGAAGATTTCAGCGTCAGCACCGCCACGGATTGCCGATATGGTAATGGACAAGTTTCTTGTGTATTCTATTCCGCCGTATGAGGCTTTTAGAACGAGCGATATAGTGTTTGTCTCTTGCAGCGCAGTGCCCTGCGGTATAGCAATGCGCACCGTTCCCACACCTGGGTTTGTAGTCACGGAAACGCCCTCTGGGGCTGCATAGGTAAGCTCGGACAATGTAAGCTTTGTTAGGCCATACCACAGAGAAACATTGACCAACTTATCAACAACGGTTGATGACTTACCGTCGGCATCGCAGGCTACGCCGAACATTTCATTGTCAAGGTCAGCGAAGATAGGGCTTTCGCCGTCTTCGATGGTATTGACGGTAAACGTGCTTGATATTGTTGCCCTTCGCATAGATATTCCGTTTAAGTGTTAGCTGTTGTAGCGTACAAGAATCCCGTCAGGTTGCGCTTGGCGTGACTAACTACATCGTCATAGTGAAGCGAGAAAGAAGCTACGCCATCAACGACGGAAAGATTGCGCAAGCCTTCTGCATCCGCAGACGGGCAGTCCGTCATTTCGGCCGTAATCGTCTGGGCATCGCCATCCAGTAGTTTCAGCTTAAACGTTGTCCATCTTGCATCTACCGTCGGGTCATCTGTCTTGCCAATCCATACGGAAAACGTAACACTTTCGTCTTTTCGCAACGATGCTGCATTGCCATTATTGCCGTTGTATTGAATATACATATATTCTGGGTCTTGCATATCGTCAATCGTTACATAGGCTGTATATTCGACATTTCCACTACGAATAAACTCGCATCGAATGGTAGCCGAATCTACAATGTCGTTTTCTGTAATCTTGAAGGCATTTGCATGACCGCCGATTGTTTGCCCCGCCGTACCTGTCGCAGAATTGTTTACGTACCACATGGTCGTATATGGGTCTGTGACTACGCCATCTGAGTTGTACAATACGGCATACATCGTAACCTCTTCATCATCGTTAGTGATATTTACCTTGCCGTCCACGAACTCTATCAATCCAAGGAATCCATTGGCGGTAAGGCGCGATATACGAATCGGCAGTTCGCTCGAAAACTTTAGTGCAGCACCGCCAGCCGTATAAGAACCTTCAAAACGGATGGGGATGGTATCGACGTTCTGGCTACCAGCTATATTGCCAACTACGCGAAGTGCCGGTGTGGAAACGGTGCGTCCGCCAACCGTTATGGATTTTGCAGTTTTAAAGAACAGGTTGGTTGGACTTGTACTATAGAATCCCGTCAAAACCACACCGCCTTCTATTGTTATTGACGCAGGCGTGCTTGAAAAAGTAATCTCACTACCATTGTAGAACCATTTGTAATTGTTATCGGGTGCTACAAGCGTAGCCCCGTTCAACAGGGTAATATAAAGCGTTGGTTGGTTGGATACTTGCGTCCAATCTGGTACTGCATTCTGCCCGCTCCACGCCTGCGTCAATGTTTTGTCAACTGATAGTTGGCCGTGAAGTGTTGTTCCATCTTCAAGGGCGGTCACATAGAATTTATTAGATATTGTACTCATAGCTTATTAGTTTTTTTATTCTTGGACTTGTTCTGTTTCCGTTTTGTCTTCTTCATGTTCGACAATGGGTTCTTGCACGTTTTCATCGCCAATCCCCATTGCATTATTGTTCTTTGCAATTAGTGTATTGGCTTCCGAAGAAGAAATGCGTTCTATCCCGCTAAGACCAGTAAGGTATTCATTCGGAGAAAACCTTATGCGTGCCAAGTCGCGGTCATTCAAGATAAATCGTCCATCCTGCGTGCGGTAGCGCGTATCTATCATACCACTACGCAACGCTATTTCCTTAGTCACTAAATACAATCCTGCATCTACCATATATCTTATGTTTTTAAAGTTATGAAAATACGTTTCTTGCAAATACTTGTTCGCCATTATACGTCACATCTTCGTTCTGCCACGTCACTCGTTCATAAGGCGACAAGAGGTATATTTCTGCCAATACGGGCGTTGAATAGCCGTCGGTGTTTAGCAGGGTGCTCTTGGCAATATCAATCGTAGGAGACCACCCAATCGTTATTTCGGCATTTGCGTTAGCGGAACTGCTTGTAGAACTTAGCTTGCGATACTTCCATAAGAAAGCAAGGTGCTTCTTTATGACGCTATCTTCAAGGTCGTGTCCCTTTACCGTAATGATTTGTTCAAAGTGCATGGTTGCCGAACCGCCTTCACGCACGGCCGAGCCATTGGTGCAAATAGTCTTCGCGTCCATCTTGGGCAGCATCCACACAAGTGAACGGAAGCACTTTGACGGATATAGATTGGCCGCGTTGGGAGATTCTTTTGCACGAAGCACAATCGTAAGGTTGTCGGTATATAGCGCATCAACGGTCAATGTATTATTATTCTGCCCGCTTACGCTTACAAAGCAATCCAAGTTAGCAATAGGCGTTTCTACGCCGCTTGCTTCGTCGTATGCGTACCACACAAAGTACAAGTCATTCGTCTTGTCTTCCGCTCCAATGTATGCCTTTGCGCTAAACGTAAACTGTGAGGTAGCGTCGGACAAGGGCTTGTACTCGACCGTGTGTTCTCCCGTCACGTCAAGCGTGGGGTATATTATTGTTGCGTCGCGATTGGTCGAAAGCGATATGGAATCCTGCAACATGTAGTGTACGCCACTATCGCGCGGGTCAATGTATTCTACTTGGCACTTAATCGAAACGCCATAAGTGTATGACACATTTTTTCTCACTATAAGGTTTGTTCCACTCTTATAGTAGTCTTCGGTCGCCGAGGATGACGTGATTTCCCGCTCGGTGTCCCATGTGCCAGTCGAAGCATCATATTCCGAAACGTACCAATGTATAAGGTATATTGTCGGTGTGTATTCAACTCCGCTGTCCGAATCTACGGCTGACACTTTAGGCATAAGTACAAGTGGTGTTAGAAGCCTGTCAGGCGAATAACCGCTTTCCGTAGGTTCATGATTGTCATAGTACCATTGTTCCAGCGCGTCGCTATTGTCAATAAAGAAATTGTCGCTTAACGGCGTAAGGTCTGTTTCAATGACCGTTGGCTGGCTTATATTTATTCTTCTTCCCATATTTATGCAATTATTTGATTATCAACTATATATTGAGATTTACCATCATCAACGACGCAGGTGCATTCAAATATTATGCGATTGCTGGAAGACCAGTCAATCGGCATATCATCGTTTTTCAAAGTCAAGCGCCGCATATACTTGTGCTGTAAGTTCCACGCCTTATCGGCCTCGGTGTACTTTTCTTCCCCTTGCTTGCCTGCGTTCTTTTCTTCGTAGCGCGTCCACGTCCAGAATCCATCGCTGATGTCCGCACTAATATCTATGTTGCCGTAGTACACATAGGGCGTTATGATAGTGTTTACATAGCCGCGCCGGAAACGATAACCCATGCTTGACGAAAATTCCATAGACAAGTTGTCGTTGCCGCCTATCATCTTCCAATACGCGGCATTGTTCCATTTCGGTTCGTAGTAGTGGCTTACACCTCCGACAACTACTGGCTGATTCATTACACATCGCCATCGCAATCCGTTGTGCCATACATCATGCGTTTCGTATTGCTGCGTAGTTTCGTTGTAGGTGTCATAGTAGTATATGCCCTTTTGTGGTGTCGGATTTGCAGCTGTGTTACCATCTATCCATTCTTCGCAGTCAACAATGACTACTTCGGGCTTTCCTTCAATATCAACCTTGATAAGCTGACCAACGACAATACCTTGCGCATACAGATAGTCGCGGCCATCAACTAATTCGCGTTCAACGCTCGGCCAATTGTGTACAAATTCGGGTAGTGTACCAAGAGTAGTGCCGTAGTTCCATCGTTCGAGAATCGGCTTGTTTACGCCCGTCATTTTAATAATTCGCCCGTCAGACGTGCTTATAAGAATCAGCACTTGCCGCTTCTTTATGCTGGCTAAGACAGCTTCATAATCAGCACTTTCCGGGTCGGCATAGTCCACGCATCCCCAACGTGCGCAATTCATCATGACGCAAGGTTCAAAGTTTTTCTGAGCAGGCACATCTTGGTCGCCATACAGAACAACGCGTACCTGGTTCACTCCGAGCGTATTGTCTTCGTCATGTGTTGCTACAACCCGCATCCATGATGTATAGAAGCTGTTCTTGCCATCGCTTTCCGTACCCTCGGCCTGTGGGTCTACATCGCTTACGCCCGCTTCATTTGCGGCCAGTGTATTGACAATACCCTTTATAATGTTTCCGTATTGCTGGGCGGTAATATAGCCGTCCCATTTTTCCTTGAAAGACAACGTGTAGTAAGTGACTGGATTGAGCGGGTCTGTATCGTCAATGCGCTTCTCTATGGCCTCGATTTGGTCATTGTCGCTAAATATCGTGTCGCCTTCCTGTGCCTGCTGTCGGTTGATGAGCAATTCGGGAACTTCAAGAGAAGTCCTTATGCGAAGCGATTCAAATTCTCCGTTGCCGAGATTGTCTATCTGCCAACCCTTTCCGCCAAAAATTCCCGATACGAAGTCTCGCGACTTTGCGCTCTTTGCAAACGAGATATTGCCCATTGCAACATCATCGTCCGTCTTTGAAAGCTTCTTGGCGAGTTCGTTCCAGACATTGCGCCCATAGTTCTGTCGCAAGGCGGAAATGATTGTACTTAGCTTTTCAACATCGTCGGCCACTTGCCCTATCTGATTCAGTACGACCTCTACGTTGTCCGTAAGCGTTATGTCATACTTAGGTAGTACGTCATCGCCATATTTAATAGTAAGTTGCTTGACAAATAGTTGTAGCGGATGCTCCGTGTCGCCGCCAAATTCAAATCGCACTACGGTGTTTGGCTTCACCTGCGACAAGACATTGGTATGCGTAGCAAAGAAATATTCGTCGAATGTCAGCGGATAGTCATAGTAGTATATGTTATTCTCCAGCATATACGTTTTCATCGCAACGTCGAGACGGTGTTCGGCATTGGTGATGTAAGACAAAGGTAACGATATGCCCAGTATAACAAATTCGTCGCCGTTCTTTGGCTGCTGGTACGCATTGGGCATTATAGTCCCAAATGTGGCATATTCTTTTTGTAGGATAAGTTCTATTGACGTTTGACTGCTATCGGGATATTTTTCTGCATCGCGCGGATGACCTTCTCCAATTACCGGGTCAAAGTTCCCATCTTGGTCGTAGAAATTGGCCCTATAGTCATCCCAATCTACCTGCACTTGGAATGTGCATCCGATACATGCGCCACTACGCATACTAATCTGCATTTCTTGCGTTATAGCTGCACAGGCATACAGGTCGAACGTAAGTGTAGGCAGAACAACTTTGAAATAGCCTTGTACGTAGTTTCCGTCTTCGTCTATTGAATCATCCCATTTGTCTGCACGCTGTCTGTCGCTGTCGTTGATTGGATAAGCATCAAGTATAGTTTCGGGTTCGCCGTCCTTTAGTTCGGGCTTTATTTCGCTAAATTCATGTATCTCATACGATGGTGCTTGCGGGTTTATTTCGTTTATGTAAGGAAATTCCTGCGTCGCAATTGCATCGTAATAGTCAACTATGTCAATATCGGGGTTGTAGTGTGGATTGTCATGGCCTCCTTCAATGTATGGGCTTACCTTGTTGAACACAGATTCGGAATACACGCTTGGCATCAATTCCGTCCTTGTAAAAGGATGGTGTATCAGCTTTACCTTTGCCCCGCCAACGATTCCTTCATATATAGGATAGCCAGCCTGTGTTTCCGTCGCCGTAGGGTCTCCATACCACCTGACTTGCGGGTAGCCATAAGGTATATTGTCCGAGCTTCCATAGCCGGATATTCGCGTAATAATCTTATTGTTTCTCGGCGTGCGGGAATTGTTCTTTAGTCCGACACCTTGTCCAAACCGAAAGACAAATGGTTCTCCGTCTATGATAATTTCATTGGACGGCAAGCCGAACACGACCAAGAACCGCTTTCCTTCGCTATAATGCGCCTCCCCTTCGTCTATTTTGTCTATAATGTATGGCACGCCCCAAGTTTCATAAAAGGTCTTTAGCGCGTCTGCAATAGTGTTTTTGTCGAATTGTATGACATCACTCAGCTCATTGTCTTTTGCCGCAGGAAACCTATCGCTCTTTACGACAACCCATTGTGTACCTTGCAGATTCTTGTTTAGCTTGGCAATGTAGTCGTTTGGCTTGCCAATCCACGGAAAAGTCTTGTTCTGCGACAAATACATTGATTCGTCACTCGACACCGCCACGTCCGAGAACGGCATATTGGACAATTGGTACATTGGGTGGTAAAACTCAAAAGAATACTTGGTCATACCTTTTAAGTCGGAATTGTTGCTCACCATCCCTTCGCGTACAATTGTCGGCGGATTAACAAGCGTGTATTGAATGCCGTTGTATTCAACGTATTCTTTCATCGTGACGGGCAATGCATTGTTCTTGTAATACACTTCCCCTGTTATCTTGTCACCCAATGACATGACAACACTATCGACCGTGAACTTGTGCAATACAAGCCCCTCAAATGGCGTACCGTCCTCGTTGTATATCGGCAGCTGTATGTTCCGTCCTAACGTATTTTCAGCCATTTTAGAATTTTATTGAATGCAACTATAACAAAGATGACACACGCAGCCAAGCAGTAATAGCACCATTTAGGCGTTACTTCTTTGATTTTGGTCGTTTCTTGTATCTGAACCCTTATTGAATCACGATATATCGTATCGTGAACATAAACCTTTTTGTCAACGTATTTTGTCTTTTCTATGTACTTCGTGTCGTACACCGTGTCGCCGTGCTGAAGAATAGTATGATATATACTATCATGCGTGTGCTTGATAAGCGTGTCATGCTTGACAATTGTGTTATATTTTGTCACTTCGCGGTCAACATATTCAACATGCTTGCGCGTCGCGCACCCCGTACACAACAGAATAAGCAATAACATTATAAGACATTTTAAGATTCTCATTCTTTCTTCTTCTTATTTGTTAATGATTCTATTCTTCGTCCCATTCTTGCGATGTCCCGTCGCAGGTCGGAAATCTGCGTCTCGTATTCAAACATTTTTTCGCGAATCATATTATTTTCGTTGCGAAGCTTTTCGTTCTCCTGCCGAAGCAAATCCCTGTCCTTGCGTATGTATTCACATGATTCTTTTAAGTCGCGTATCGTGGTTTGGTAGACTTCCTGTTGAGCTTTCCAGCTATCAGCTTCCGCGCGAATTTTCTTGGCGCGGTAGTTGACGAACCAACCACCTCCGGCAACGATTGTCAATGCAGATAAAACATAGTTTAGCCAATCCATAGTCGTTTTACACGTTTAAATCATTCATTTGGCTATCGACAAAAACATCGTTCCTATTCTTCGCTATATTACTTGCCTTTTCGGCCGTTTCGTCCGCAGTCTTGTCATTACGGCTAATAAGACTGCCACGTTCCTTTATGACACGCTCCGCTTCGTCGGGCGCAGCATCCGGGCACTTTTCCAAAACCGTCTGCGTAGACAGGAATGGAGCTTCCATGCCCAAGTTGATTAGCTTTGTATTTGTAGTTTCCAGCGACCACGGATTTATTTTCGCGCCGATGCGTACCTGTGCAAATTTATTCGTGCCGTTCTCAAGGTCAAGACCTTCTTGGTGTAAGTACACCATATCGTTTACAAACTTCTGCCAGTCAATAGCCGATTGTACGGCAAGCGAATAGTCGTTAGACATTGCAAGAGCAATTCCATTCCCGCCGCTGTTCGATGTCGTAATGTCTTTTGGCGTAATGAACGACGTAGAAGAAAACAATGAAATCTTTTCCTCCAAGGTCTTGAGATAGCCGTCCATAGTCTGCGGTTCGGGGAACTCCAGCACTTTCACGTCCTGCTTTCCTGCCGAAGTGTCGCTTGAAAGGTTGACAATAAGCGTACTGGAATCACGCTGTAGGCTGTTCCTGTCAAACTCTCCCCAAAAGGCCAGTCCAAATGTACCGAAGCGTTTTAATGCAATGGCCGCAATATTGGACATAAGTTCCCACATTTCAATGCTTGACTCGGCATATTCCCATGCAACCTTTCCGCGCTTTATGAGCAACGGATTGCGTGAATATCCATGCAGCTCTGATTGTATCTCCCAACCATTAATGCCTTGCTTGCATCTATAGTGATGTCTATTATCGAATGTATCAATGACCGTCTTTCCGTCAACTTGGTAGAACATAGAACGGGCTATTTCCATCCCATATTCATCGTAGTTCGGAGCGAATTGATAGCCATCTTCATACGAATAGTTGGTTATTGTGTACCTCTTGTTATCCTTGTCATAGGAAAATAAGACACCGCAATTGCCAAGCTGCTTGCATGTATTGATTGCCATGTACTTATTCCATTCGCAGTTACGCCACAGCCATTCTTGTTTTATCGTTCCAAACACTTCGCGTTCGCTGTCGTCGGGCTTGGGATTAAAAAGGCTAAAGTCAAGTTGATTGGCAGTAAGATTGCGGACATGAGCCGAATGAATAAGTTTTTGGAATGATGCCGTCTGCGTAATCTCCATCATGTTGGTTGGGAGTTCGCAACCGTCAAGAACCACCTTGATATGTGGTATTGCCTTATTTAATATAATATGATGTAAGTCCGGCCTATATTCCGTAATATATAGGTCTTGCGACACGGGGTATAAGTCCATGTTAGTAAATCCTGTGTCGATGAGGCTGTTGCTTATGACTCCAGACTTACTCTTTTCATACCCTCGAAGCTGTCTTGTACCTCCTCGCGTAAAGGGCTTCATTTTCATAAGCCTTTCAGGCTCTTGCAAAAACCATTTTATGTCTTTCTCTCTTATCATACAGAACTCAATATATTTAGCATCCAATCGTTGTTTATTGTTATTTTACGCCTTTCAACGCGCTCGTCTATCGTTGTGACGTTTACTCCGAGTAGCGAAAGCATGTCGCTCGATTCAAGCCGCTTGCGCATGAGCCCAGCATCATCACGCAGCATACGGTGACAATCATAGACAAGACTGCCACAAAGCATTATGATGTTATCCGTAAGGTCTGGCGACATACCTTTCAATAAGTTTTTCTTCATGCTTTCCTTGTCTATCATAGCAAGTCTACCGTTCGGTGTCCGTATGAATTGGAATATCTTGCTTTCAAAGATAAGGTGTTTAAGTATTGTCGTGCCACCATTGCGCTTCATGTTTTGATGGTTATAGTGCATCGTTGCAAGTTGCGGTTCAAAGTGTATTAGACCACTTTGTATCATTTCCATTGCCAAGTGCCCTGCTTCATCTTTCGCTGTCTTGAATTGTGCCTTGCCACGATTAGATGCAGATGTAGCACCACTAAAACCGTGAGAATTAGGGAAGCATTCACGAATAAAGCCAAAGCCTTGCACATCCAATATCATTTCTTTCTCTTGAAGTCTGTGTTTGTCACGGAATTGTATAGCCATAATAACTGCTTCGCGATTGTCATTGTACATTGAATATTTAATATCACGACAAATAAAACCGTATTTAGTCCATTTCTCCCAATACATGAATACAAGGTTATCAAAACCTGTGGTTGCCACATCCATCGTCATAAAACGCTTTTCACACACGCTATCTGACGGGATTTCTATTGGGCGAAACATTCGTTCAATATCAATACTTGACAATTCAACATTGGCAAGGTCTTCGGTTTCCGTATCTTCATCCGTGATAGAATAATTCCAATTCTCGGAATATGAGGATGCTGCTGTAGCAGAATTTGCGGCAAGACCACGATAGCCTTTGTTCTTTGCCAGCATTTTCTTGTTGTCACGAACGCTAAACGTATAAAAAACCATAGAAAGAATGAAGTCTTCATACGTCATGCCTTCTTCGTTGGCTACAAGTGAATCTATATGGTCTTTGCACTTTTCGTACACTTCGCGTTTTGTCCGCCCCCAATATGTCTTTTCGATGTCGCCATCTTGCATGTTGAAGTACATAACAACGCCGTCCATAGATTTGTCCGTCGTGCCATCGTCGTTAATCCATCCTCCGCCGTGTTCACCTTTCCCGCATAGCTTGCGTAGGAAACATTCGCGTTCGGGGTTCTGTGCGAGATATATCTGTGCCTTGCCACTTGAATCAGAACGAAGGCGAGGAAAGAACGATGTTATAGTCCGCCACTCGAACTTGTTGCATTCATCAAATATGAGCTTTTTTGCTTGCAAGCCCTTTGCAATTTTGTCTATGACTATAGGGCTTTCATTGTCAAGCTGCTGGAATTTCAATTCGCTTCCATTATACAGCTTCATACCCATATCTTCTTGGCGGCGTATTATCTCGCCGATTGGGTCATGCGGCTGCTTCTTTACTGAGCGGTCAATCAATGGGTACATTTTCTTTAGCGTGTCATTAACCTTTCCAGCACCCCAAAAGTCCGACACATTGCGCATAAAGCACACCATTTTGGCGTTGTCGTTTGTGGCAAGATATTCGATTGGGGCATAGTATAAGGCATAGCTCTTGCCGCCACCCGTACCGCCCGTCATACATACGATGTCGGCATTTGAACGAATAGCATACTTCTGATTGCCATCTTCGAGTGGTGATAAAACTATGTCATTATTCTTTTGCGCCATTAAAAATGCACTTTTAAGCTTTCTTGTGTGCAAAGATACGCCAATAATAATAATAAAGGAATTGTTGTTTACACAAAGTTTTCATCTTTTTAGCAAAAATGAAAACAAAATGGAAACTATGTTTTAGACATTGGTATGTTGTTTGTATTTTTGCACAAAAATCTAAAAGATTACTTTTAAATAGAAGAAAGCTATGACAAAAGAAGAAGCGTTGCAGAAAGCAAACGAGTATTGTACGGAGAAAGCGTACACAAGTGAGACTTTGACAGATGAGTTTAAGGACAAGTTCTCGGATTTTTTCGCCAAGAAATATCCTGACACAAGTGCTGATGATGAAGCGCTGATTGCCGACTTGAAATTCAACATTGACACGGCGTTTAGTGCGACTTCAAAAGGCGTTACCGCCAAACAGAAAGCATTTGAGGAAAAGGAGAACGAGTACAAAAAACAAATTGCAGAGTTGAACAAAAAAATCGGCAATCGTCAACACGATAAGTTTGAAATTCCCAAGGAACTCCAAGACCAAATTGACGAATTGAAGGCTTACAAGAACAGCGAGGCTAAGAAGGCCAAATTCGCAAACGTTGTTGAACTTGCCAAGAAGGGCATACGTCAAGACCTTCACAAGTCTTTTGAGACTTTTGCGAACGGGACGGACGTGGCGCTTGACAAAGGGGACAAAGAGCAGGCTGATGCACTTGTCGAGCGTTTCCAAGAAATCTTCCGGGATAGCATCGGAGACATAAAGCCGCTCGCGCCGCAAGTCACGAAGAAACGCGACGAAGACGCAATGTCCTCGCTAAATAGATTAAAAGTTTAACAAATTAAAATTAGTATTATGTCACAGATTACAAACTTAGCGTATTTCTACGAGCGTTCACGGAAGGTTCGTGGAGGTCGCAGTGTTTGGGTAAAGGACTCTAATGGTGAAAACCGTAAGAACGTGCTGCTTGGCGGCACAATCCTCAATCCGAACAAGGGCTTCGGCCATTTGTGGGCTGCACAACTTGTGCAATACACTCCCGCAGAAGGCTGTCTTATCTTCCGTTCATTCGAGGTTAGTGATGCTGCAACGGCAAGTGCCACGGCTATCAAGATTAAGGGGGACGGTTTCAGCGATGCACCAGAAGTAGGAATGTTCCTCATGGCTGCTCCTGCAAACGTGAATACCGCAGGTGCTTATGTCAAGGTTACTGACGTTGCCTACGACGCAGACAACGCAGAGTTCACAATCACTGTTGCTGCCGCTCTCGGCTCTGCACTGACGGCAGGCACAATACTCGTGGAAGCAGACGCTGCCGCCGACGCCGCTCTCACTGAGCCTACTGGCTCTGCAAAGGTTCTCGTTCCCAACCCCAACACCTTTATTGAAGCAGATGTAGATTTGCTTCCCACCGAAGGTTATGGCCTTGATGGTACTGCCAACTACTCTATCTCTACCGTACACGACAAGGAGGCCTGGATTGTCAAGATGCAGCCGCTTCCTGATTATGTACTGGCTAAGAACCGCTCTTACATCAAGGGCATTTTCTGGATTTAAACTAAAGGAGGAAAAAGAATATGGCACAAGCATTAAAACAATTTTGGACTCCCGAAGAGACCATAAACAAAATGTACGACCGCCTGTTTGATACCGACAACGTTGGCTATCTACAGATGCTCGTAGACACTATTGACATTGACGAGAATGCTAACTTCTGGACTGAGCACTTCGTCGTTGAAGGCAATGAGTACGATATTGACATTGCGGACACCAAGAAGAATCCGGCGTGGACGGTTCGTCAGCGTGATATTCGCGTCGTTCCTATGGCCGACCCAATGGCCCCGCTTTCTGAGACCCGTCAGTTGGAGACCGAAGGCTACAGCGAGAAGACTGGTTCTATATATGGATATGGTAAGGGCCTGTTTGACACTTCAATGTCCAAGCTGGAATTGCAGGCAAAAC
>Ga0247611_10006816_pt1 | contig 14546 bp, 8 predicted proteins | sample 177DNAGHGhighgp2_FD_192422 | JGI IMG/M metagenome (GOLD analysis project Ga0247611, IMG submission 192422) | Sheep rumen microbial communities from Palmerston North, Manawatu-Wanganui, New Zealand - 1770 DNA GHGhigh gp2 | ecosystem: Host-associated > Mammals > Digestive system > Stomach > Rumen ...
CAGACCGGCACGCACCCGGCCATCACGACCAAGAAGAACTGCGACAATTTCCGCCGCCAGATCAAGCGCCTTGGCCTCAGCTACGACTGGAACAAGGAAGTCAACACCACCGACCCGAAGTATTACAAGTGGACGCAGTGGATTTTCAAGCGCCTTTACGATACCTGGTTCGATGACGCCCAGCAGAAGGGCCGCCCGATTGCGGAACTCCCGATCCCGGCTGATGTAGAAGCCAAGGGTGCCGCCGAAGTCCGCAAGTACAAGGACTCTAAGCGCCTCGCTTACTATGCCGACGCTCAGGTGTGGTGGTGCAAGCACTGCAAGATTGTTTGCGCCAACGAAGAAGTCTTGAACGACGGTTCTCACGAAAAGTGCGGCACCAAGGAAGTCGAACGCCGTAACCTCAAGCAGTGGCTCATGCGCATCCCGCTGTATGGCGACCGCCTGCTGAAGGGCCTCGACAAGCTCGACTGGCCGCAGGGCGTGAAGGACATGCAGAAGAACTGGATTGGCAAGAGCCAGGGTGCCGAAGTGGATTTCCCGGTGGCCGATGCCAATGGCAAGCCGACCGACCGCAAGCTCCGCGTTTACACGACCCGTGCCGATACGCTGTTCGGCGCCACCTACATGGTCGTCGCTCCTGAACACGCGATGGTCCCGGAACTCACGACTGCCGAACAGAAGGCCGCCGTGGAAGCCTACGTGCATGCCGCCGCCTTGAAGAGCGACCTCGACCGTACGGAACTCGCCAAGGAAAAGACTGGCGTGTTTACTGGCTCTTATGCCGTGAATCCGCTCACCGGCACGAAGATTCCTATCTGGGTTGCCGACTACGTTTTGACGGGCTATGGCACCGGCGCCATCATGGCCGTGCCTGCTCACGATACCCGCGACTTCGATTTCGCGAAGAAGTTCAACTTGCCGGTTATCTGCATCATGGAACCGGATGCAAGCTGCCCCGAGGACGTTCGCCCGAAGGTCCTCGCAGGGGAAGCCTGCTGGGCTGCCGACGGCACTTACATCAACAGCCAGAACGACACGCTTTGCCTGAACGGCCTCAACAAGAAGCAGGGCATCGCGAAGGTCATCGAATGGCTCGAAGCGAACAAGATCGGCAAGGCCACGGTGAACTACAAGCTCCGCGACTGGCTCTTCAGCCGCCAGCGTTACTGGGGCGAACCGTTCCCGGTCATCCATTGGGAAGATGGTGAAATCTCTACTGTCGACGATTCCGAACTTCCGGTGCTGTTGCCGGAACTCAAGGACTACAAGCCGGGTGACGGCGGACAGTCTCCGCTCGCAAATGCCACCGAATGGCTCCAGGTTACGGACAAGAACGGCCGCAAGGGTATCCGCGAGACGAACACCATGCCACAGTGGGCAGGTTCCTGCTGGTATTACCTGCGCTACATCGATGCCTGCAACGGCGACGCATTTGTGGCAAAGGAACTTGAAAAGTACTGGATGCCGGTCGACCTCTATGTGGGTGGTGCCGAACACGCCGTGCTTCACTTGCTCTATAGCCGATTCTGGCACAAGGTCCTGTTCGATCTCGGCCTCGTCTCTACCGACGAACCGTTCCAGAAACTCTTCAACCAGGGCATGATTCTCGCCTTCGCTTACGAAGACGCCGCTGGCTCCAAGGTCCCGACCGACGAAGTCGAAGAGAAGAACGGAAAGTTCTTCAAGAAGGGAACCGACATCGAGCTCAAGCAGATTGTGGCGAAGATGAGTAAGTCTCTCAAGAACGTCGTGAACCCGGATGACGTTGTCCGTGATTACGGTGCTGATAGCCTTCGTTTGTACGAAATGTTCATGGGCCCGCTGGACGCCGTGAAGCCGTGGCAGACCAAGGGCATCGAAGGCATGAACCGCTTCCTCGGCCGCGCCTGGCGTTCCGTTGTCGGCGACAGCGATGAAGCCCCGGTGTTCGTTGATGAAACCGCTCCGGAAGCTATTGAGAAGGTGATGCACCAGACCGTCATCAAGGTCACGAGCGACATCGAGAACATGAGCTTCAACACCGCGATTAGCCAGCTGATGATCTTCAACAACGAAATGATGAAGATGGACAAGCGCTATCGCGAACCGTGCGAAACGTTCGTCAAGTTGCTGCACCCGTTTGCCCCGCATATCGCCGAAGAAATGTGGAGCATCCTCGGACACAACGAATCGCTCACGAACGTCGCCTGGCCCGAAGCCGACCACTCCAAGGCTGTGGAAAACACCGTGGAAGTCGTGTTCCAGGTGAACGGCAAGGTCCGCGCCAAGGCATCTGTCGCCAAGGACATGGACAAGGCCGCCCTCGAAAAGCTCGCCATGGAAAATGAACGCATGAAGGAATTTATGAACGGCAAGACCGTCGTGAAGTCCATCGTGGTCCCGGGCAAGCTCGTGAACATCGTGGTGAAGTAAATTCGCAGCCATGTTCCATCCGTCCGCATTCGTTAGCCCGCAAGCCAAGGTCCATGAGTCTGCCGTTGTAGGCCCGTGGTGCATTGTCGATGCCGGCGCGGAGGTGGGCGAGGGCGTGGTCCTCGAATCGCGCGTGCACGTTTATGGCGGCGTCTCCATCGGGGCGCACACGCATGTGTACGACGGCGCCATCCTCGGCGCACCTCCGCAAGATCTCAAGTATGCAGGCGAACCGACCCGCCTTGCCATAGGCGAAAACTGCACCATCCGTGAGTACGTGACGCTCAACCGCGGCACGGTCCAGGGCGGCGGTTGTACTCGCGTTGCAGACAAAGTATTGATAATGGCGTATTCGCATGTCGCGCACGATTGCGATATCCGTGAGGGTGTTGTCATTGCCAACGGTTGCCAGCTGGGCGGCCACGTGCGTATCGGGGAGTACGCCACCATCGGGGGCGTTACGGGAATCCAGCAGCGCAACCAGGTGGGCGCCTATGCCTTTGTGGGCGGCACCCACAAGGTAGACCGCGACGTGCCCCCTTGCGTCAAGGCTTCGGGTAACCCGCTCCGTGTGGGAGCGCTGAACCTGCATGCACTCCGCCTGCACCCCGAAGAATTCCCGGAAGAGCGCATCCAGGCGCTCCAGCGTGCCTACCGCGAACTTTACCGCAGCGGCCGTACCATCGCCGATGTTGTCGAGGAACTGAAAAAAGGCCCGGAACCTCTGTTCCAAGCCTTTTTCGACGAGCACTGGGGCGGCACCTTGGTCCGCCCGTAGTGAGCATTAAGCTTATTACTGATTGAACGACTTGCCCGTATAGCTGTCGAACACTTTCTTCATTTCGGGGAACCATTCGTCGTCACCCTGGTTGTACGCCTGGAATCCGCTTGTCTTGCCGAATGCCCAGTAGTGCCAGCTGATGCCGTAGTTCTCTGCGGCCTTGATGACGTAGTTCGTCCACTGGGCGCGCGAGGCTTCGCTCGGGGCTTCGCTGGCGCACTTCGAACCGGAGCGCCCGATGGCGCCGAATTCGCCCATGTTCATGGGCACGCTGTGAATGCCGTCTGTGTCGGGGAAGTAGGCCTTGATGGAATCCGCGTACTGCTTGAAGTCCGATGTAACCTTGCTCAGGTCGGAACTGGAGAGCGAGGCGCCGCACGGGTACATGGTTGCCGTACCCTGGTGGGTGTATTCGTACGGGTCGTAGTAGTGGCCGCTTACGATGATGTTGCCGTCCTGGGGCAGGTTGAGCTGCTTGATGGCTCCGAACTTGGAGTATCCGTTGGCTTCGAACATCACGGTCTTGTTCGGCGCGACTGCACGGATGGAGGTGTAGCCTGCGGTCATGATGGCGTTCACCGTAGCGGCGCTCTTGATGTCGTGAGGCTCGTTCATGATCTCGAATACGAGCATGCTGTCCGGGAAGTCGTTCAGGCCGGCGGCGATGTCGAGCCACATGACGGCGAATCGCTTCAGTTCATCGTCAAAGCTCTGCGGATCTTTTTCGTAGTTCACCGCAGCCGTGTTCAACTGGTTGTGGTGATGGCAGTTGATGATGACAGGCATGCCGAGGCTTATGGCGAGGGCCACGTCTTCATGGACGCCGGCGAGGCGGTCTGCATCGATGTGCCCTTCGATATCGGCGTCATTTTCCCAGCGCACGGGGATACGTACGGAGTTGAAGCCCGCAGCCTTTACAATCTGGAGGTCTTCGTCGCGGAGGCAGTTGCCCCACCCGCAGTCGCCGTTGCCTCCGGTACCCACGGATTCCCATGAGTTGCCCATGTTGATGCCGCGTCCGAGCCTCTTGTTCATGGCGCGTCCGAGCGAGTAGTCAACCTTGACGCGGTTGAGCCCCGGTTCGTCTTCGGGCGTAGTGGCCCTGGCGAGGCCCTTGTTGCCGGAGTCGCAGCTTACGAGGAGTACGGCGGCGGCGCAAATGGCGATGTTTTTCAATAAGTGCATAAGAATCCTGTCGTTTTCGTGTTACATATAGAAATTTAGACATATTTGCCTTGGTAGGCGCTCTTTTATAAAATAATTCGGTTACTATAGTAAACGAGTGAGATTTCGCAAATTGGCTGTTTTTTTTGTTTTTGGGCACATATTATAGCGATTTAGTACGTCTGTATACACCTTTTCGAAAAAAGTGGGAATACAATGCCCTAAAAACAAGTTATATTGTAAGCCATCGAATTTGGAGATTTTGTACCTTATGAAATCACATCTGCAGACCATCATCTGGAAGTGCGCCGTGGGCTCACTCCTTCTTGCGTCTTTCTCCTTTGCTAGTTTCAGCGATTATAGGGATAGGGACAATTCCCGCTTCGTCACGCGCGAAGCCAAGCCTTTCCGCCCGGATAAGGACGTGGTGAGCGTCGTTATGCGCGAAGCCATCCCGCGTGGTGGTGGATACACCTACCAGTACCCGCGCGAGAACCCCGAACCGATTCTCACGGACAAGTATGCCATGGAAGGCGCCCTTTCCATGGAAATTGAGCTTATTGCAAGCGACTACTCCGGTGTGGCTATCTGTATCGCCGGTTCTGTCGACCTGACGCCCTATTTCGAGGAAGGTGTCCTCGAGTTCTGGATCAAGGGCGAAAAGGGTGGCGAGAACGCCCTGTTCGTGCTCGTTGACGATGGCGTGAAGAGCAACGGCGAATCCCTCCAGGTGAAGCTGCGCTCCAAGAGCCTTGGTGAAATTACCACTGAATGGAAGCATTTCAGCATTCCTCTCAAGCTGTTCGGCAAGACCGGCGTGTACTGGGATGCGAAGAACACCCGCGAAGTCATGCTCCCGTTTGCCTGGGAAAACTTCAAGGGTTTCCGTCTTGAAGTCCGCAAGGACGAAAACGAGTCCTTCAAGGTCTGGATTGACGATATTGTGATCAAGAAGCACGGCAAGCCTTACGAAGGGCCGGCCAACTACCCGTTCCGCAACGCGATTTAAGAGGTTCCCATGCGTAAATTACCGATACTCTTTACGACTTTGCTTTGCACTTCCCTGGCCTTTGCTCAGGAAGAAGAAGCCGCATTAGATGCCTCCGCACCTGAAACTGAAGCGGTGGAAGAAGCCCCTGCTGCCGAACCGGCTAGCGAAGAACAGGCTGCTCCCGAAGAACCCGCTCCTGCGGAGGAGACCGTTTCTGAAGCCGCTCCGGCCGAACCGGTAGCGGAGGAAAGCGCTCCTGTGGAAGAAGCCGCTGCCGAACCGGTGGCCGAAGAACCCGCAGAAGCCCCTGCTGAAGAAGCTGCCCCGAAGAAGGAATTCGCCTCTGCCGCTCCGGTCAATGCACCGGCTCCGGTGGTCGATGCCCCTGCGACACTCGCCGCCGACAAGCAGCTCGAAGTTGCCGAAGGCAACATGGATAATATCGCCGATAACCTCGAGTCCACGCTCATGGGCAAGGACGACGCTCCTCTCGCCGTGTCCGGCTTCATGGCCTTCCGCGTCAAGGATTTCAGATACCCGAAGGCCTCTGAATACCTCGCCAGCGATAAGGCCCGTACCTCGGTCGATGCTATGTTCAAGGCGAACATCGTCGCCATGCCGAACTCCTACATGACCCTCTGGACCAACCTCACGTTCCCGTTCGACCTTACGGGCCTGTTCGTCAACAACCTGGGTACCCAGCCGACGAACGTGCCGACTTCCAACGAGCGCGTGCTGTTCGACCACTCCACCGACTACTACTCCTCGACTATCGACGAAGAAATGAACTTCGGTATCGATATCCGTGCGGGCGTGTTCGGCGCCTATGTTACGGCCGGCGGCGTCATCTGGGCGAACTCCTCTCCGCTTACCATGTGGGAACGCGAGACCATGCCCCGCTTCGCCTGGGTGTACGAGACCTTCGAAGACGAAAAGACTGTAAGTACCTACTACAAGGAAAAGGTGTTCAAGCCGGTGAAGGAAGGCGGACGTGCCTTCTGGACCAACCGCTCCTTCGGTGGCGTGTTCGTGAGCGCCTACCAGCTCCCGTTTGACATGACCGCTCAGGCAATGGTGTCCCAGCCGGCCGACATGGACGTCGGTACCCGTGACGGTCTGCGTATGTACGGTGGCCAGCCGGGCGAACTCGAAATGTCCGGTGACTACGATCTCCGCGGCGCCGTGTACCACGGCCGCCTTGCCAAGAACAAGATCGCCGACAACCTGAGCGTTGGCCTTAACTACATGGGCATCGTCTTCGACGAGGCTCTCGTCTATGAAAGTGAATTCTACGGCCAGTACAACAAGCTGAGCGTCGACCCGACCATCATGAACACCCACGTGGCGTCTGTCGACTTCAGGGGTAACATTACTCCGAAGCTCTACTTGATGGCCGATGTGGCCTTGAGCATGACGGATTCCCTCAACTACTACAAGACGGGCCTTTCCAAGCACGGCTCTAGCTACGAGAAGAACTCCTACGATTCCGAATGGAGCATGCCGCAGGTCGGTGTGTACGTGAAGGCCCAGAGCAAGTACCTCGAAGGCTGGCCGATGACTCTCGAAGCCATCTTCCTCCAGAAGGACTTCTACTCTCCGTTCTCCATGAGCAACCCCTCGCGCTACGTTGCCTGGCGCAGGGATGAATTCGCCCTCAATGCGGGTTCCATGCGCTACACCCCGAACATGGCGGGTATCAACCTGAAGATCGAACCGGAATTCAACCGCGGTCACCTCGACATCCAGTATGGCCTGCATAGCCAGGTCGAGGAAGGTGCCGACGTGCTCCTCTTCAACTACCGCCTCAATGGCCGTAACCTTTGGGAATCCACGAACTCCTGGACCAAGCACAAGCCGATCTTCTGGGCAGACTCGGGTAACGCCCGCTACAACGGCTACGTGGAACGTGCCGGTGTGCTTACCCCGGGTATTGGCCTCAAGATGAACCGCCAGCAGGGTGGTCTCCGTGGTGGTACGTGGGAAATGTGGGAAACCTTCACCGCATACGAGAATGCCCAGCAGATTCAGGATAGCGTAGTCCCGACCCACACCAAGTGGTCGACCTACCTCTCCCTCGCCGGTGGTTACGATATCGGACACTGGTTCGGCACCGACAGGAACATCGTGATGAGCGGCTACGCCTCCATCTCGGGTGTTGCCAAGTCGTTCGCCCCGATTGCCTACAGCGAATCCCAGAGCGACATGCTCCTGTGGAGCTTCTACGGTCAGCTTGAACCGGCAATCGCCATTACGCCGACCTTCCACCTCGTCGGTATCCTCGGCCTCGAGAGCTTCCGTTCTGAATACGGCTACCTCATCGACTATATCGAGAACAACATCGACAAGTCTACTGATACGAAGCCCACGCACTATGGCGATGTGAACACTATGATGTTCCGCAAGGCTCCCATCAACTACCTGGAAACGGCCCTCGGTATCGGTTTCGACTGGAACTTCGCCGACCGTGCCGGTATCCACGTGCGTTACAAGTGGGCTACCCATTCCGACGAAACCGTGCCTGATAATGACTGGTCTGGTCATTACATCTACGCCGAAACTAAAGTATGGTTCTAATGGAGGCGCGAGAAGAGTATGAATTTTAACAAAAGTGCTTCAAAAATGATGACTAGAACTTTGAGTGTCCTTGCGCTTACCGCAGGTGTCGCCGCCGCTTCCGTGGCCGACAACAAGGACCTGATTGAAAGCAAGGTCGATTCCGCCAACGCTCACCGCGGCCTCGAGGTCACGGGTGCCATCCGCGGCGTTGCCCAGGCATCTTATTACGGCAACTCATCGTATTTCGGAACCGACGGCGATGCCTACGCCTCCCAGACGATGCCCGATGTCGAAAGGGACGAGTTCGTCAACGCGGACTTCAACTTCGGCTTCCGCCCCTGGGAAAGCGTCCGTGCGAACGCGATGCTGCGCCTCTACGCCGGCATGCAGGACTACTTCGCCTCGGCCGCCAAGATTATTGAGGTCCCCTGGATCAATGTCGAAGGCCAGATCGGTAACAACTTCCACTGGATCGTGGGTGATTTCCGCCAGCAGTACTCTCCGCTGACGTTGTTCGCCCCGGATGTCGACATCATGTACGAACCGCAGGTGTTCGCCCGCAAGCGCCACATGGCCGAAAAGCAGCAGCTCCTCGAGGGCAACCAGAGGAACCTGCAGGGTGCGAACCTCCAGTTCCGTATGGACCTGAACGACATCTTTGGCCAGGTCCGTGCCGAAGGTATCTTCGCCCGAGTGAACCGCGCCCAGGCTCTTGACCTTTCCGGTGCCGAAGGCAACATCCTTCCGAACGAAACCGTTCCGGGTGCGACTCAGGCTGCCAACATGGACAAGTTCCTCATTGCCGGTAACCTGGAACTCCTCCCGCTCAGGAAGAACGCCTACCTCGCCGGTACGATGATGTACATCTTCGACAACGAGGATTCGCGAGCCTACACCTACCGCCACTACAATGCGGACGGTGAACTGAGCCTCAACACGAAGGATCCCTACCAGATATCCGCCATCAATCCGTACGAACTCGACCCCCAGAAGACCCTCGTCCTCGCTGGCCGCGTGGGTGGCGATGTCGCAGGCATGATGAATAACAGGGGGCTCATCCTTGACGCTACGGCGGAACTCGCCATGTCGATGGACGATGTCATCAACCGTGATTACGTCGTCACGACGGCCGATGACCCGCTCGCATTCACGCTCGACGGAGTGAACTTCCTCAAGAGTGTCGAAAGTACGGAAACCAACAACGGCCTTGCGGTCAATGCGACCCTCAATGCCGGATACAAGACCGATTCCTGGAGCGTCAAGCTCGTCGGCGACATTATCTTCAACGATAGCGCATGGTTCAACAACCTTGCCCAGTCGCCCAAGTTCTTTGCCCAGCGCATCCTGAATTCTGACTACGACGGCGAGACTGTCAAGCACAGCGTAAGGTCTCCGCTTTACTCGACCTTCGACGCTCTCTACAATTTCGCCCCGAAGTTCTCTCCGGCTCCCATTACCATGAGAACGGATGACAACGGCTTCAAGCAGCAGCCGTCCAGCTACAACATTGCCCCGTACAACAAGAACTCCTGGACTGGCAACGTCTACTCCAAGGCTCAGATTGCCCTCCTCAATGCGATGGCCGATCCGAACATCCAGATGGTTCTCCCGAACGGCATGGCTTCTGCGAACCGCGAAGGTGGCCGCGCGAACCTCATCGGCAACGTGGGTGAATGGTTCGAGGCTCAGGCACTGTTCGGCATCTACACGCAGGTCGCCCCGCTCTACGGGTTCACCGATATCTCCTACACGGAATACGGTGCTGGCCTCAAGGCCGACATCTTCAAGGTGCTCGGGTTCTCCAAGCCTCTCGAGATTTCCGGTTCTTACAAGCATTCCGAACGTACCATGGAATTCGACCCGACGCTCCCCTTCATGGGTACCCCGGTCGACGGCAAGGCCGAGTTCAAGACGGACTTCATCAATGCCGGCCTCTACGTGCAGTACCTGCCGCGCCTTGGTGTGACTGCCGGCTTCCAGATGATCAACATGGAAATGAACGACCTCCAGCAGAAGCAGAGCGTTGCCGAATACGCCGGCATCGCGGCGACGGTCCCGATGGTCAAGGGTAAGCAGATGCAGTGGATGGTCGGCCTCGACTACACGCTCGACAAGAGCGCCTGGCTCTCCCTGAACCTCGGCATGGTGACGGTTGAAAATACCTACAACACCGATCCGGCGCTCTATGCTGCCGATGGTGCGGTGAACTTGCCTGCCCATGCAGAGGATGTGAAGGTCGGTGGCGTCTGGCCAACGGAATTCACGAACAAGTTTACACAACTTATTGTTGAAGCCTCCATTAACGTGGAATTTTAATGGGAGGGATGAAAGATGATGAATAACAAGAAGACCACGCTCATTTTTGCGACCGCTCTTATGTTCTCTGCAACGGCGGCCTTCGCTGAAGCCGATTCCTCGGTTGCCACGAAGCAGACCTCGTTCCTGCAGAAACTTGATTCCTTGAACAAGTCCATCCTGGGCCTCCGTCTGAGCGGAACCGCCAAGGCCGGCGCCCTCACCTCCATGGCGACTTCCGACCAGTTCCTTGACAATTCCGCCACTCAGGAAAACCAGGCCTTTACCGACGTGAACCTCAAGTTCCTCGCCCAGCCCTCTTCCGAGACCCGCCTCGACGTGCAGGTCCGCCTCCACAAGGATTGGCAGAGCGGCGTCGACGAGAACAACAACCCGGTTATCGGTCACTGGTTCAGTTACGATGGCAAGATCCTGAACAACCATGTCGATTTCAACTTGGGATACATGCGTGTCGGTTACACCCCGCTCACCATCAATACCCCGCAGGTCGAAATCCTCCAGGAGCCCGAGATCTTCGCTCAGAACCGAGTCGAGGCTCTGTCCTACCGCAATCTCGACACGACGTCCCGCCGACTCATGCAGGGCCTGAATGCCGAGTTCCATAGTGGTAACGTGGGTGCCCTCGACGATATCTATGCACAGGCGACTGGCGCGCGTCTGCGCAACACCGCGAAGAAGAACGACCAGGTGTTCTTCGACTTCGACTGGGCCGACCGCTATGCCTACGGTCTCCGTACCGGCCTTAGCGCCTTCGGTGCCAATCTCGGTGCGAACTTTGTCGGTGCGCTTGACCGCCGCCTCACCACTCGCTCCCGTGACCTCGGTCTGAAGGATACCATCTTCTACGACAACAACAGCGTCCTCTCTGTTGAACTGGGATTCAACTCGAAGAAGCTCCTCCCGCATCTGCCGGTTAACTTCGGCCTCAATGGGGAATATGCGATGTCCTGGTGGGAAGTCGATGCCGAATACATGGACACTGACCCCTCCTTCGATACGCAGATCAAGGAAGCCCCCGTTCCCGATGGCGATGTCATGACGAGCATTGTGTACGTGTCCTCGACCGTGAATGCCAAGAACGCCGAAAGGACTACGGTCGACCTGATGGACGACAAGGGCACGGCCCTGAACGTGCGTCCCTTCGTGGAAGGTTCTGTTGCCGGCGTTAACTTCAAGGTGGACGGCATGTACCTCATGAACGATAAGGAGTTCTGGTCCGACCTCGCTTCTTCGCCGAACTACATGAACAATGGGATTATCTTCAACGCGAACGCCCTCTATGGCGATGCCGACCAGGAAGTGGCAAAGAACTTTGCCTCGGGTAACCTCGAGAACCTCTACTTCATGGTCTACAACACCGACCTCCTGACGGCCGCGACGCTCATGTCTTCCGGTACCAAGACGGTTCTTTCGGGTTCTTCCGAAGCCGTGGAACTCTACTACCGCCTGTACAACAACTACAAGCTCGCTCACTTCTACCGCAACGCTTACGATGCCAACACGATGAAGAAGCTCGAGGCCGCCCAGGCGCTCCTCCTGATGGACCCGTCCGTGAACCTCGCCATGCCTTACGGCCTCGCAACGCCTGACCGCAAGGGATTCGCCGCATCGATCGATGCAGATTGGAACGATGCCGTTGAAGTCAATGTCCGCTTCTCCCAGTACACTGCCGAAGCTTCCGACAACAAGTACACGACAATCGGTGCCGGCCTCGGCGTCGACGTCGGCCGCCTTGTTCCGTCGCTTGACCGCAAGATCAAGGTTTCCGGCTCCTTCGAGAAGGCTACCGAGGATTCCTACCTGCAGCGCTCTTCCCAGCGTATCGTAGGTGGCTTCTCTGCCGATATCTGGGGCCCGATTGCTTTGGAATTCGGTGCCCAGATGCTTAACAAGAAGTTCGAGGGCAACGTGTTCGGCATCGCGGGTCTCCCTGTCGGGATGTCCTTCATCCAGAAGGTTGACGAAATGCTCATCCTTGCTGGTCCGCGCGTCCGCATCGCTCCGGAATCCTACATCACTGTCCGCTACGGCATGCTGAAGAACACCGTGGGCTACAAGACCCTGGACGCTACCGCAACCCAGTACGTGGATAAAGAACTCTCTGTCGACAAGAACATTATCTCCGCCGATGTGACGGTTAATTTCTAGTGAGGTCGAAAATGAAGAATATTAAGATTTCTCTTCTTGCTGCCGGCGCTACCATCGCGCTCCTGGCTTGCTCCTCCTTGGAAGTCAGCAATCCGGAATCCGAGAACTTCCCGGAAGGCTGGTCTACTGCCGAATATGTCAGTGTGAATCCGGACCTCCGTGCCCTCCAGATTGCGGACCAGGTCAACATCATGAACACCCTTTCCGGTGCGGCGTCTGACGAAGCCGACTTTACGGCCGATACCGTGCTGATGACGAAGATTGCGCTTGAGTATGCTGCCTTCACCGAGAAGAATCTCGACTTTAGCGACAAGTCGAAGATGAAGTACCTCAAGCAGTTCAATATCAATGGCGTGAGCAACGAGCCTGCCGTGTTCGACACGCTCACCCTGGATTCGTCCGTGTTCGCAAGGCAGTTCCTGGTATATGGTAAGGTCGAAGGCCGTCCGTACCGCATGTGCAAGGATAGCGAGAGCAACCTCGTTAAGAAGGGCTCCTGCCAGTCCGACGAGGCTAATGCGAATATCGGCTATATGGCGCACCTCTACTGCTCCAATGCCGGTGTCACGTACTGCATCGACTGCGCCGCTACGGATGAATGCCCCGAAGTCGTTATCGACGAGCCGGAAAGCTCTAGCTCCGAGGCCGCTCCGGAATCTTCCGAGACGGCGGGTGAAGGCGATTCTAGCTCTAGCGAGGGCGCCGAACCCGAATCTAGCGAAGCTACTGCCGACAGTTCGAGCAGCGAAGCGGCTGGCGATGAAAGTTCAAGTTCTGTTGCTGAATAAAAGGTGGGATTACTATGAAACTCAAACTTTTTGTAACGACTCTTGCGGTTGCCTGCGTGGCGATGTCCCAGGCTGCTGCCGACAAGGTGATTGGCTATTTCCCCTACTGGAGCCAGTATTCCCAGTTCTACCCGAAGGATATCCGCTATAACACGGTTACCCATATCCACTATTCTTCGCTCATGCCGGCTGAAGATGGTTCGCTCGCTTTCCCCGACGAAAACGACGCTCCGAACTACGACTCGCTCGCGGCCATGTGCGCTGCGAACAACGTGCAGCTCGTGGTCTCCGTGGGTGGCATGGAAGCCGAAGGCAACCTGAAGGCTATCGCCGGTTCCGACGAAACGCTTGCTGCCTTTGTCAACAACCTCAAGACTTGGGTTGGCGAACACAATGCCAAGGGCATTGAACTCGACTGGCAGAACATGACTGCCGAAGATGCCGAAGGCTATGCCAAGATGGTGAACGCCCTCGTGGAAGCCTTCTCGGGCTCTATCGTGGCTTCTACCATGTATCCCTTCGTCGCGATGGAACCGTACACCGCCGAAGTGATGAACAAGCTCTCCTACATCAACGTGTTTATCCCTGACCAGATGAGCGAAGAAAACTCTACGCTCGTTCCGAACCAGGGCGGCAAGATTATTGCCGAAACGCTCGATAAGGCTGCAGGCGCAGGCATCCAGAAGGATCTCCTGGTGCCGGTGGTCTACTTCTACGGCAAGTCCTTCCTCGGTGCGACAGGCTTCGGCTCTTCTCACCAGGGCGTGGGCAGCGGTAACGAAGGTTACCTCCCGTACAAGGAACTCATGAGCAAGTTCGATACTCCAGACTACAAGGTGACCTTCGATTCCGAATCGCAGTCTGAACTTGCTGTGAGCAAGGAAGAAGCGATTGTGTTCATGGGCATTCCTTCCGTGAAGGCTGTGGCCGAAAACGTGAAGAACAACGGCTTTGCCGGCGTGGCGGTCTACGACGTGTCGCAGGACCATCACGAACCCATCGTCTCCGTGCTCGTGACCATCGGTTTGGAACTCCGCCCTGGTGTGAACTACAAGACCGCGAAGAAGTAATCCTTGCGTAGGTGAATTTAGGAAGGCGCCCAATGGGCGCCTTTTTTGTGTTGGTAGGTTGGCAGAGCCAGCGAGTCACACCGCCGCCCCTTTAGGGGCAAGTGTGTCCACTTGCCTTCCCATACCTTTGTTTGCGTCATGGCGGACCAGCCAATAACGTCATGGCGGGCTTGACCCGCCATCTCCTTGCATAATTATGTAAGTGCCGTGAGACCACAGTAACGTCATGGCGGGCTTGACCCGCCATCTCCTTGCATAATTATGTAAGTGCCGTGAGACCACAATAACGTCATGGCGGACTTGATCCGCCATCTATC
>Ga0247611_10006817_pt1 | contig 14544 bp, 11 predicted proteins | sample 177DNAGHGhighgp2_FD_192422 | JGI IMG/M metagenome (GOLD analysis project Ga0247611, IMG submission 192422) | Sheep rumen microbial communities from Palmerston North, Manawatu-Wanganui, New Zealand - 1770 DNA GHGhigh gp2 | ecosystem: Host-associated > Mammals > Digestive system > Stomach > Rumen...
TGACAAAGATTACTTTAGGTAACTCGTTGACGCAGATTAGTAACCACATGCTCTATGGATGCTCAAGTTTAACTGAGGTTAGTATTCCTGCCTCGGTGACGACAATCAGTAACTATGCCTTCGGTGAATGTAGGAGGTTGACGAACATCAGGATTCCTGATGGGGTTACTTCAATTGGAGCCTACGCTTTTGATTACTGTTGGGATTTGAAGACGGTCACCTTAGGGAAATCGCTGAAGTCGATTGGTTATTACGCGTTCAATACTTGCAATGAATTGAAGACTGTCAACAGTCTGGCGACTACGCCTCCATCTATATCCAGCTACTGGTGTTTTACATCGAGTACCTATAGCAATGCGATGTTGAGGGTGCCTCCCGAGGCCCTTGAAGCCTATAAGGTGGCCAACTATTGGAAAAACTTTGCCAACATCGAAGCTCTTGCTGGCAGTGGTCCTGGTGACATGAACGGTGACGGCAGATTGAGCATTGGTGACGTGACGGGATTGATCGATGCATTGCTCACTGGCGACCCCGATGTGTTGAGCAACCCCTATGCTGATGTGAATGGTGATGGCAAGATCAGCATTGGCGACATCACCGCACTCATCAACATGTTGTTGAGCAACTCTTGAAGTGAATAGATAAAACATTCTCTCCACGCTTTGTGGTTACTTTGAAGGTGCAACAGGCTTTTTGCCTGAGTGCACCTTCGTTCATTATCATGTGGCATCAGATGAAGTGATGAGCATCCAAGTGTCTATTTTTTTTACATTAAAGTGTCTAAAAATTAGACACTTTTGAAAAAAACATCTGATATGTTTGCTGGCCAATGCTTCTGCCATTAAGTTTGCATCAGGAGAGAAGCATCGACGATTTTAAGGAATACTTAATTATTTAAATAATAAGATGATGAAAAAGATACTCTATGTGACATTAGCTATGGTGATGACCATACTGAATGCCTGGGCTGGACCGGTCGACGAGATGACCGCCCGTGACAGAGCCCAGCAGTTTGTGAATAATCGTTCTGGTGACGGTGGTACCTTGAAGGCTAAGCTGTCAGGTGACGTAACGCTGATTTACACCGAGATGAGTAATGTCGTCTCGGGCCAAGCCGCCTACTACATCTATGATACCGATGACAGTTTTATCATTGTTGCAGGTGATGACCGTGTCCAGGGTGTGCTTGCCTATGGTGACGCCCCCATCGACTTGAACAATATTCCTTGTGGCCTGCAATATCTGCTGGATCTCTACAAGGGAGAGGTCGATTATCTGTTTGTCCACCCTGAACTGTCGGTGATGGACATTTACCCTGTGATGTTGGCTGCACCTGCCACCCGGGCAGGAGACGTGGCGCCCCTGTTGACCGAGATGTGGAACCAGACTGAGCCCTACTACAACTTTTGCCCTGAATATCTTGGCGAGAGGTGTGTGACAGGGTGCAGTTGCACTTCACTGTCGATGGTGCTCCACCATTGGAGCTATGCTAACCTGACCTCGGATGTGCCAGCCTATACGACACAGAGTCTGGGTATTTTCTTGGATGCACTTCCCGTCACGACCTTTGATTGGGAAAACATGCTGGATTGTTATGCGCCAGGTGGATACACCGATGAGCAGGCCGATGCTGTGGCCTTGCTGATGCGCTATGTGGGACAGTCCGAATGCATGAACTACGCGCCTGATGGTAGCGGGGCCTCAGACAACTCCATCCTTGCCACGGTAAAGAGGTTTGGCTACAGCCCGACTGCCACCTTGTTGAAGAAGGGTAGCTACTCCGAGCAGCAATGGCGCGACTTGATGCGTGCTGAGCTGCAAGCAGGTCGTCCCATCGTTTATACGGGTTTTGATAATGGTGGCACCGTTGGCCATGCCTTCAATGTTGATGGCTATGATGCCGAGAACGGGCTCTTTCACATCAACTTTGGATGGGCCGGATATGGAAATGCCTATTGCGCTTTGAACGATTTCTCGGCAAGTGGTTACACTTTCAGTAATAATCAGTCGATGATCATAGGCATCCAGCCGCCCGACGAGGTTCAGCCGGAGCTCACGGTCTCGCCGACCAATTTGATGTTAAGCGCTCACACTGGCAAGAGCGTGTCCAAAACGATCTCGGTGTTTGGGAAGGGTCTGAATGGTGATTTAAACATTCAGCTTGACGATGCCAGCGGCTATTATCAGATAGACAAGGTAACCCTTAGTGCTGCTGAGGCAATCAACGGTGCTACTGTGAAGGTGTCTTTCAATCCTGCCGAAGTGGGCGTCTATGCAGCCAGTATAACCATCAGTGCCGATGGGGTGGAACCCCAGACTGTCGCTCTGAATGGTGTAGCCATTGCCCAACCTCTTACCGCTACCCCGGCAGAGTTGTCGTTTGAAGCCGAGGTCGGGACGACGTGTACTGCCTCATTCACGGTCACGGGCGACAACTTGCCAGGAAAGCTGTCACTGGCTCTCAACGACGCCACGGGCGTTTATGCCATCGACAAGACCAGCATCACGGCTGCTGAGGCAGCAAGTGGTGCCACGGTGATGGTGACCTATAGCCCTGTTGAAGCTGGCTCCACTACGGCCAGCGTGACCATCAGCGGCATTGGTGCTGAAACTGCGACCGTAGCTTTGGTCGGCACGGCAGTGGAGCCTCAGCCTGCCGGCGACCCGAGCATCACCACCAGCGTGGGGTCATTGGACTTTGGCAAATGTTACAATGGCTACCGTGAGAACAGGTCACTGGTGATCACTGGAAAGAATCTCTCAGCGGATATCACGTTGAGCATTAGCGGACCTCGGGCCATTGACTTCAGCATCTGTGGACATGAGGTCATTACGCCTGAAGAGGCTGCCCAGGGCGTTGAGGTAACGGTGTCGTCGTTCCCTTATTCCGAAGGCGTTTATTATGACCTCTATCTTGTCATCTCTTGTCAAGGCTTGCCCGACCTCAAGGTGCCCATCACGGGTAAGGGTATCAAGACTGGTGCTTACCTCTATCCCGATAAGGACACGCTGGAGTTTGAAACTGCGGTGGGAAGAACAGTCTCCATGCAAGTGGGTGTGAAGAAAGTGGAATTCAACGGGTGGATTGCCGGTTCTGGTAGGGATGTTGTCATTGATGATACACAGTATGCCCAGGTCGTGACCTCTATCATTGGTGTTATTGAAGGCGATGATTGCTTCAGGATTAAGTCAGCGCGTCAACAGAAGACCGACGACGGCTGCGACAGTGTGATCTTCTCGCTTGAGTACTGTCCACTCCACGAGGGTGCACACCATGCCCAGCTTGTCCTCTCGACCCTCAGTTTATCCTATCCGGCTCATCCGCTTGCCGTGGAACTCAACGGTTTTGCAACCGGCCTTGGTTACCTTCCTGGCGACATGGATGGGGACGGAATGTTGACACTTGATGACCTGGACCTGTTGATCCAAGCCGTGAATGGCAAGGTCAAGGCTCTCCTTGACAATCCTGCTGCCGACGTCAATGGTGACGATCGTGTGAGCCTGCAAGACATCATCGACCTTATCGACCTGCTGCTACAGGACTCTTATTTTAAATAAACAGGATTGATGAGTGGTGATTATACACGTTTAGAAACAGATTTTTATTATTGGGTAGTAAATCATGCAAGAAATCAGATAAATAACCTTGAAAATCGGTTTTTTATATGTAATTTTGCATGATTTGCTATTCGTTTCCTAATTAACTTATTACATTTATGAAGAAATTATTATCTATGTTTTTGGCCTTGCTGGTCGTGGTGCCAGCTGTAGCTCAGGAATTATCCACCTCGGCGGTTCCAATGATTAGCATCACTGAATCCCGTTATGAATATAGCATTGAGGTGGTGGGCAATGGTGTCTTGACTGTTGAACTCTACAGAGAGGGCATTGATGGTTACGGAGAGAACCTGGAACTCTTTGAGTCAGCCCAGGCCTCTGGTGACTATCATTATGTGATTCCACGACCGTATGATATTAGCGAGAGTTTCCGCTGTGTGGTTAAAGCTACGGCACAAGAAGAGAACATGATGCCCAGTGAAGAGGTGACTTCTTCTTTTGAGGTGCGTGGCTTTTTCCTCATGCCAACTCCCGAAATCTTTTTCAACGAAGAAGAGGATGGCTTGTATATCAATGTCGAGGGTCAAGGGCAATTGTCGGTCAACGTGACAATCAATGACGTGAGCTTTGATGTGGACCAATTACCCTATTTCGTGCCACGGACCTACGAGGATCAGGTGATCTGTGTCAATGCCGTGGCCGATGGTTATGGTAATTTGGATGTGTTGCCGGCTGGAGTAACCCAAAGCTATCTATTGGCAGCTATCCCGGTACCGCCCGATCCTGTCATCGTTCCTAAACCTTTTATCTGGGTAGAAGAAGAGACAGATTATGTCATCATCCATGCCGACCCTGCCTCTGACCCGGAAGGTATTTACGGGGAAATGGCTGTTTATCTATATATCGATGGCCAGGAGGAGGAAAACCCCTATGTGGTGATGCGCACCAGTGAGGTACAGGATTTAGGCGTTTCGGCATACGCGGTCAGCCTGAACAATCCCGAGGCACAGCCCAGCGAAACAGCTGTATATGTATGTATCGTTGAACCACTGCCCATTCCCGTCATTGAGGATACGGCTGCTCCGATATTAAATGGCTATACAGTAGAGAATGATGGATATGCTGTTGCCATATACGAGACAGAACCATCGACCATTTATTATAGGCAAGGAATCTATAATGAGGAGGAGATGTCGTTTGATTTCGGTGACTGGATGCTATATGAAAGCCCTATCGCCTTTTATGAGCCTGGTAACTATCGTGTTGAGGCCTATTCCATAGCCGAGGGCAAAAATCAGAGTGTATCTGTCGCCTATGAGTTTGTGCTCACAAAACCTACGCCCAGCTACATCTATGACTTTGAGGAAGACGGCATCTACTACAAGATCACTACCGGGGGCAAGGTGAGCGTATGCAGCGAGACGACAGCCTTCAACAGCTACAGTGGCAAGGTCACGATTCCTGCTACGGTGACCCACGAGGGTGTGACCTATATGGTATCAGGCATCCAGGAGAATGCGTTCCGTGCTTGTGCTGACTTGACCGAGGTGACTATCGGTGCCTACGTCACCGCCATCGGTAACCATGCATTCAAGGATTGTGTTTCCTTGACGAGCGTGACGCTGGGCGACTATGTTATCACGCTGGGCAGTGAGGCGTTCAGCGGTTGCAGCAGCCTGTCCAGTGTGACCTTGGGCAGTGGATTGGCAAGCATCGGCACAAATGCTTTCCAGGGCTGTGATGCCTTGACATCGGTGACCTGCAAGGCCGCCACACCTCCTGTCATGGCTGCCAGTAACTGTTTTGCCTGCTACAGCACCGCGACCCTCCACGTTCATCCCGCCGTGCTTGATAGCTACCGTGCCACCAATTACTGGAACCAGTTTGCCGATGTCGTTGCCGAGGACCGTGTGGCTCCAGCAGCTGGTGATACCAATGGCGATGGTCGCCTGAGCATCGGTGATGTCACCACCCTCATCGACATGCTGCTCCGTCAATAACGACCCTTCTGATAACTGACTACAGGGGCATCTGCGCTTCAACCGGCACGCGGATGCCCCATGTGTCGTTTTTTGCCTTTTATCATCTTGCTGAAATTAGTAGGATGGCTTGGGAAAAAAGAAAAAAATCTCTCAAAGGTTTGATGCTCTCACAGATTGGTTGTAATTTTGTGAAGTGATCAGTGCTCTATCTTGTGCTTTCATGCAGCACTATGTGCGAGAGAGACTCTTGGTTGTAGGTTTTATGGAGATAGATTTCGTGTCGTTTAGATAATGAAGAAATTGATGATAAGTGCTGTGGATTAAAGTTTTCATTAATAATTATCAAAATCGTTATGAAGCGTTTTATACTTTTATTTGTCAGCTTCTGCATCGGGATGGCCTTCCTGTGCGAGGCTGCTGTTGCCACTGGATCTGAGGCAGCCTTTGTGAATAATCAGACCGAAGAGTTCACGGCTTTTGCAGGCCAGATCGTTACACGCACTGGTGTTATCCGTTTTGCCGATGCCGAGATACCACCCGACCCGAGCACTCCCGTCATCATGTCAAACGGAATAGTTTTCCCGGAAATTGACATCAACATTGTGTCTGACGATTACTCCTTCACACTGGAGGGCGATGCCTGCTTCACGGCAAGGATTGTGGGCAAGAGCTATACTTCCAATATGTGCACGGTGCTTGTCACCTATGCTCCGCGTGAGCTGGGTACGCACACGGCGAAGCTCCGCGTCTATTGCACTAATGCAGGTGTACCCTTGGTCACCATCCCCTTGAAGGGCGAGGCTACGGCAGTCCTGGGCGACATGGACGATAATGGCTTGCTCACCATCGGTGACGTGACGGGCATGGTTGACCAGTTGTTGAAGGGCACTTGTGACACGCGTGCAGATATGAACAATGATGGTAAAGTCTCCATTGGGGACGTCACCGTCTTGATCAATTGCTTGCTCGGAGGTGAATAAGTAGTTCATCAATGAGCAAGGTTTATTTGGGGGGAGAGGGATGTTGCATTGCAGATGTGGCATCCCTCAATTTGTGTCCTCCACGTGAGCCTCATTGCGTTGAGCATGAGAAAAAAACATGAAAAAACGGGCAAAATCTGTTGTGTAGTTCAAAAAATGGTACTATCTTTGCAGCCGATTTCGCGGCACATGTCTTGCTGGCTATGATGCTCATGCGTTAGTCAAGTCAAGAGTGTGACACTTGATCGTTGAAACTTCGATGTCAAGGCTATGATGCTAAGTGCCTGGCAGTCAAGCGTAGGACGGTATAGAACGAGCGAGACACCCAACTGTTGTTCAATCCCATGATGCCGGTGAGCTTCTCACACCGGTGGGGTAGAACGCCCTCTCCACGGCTGGATGTCCACACCCGCAATATTGTGCTGCGCCTGTGTTTTTCTGTGTACAGGCAGGCATGTTTCGCGAGTCACCAACAAGAGAATGTAAAACAAGAACAATAACTAAACAAAACAAGAGAAACTATGTCTAAAGTTTGTCAAATCACCGGAAAGAAGGCGATCACGGGCAACAACGTGTCGCACTCCAAGCGCAGGACGAAACGTAGATTCAACGTTAACGTCTTCAATCGCAAGTTTTATTGGCCCGAGCAGGATCAGTGGGTTCGCCTCACCGTATCGGCTGCTGGCTTGCGCAACATCAACAAGATGGGTCTTGACGCAGCGCTGAAGAAAGCAGCCGCCGATGGACACCTCACCGAAATCATGGTTATTAACAAGTAAGAAAAAGGAGAATCTGTATTATGGCAAAGAAAGCAAAAGGCGATCGCGTGCAAGTGATTCTCGAGTGCACCGAGCAGAAGGGTACTGGCGTTCCTGGCATCAGCCGCTATATCACTACCAAGAACCGCAAGAATACCACCGAGCGTTTGGAGCTCAAGAAGTATAATCCTTATCTGAAACGCATGACCGTTCACAAGGAGATCAAGTAATCGTAGTAACAAACACCATTTAACGACATATTTAAGTTATGGCAAAGAAAGTAGTTGCAACCCTTCAAACTGGTGAAGGACGCTCATGGAGCAAGGTGATCAAGTTGGTCCGCTCCGAGAAGACTGGTGCTTACGTATTTGAGGAGCGCATGGTCCCCAACGACAAGGTACAAGACTGGCTGAAGTAATTTCAGTGCCAAAAAGATACTTTAACCTGCCCGCAAGTTCGTTTTGAGCCTGCGGGCAGATTGATTTCTGGAAAAGCTCTGGTAGTTTTTGGCTTTTAACGTGGCTTTCATTACCTTTGTGTCTCGATAATAGAACAGAAGTCATGCAACAGGATAACTACATTTTTACACTCGAGATTGCAGTGCGCGACTATGAACTCGACAGCGAGGGGATTGTCAACAATGCGATCTATCTGCATTATCTTGAACATACGCGTCATGCCTTTGTCAAGCAGGAGGGAATTCCCTTTGGCAGCCTGACGAGCGATGGCTTGATGCCTGTTGTGCAGCGCTTGGAAATCAAGTATTGCACTCCCTTGCACTCGGGCGACGTGATGTTGAGCCGCTTGAGGATTGAGCGCAAGGGACCGCGATTTATCTTCTTTCAAGATATTTTCAGGAAGGCAGACGAGGTGATTGTGGCAAAGGCCGTAGTCACTATCGTGTGCATGGACAAGACCGGTCACATTAACCGTGGTGACGAACTGGCCGAGCGCATTGCAAAATACCTCCATCAGGCATGAACAGCAACAGATTGACACCACTGAGTTGCCGCATCGCATTTGCCAGCCTGCAGGGCATGGGAGTGGACTTGGCCCACAAGTTGCTTGACGTCGTGGGGAGCGAGGAGAACTTCTTTGCCATGAGTGAGAAGGACCTGCGCAGCCTCACGCGCGGACGCAGCAAGATTTATCGCGACGACTACCGCCGTGATATCATGCAACGGGCGTTGAGGGAAGAGGCCTTTGTGCGTGAACATGGCATCTCAACGACCTATTTTACCGACGAGGCCTATCCCCATCGTCTCTTGGAAGCTCCTGACGCCCCGGTGATGGTCTATACATTGGGCAAGTGTGACTTGGAGAGTGCCCATGTCATCAGTGTTGTCGGGACACGCCATGCCACCCAGTATGGAATCCGATTCTGTGATACGTTGATTGGCGAACTGGCACAACGTTTACCTGACTTGGTCGTGGTGAGTGGGCTGGCCTATGGCATCGACATTGCGGCTCATCGTGCCGCGCTCAAGCATGGCGTACCCACGGTCGCCGTCTTGCCGCGGGGCTTGAACAAGATATATCCTGCTGCTCACCGCAACGATGCCATTGCAATTGCCAAGCGTGGGGGTATGCTCATGACCGACTATACAAGCCAGGATGTGGTACAGAAGAGCAATTTCCTGGCTCGCAACCGCATTGTGGCTGCGTTGAGCGACTGCACGGTGATTGTCGAGTCGGCGGGAGCAGGGGGTGCCCTTGTGACTGCATCGCTCGCCATGAGCTATGACCGTGATGTGATGGCGGTGCCCGGGCGTTGCGGCGACGAGTTCTCAACAGGATGTAACAAGCTCATTGCCACTAACAAGGCTGCACTCATTACTGGTGCCGACGATCTGCTGGCCGCCATGCGGTGGGAAGGGAAGAATACTGCACCCCAGCAGCTTGACATCTTCCCTGATTTGACTCAAGATGAGCAAGCCGTGGTAGATGTCATCAGGGACCGTGGCGAGGTCCACCTCAATACCCTTGCCGATGCTCTGGGGGTTCCCGTCTATAAACTCATGAGCACACTCGTGGAACTTGATTGCAAGAATGTCATCATGACGCTGCCGGGCTGCCGTTATTCCCTGGTATAGCCGATTTTGTCTTTTTTACATTTTTTAAGGTGTACGATTTTGCCATATTGCAATAAAGCAGTAACTTTGAATTTTCATTTTTCATCAATTTTGAACTTATAATTACATTACGATAATGAATACCGAGAGAATACCCGATTCAGAGTTTATCATCAATGATGATGGTTCGGCATTCCACATCCATGTGAAACCCGAACAGTTGACCGACGATATCATCGTGTGCGGTGACCCTGGTCGTGTGACCATGATTGCATCCTATTTCGACACCCGTGACTGGGAAACGTCAAGCCGTGAGTTCCACGCTATCGGTGGCACTTACAATGGCAAACCCATCATGGCGCTCTCTCATGGTATCGGTCCTGACAACATCGATATTGTGATGACCGAGCTGGATGGCCTTGCTAACATTGATTTTGCAACTCGCACCCCCAAGGCTGAACACCGCACGCTCAACATCGTGCGCATCGGCACCTCGGGCGGCCTGCAACCCTATGTGCCCGTGGGCACACCGGTGATTGCCTCCAAGGCCATCGGCTTTGACGGCGTTATCAACTACTATGCCGACCGCAACAAGGTCGCCGACCTCGACTTTGAGAAACAGTTCTGTGAATTTGTAAAGTGGAACGAACTGTTTGCCAGGCCTTATGTCGTGGATGCCGATCCCTGGCTGGTCGAGAAAATCGGTCGTGACGACATGGTGCGCGGCTACACGATTTCGGCAGTGGGCTTCTATGGTCCCCAGGGACGCCGGGTGAGACTTGACCTGGCCGAACCCGAGCTGAACAGCCGCATCGAGAAGTTTGAATACAATGGCGGTCACATCACCAACTATGAAATGGAAAGCAGTGCCTTGCAGGGCATGGCGCTCATGCTTGGGCACCGTGCAATGACGGTGTGCTCCATTATCGCCAACCGTGTGGCGACCGATGTGAACCCCAACTACAAGACGGCTGTCGAGGACCTTGTCAAGATGGTGATTAAACGACTTACTGAATAAGATTTAGTTTTTTTCGTGCATTGCATGTTGGGCCTGTGGCTATTGGTTAGTAGCAGGCTCATTTCTTTTTGATAAAGATCTTGAAAACAAAAAAAAACTTAAAATGCTGAATCAATATAATAATCAGCAATACTGTTGCGTTATGAAAATGTAACAATTTTAAAACAGAATTGCCTATGCACAAAACGACTACTTCGACAAACAAGAAAAATGACGTTATGACATCAGTGAAAGGTCCCAAGCAGGCGACCATCGAGTTGATCAAGCAATTCGCCAGAGTTTACCGGTATAACGTCGAGTTGCCGAGAGGATTGGAGTCGATGATTTTGAACTGAATTGAATCATCCCCTCTCCTAAGGAAAACAAGAAGCCTTCCCAGCGATAGCGGGGAGGCTTCTTGCTTGGCATGGATTGTTTTTTGTGTCATCAGGCGATTTTGTTGTTGTCCATGTCATGATAAAATTGTACATTTGCACCCAATAAAGAGATTGATATGAAGAATTTATTGAAACGCATCCTGTCGGGTGCCATTTATATAGCACTGATTGTGGGTGCCATCCTGCTGCTTGACAATTCACCAGTGATGTATCTGCTGGTGTTTCCCATGTTGATTGTGCTGGGAATTGGTGAGATGATTACCATGGCCAAGGATGATGCTACCCAGTCCTGGCTGGTCAACATCATCGACATGCTGGGTGGAGTGGGGCTGTTTGTCGCTTTTTACCTGCATTATGAGGGTGAAACGATGCAGTCTCGTGCCATGTGGCTCTTGCCCCTGGCCACCTATCTGCTGCTGCGCACCATCGTGCAGCTGTATCGCCCACGGCAGAATGCGCTTCACAGCCTGGAACGGTCATTCTTCTCGCTGGGCTATGTGGCATTGCCCGTGGCGATGCTCAATGCTATCATGAGCATTACGGCGCCTCGCTTGCTACTGGGCATGTTCTTGTTCATCTGGCTATATGACACTGGCGCCTTCTGCGTGGGGATGTTGCTGGGCAGGCATCGCCTGTTTGAACGCGTTTCGCCCAAGAAGTCGTGGGAGGGCGTCATCGGTGGTGTAGCAGTCTGTATTGCCGGTGCTTACATTACCCACTCCTATTTTGACGAGTTCTTCCAGGTTCCTGAGCTGAACATCTGGGTGGGAATGAGCGTCGTTGTGGCGGTGTTTGCCACATTTGGCGACCTGGTGGAATCGCTCATCAAGCGCACTGTCGGAGTCAAGGATTCAGGAAACATTCTGCCGGGACATGGCGGAATCCTTGACCGCATCGACAGCCTGTTGCTGGTGGCCCCCGCGGTTCTCATCTACATGATGCTTGTTGTCCCCAGCATTAGTTAGGTTTCCTCAATCATGAGACATCTTCTTCCGTTCCTGTTGTTGGTGTGGGCACTATCCATGGTGGTGGCATGTGGTGATGGCAAGTCTGAAGCCCAGGACAGCCATCGGCTGCCTGATACACTCACCGTGGGAACACTCTATAGCCCCACGGGCTTCTTTATTCTCAAGGGAGACACGATGGGTTATGACTATGACCGCATCTGTGACTTTGCACGGTCTCGTGGTATCGCTTTGCGATTCAAGGTGGCTCGCAGTATGCCCGAGTTGCTTGAAATGCTCAAGAAGCGCAAGGTCGATGTGCTCGCTTGTGAGATTCCGGTCACTGCCGAGTACAAGTCCCGCGTGTTGCACTGTGGGGCTGTCAATGAGACCTATCAGGTGCTTGTGCAGCACAGCGGCAAGAATATGATCTATGATGTGACGCAACTCATTGGGCGTGATGTGGTTGTTGAGAAGGGCTCCAAGTATGAGTCGCGACTGCGCAACCTTGATAACGAGGTGGGCGGTGGCATCAACATCCACACCGTTGAGGGTGAGGCGGCATTGCCCACCGAGCTGATACAGCGTGTGTCCAGGCGCGAAATCGCATTCACCATTGTGGACAGTGATATCGCCCAGATGAATCTTTCCTATTATGACAGCATCAACATCGGCTTGAGGGTGGGGTTTGCCCAACGCTCCTCGTGGGCTGTTGACCGCCGTGACCAGTGGCTGGCCGACAGCATCAATGAGTGGGCCGCAAGCGTCAATGCCCAGGAATATTCCAAGCAAGCTTTAAAACACTACTTCGAGATGAATCGTGGTCCCAAGCCCGACTCCATCAAGGTCGATACGTTGGCTGTGACTCCTCCGGGAGGAATCTCGCCCTATGACCACGTCTTCAAGCAGTATGCACAGGAGATGGGCTGGGACTGGAGGTTGCTTGCTGCCATCGCCTATTCCGAGTCTGGTTTTGACCCCAATGCCACGTCGTGGATGGGGGCACGAGGCATCATGCAGGTGATGCCCAAGACGGCACGCTCCTTTGGCGTCAAGGAAGAGGACCTGGGCAATCCCGAGGTGAGCATTCGTGTCGCTTCCAAGATTCTCCAGGAGCTGGATGGCATCATGCGCGGCAAGACAGGCCCAGGCGACCGCATCAAGTTTGTCCTCGCGGCCTATAATGCAGGTTCAGGGCATGTGACCGATGCCATCGCTCTGGCACGCAAGTATGAACTCAATCCCCGCGTGTGGAGCGAGAACGTCGAGCAGGCCATGTTGTGGAAGATGGATCCCGAGTACTATAACGACTCGGTGTGCTCCAATGGATATTGCCGTGGAACAGAGCCGGTTGACTATGTCGTCAAGGTGCTCAACTGCTACGAGAACTACAAGAAGAATTATAAAAAATAACTTAACCAAAAAAAGTAAGGACATTATGAGAAAGAAACATCTGGCTATTGCTACTGTGGTGGCACTCTCGGCATCAATGATGATGCAGTCTTGTATTGGCAGCTTCGCTCTGTATAACAAGGTAAAGACATGGAATGACCATGTGGGCGACAAGTTTGTCAATGAGTTGGTATTTGTGGCATTCTGGATTCTGCCCGTCTATGAGTTGAGCTTTGTTGCCGACTTGTTTATCCTCAACAGTATCGAATTCTGGTCAGGGACCAACCCCGCATTGACTGCCCAGACCCAGGTCGTGGATGGCAAGGATGCTCAGTATCTGGTAGCTCGCAACGAGGCTGGCTACAGCATCACCAACATGACAACCAAGCAGGTGACACGTTTCAACTTCAATGCCGAGGACAATTCCTGGTGGCTCGAGAACAATGGCGAGCAGGTGAAGCTCTTTACCTTTGTTGATGACAATCACGTGGACATCATCACCCGTGATGGCAGCTACACCCGCGTTGAGTTGTCACAGCCTGGCGTGTTGGCCTATGAACAGCTGGTCGGCATTGGCGGTACGGCCTTTGCCATGAAGTAACCAGATAATTCTGGATCCCTAAAACGACAATCCGGTGACACGATCATGTGTCACTGGATTGTCGTTTAATGTGATCTTAATGAAAATAAAGCGTTGACGCTCAATTCGTTTGCAATGTAGAGACGCAAAATTTTTGCGTCTCCCAGGCAGTCTTTGGTAATGTTTAGCGATGGGAGATGCAAGATTTTGCGTCTCTACATGCCGAATTGATTGAGTATCAATGCTTTGTTCTTTTTGAACTCACGTTATTTCCCTTGCTGCTTGGCCCAGCTGTCTTTCAGCCCGATGGTGCGGTTGAATACCAGGTGACCCTCAGTCGTGTCCTCATCGACACAGAAGTAGCCGATGCGCTGGAACTGGTACTTATCGCCCACCTTGGCGGTATCGGCCAGGAACGGCTCAATCTTGGCATCGGTGATGACGCGCAGTGAGTCAGGATTTAACAGCTCACGGAAGTCGTGCTCGGTGTCGGCACTGGGATTCTCGACGGCGAACAGGCGGTCATACAGCCTGACCTCGGCATCCACACAGTGGCGGGCACTCACCCAGTGCAGCGTGCCTTTCACCTTGCGCTGGCTGCCGGCACTGCCACTCAGCGTGTCGGGGTCGTAGGTGCACTGGATTTCGGTCACTTGGCCATCGGCATCCTTGGTGCAGCCTGTACACATAATAATATAGGCTCCCTTGAGACGCACTTCCTTGCCTGGCGTGAGGCGGAAGAACTTCTTGGGTGGTTCCTCCATGAAGTCGTCACGCTCGATGTAGATCTCGCGTGAGAACGGCATCTGGTGCTTGCCGGCGTTTTCCTGTTCGGGGTTGTTGTCCATCTCCATCATCTCGACCTTATCCTCGGGATAGTTGG
>Ga0247611_10006818_pt1 | contig 14544 bp, 12 predicted proteins | sample 177DNAGHGhighgp2_FD_192422 | JGI IMG/M metagenome (GOLD analysis project Ga0247611, IMG submission 192422) | Sheep rumen microbial communities from Palmerston North, Manawatu-Wanganui, New Zealand - 1770 DNA GHGhigh gp2 | ecosystem: Host-associated > Mammals > Digestive system > Stomach > Rumen...
TTATACTTTTTTAAAAAAGCTAAAAAGAAATGCTCAGTACCTACATACGGATGATTAAATACATACATAAAATTCTCTGCCACATTAAATAGTTCATTCATTATATTCACCAATTAAATATATGCACAAGCACAAAAAAAAGAAGTATAAAACTTCTTTACATATTACACATTATTGCAAGAGCAATCAAAACTACAATAAACATTGATCCAGCAAATTTCCAAATATACTGCAACCACTTCTTATAAGGAACATCCAAATAAGTAAGCATTGCCATCAATATTAAACTTGTAGGAACTAATATCATTGCAAAAGCACTACCCAAATGCATTATTATACCAGTTGCAACTAATTTATCAGCAAATGTAGAAGTCAAATAAGTTCCAAATACAAATCCACTATACTCTGGATCAATAAAGAAGAATGCTATTAAGAATGCTATTATTAATAATGAGAATACACTGAACTTACCACTACCAAATAACCAATTAATTAGATTAGTTGACCATGGGAAATAATAAGCTACTACAAATATTGCTGAACATAAAGCATATATAACAGCTACCTTACCCATCTTCTTCATACCTTCGCCATAATAACCTAACCAATCAAAGAAATTAATCTTATTAACTAAAGCTATTACTAATGAAGCAATAGATATTAAACAAGCAAGTGGTAACATATCTGCCCAAGAACCAAATGCCATAAAATTACCTAATAAATTCTTAATAACAGGTACATCTGCAAGTGTTACATTACCAATATTAGTATGTAAATCATTAAAAATATTTACATTAAAACTAGTTGACCAATTAATATAAGCTAATATTGATAATACAGCTAATATTGATAAAACCAATACAGTTGGCCATACCTTAGCTTGTTTATTCTTTTTAACTCCAGTTTCATCCAACTTCTTAGTCGTAAATGGATCATATTTTAATTCATTAACTGGAAGATTCTTCTTCATATGTAGTATTGCAAATAAATTAAATAATCCATAAGCAAACACAAATGTTATTATTTTAAAAGCTAAAGCATTAGTAACTTTAAAACTCATAACAGACATTAATTCATTTAATCCATATGTTCCAAATGTTTGTCCAAAATATCCAATAAATATTCCACCCATCGCAGCACTTAAAGCAGTTATACGATCTTTTCCTCTTTTTAAGAATACTGTAATAATAAATGGAACAAAGATTAATAATGGTAATAATTGATTAGCAAAAGAAGCATAAACTCCCATTACAAATGTTATTACTAACATAGCAATCATTTCTTTACCACCAATTAATTTAGATGCCTTACTAACTAACTTACGATAGCCAGGTGTTTTAGATAACACTCCATAAAGACCTCCAATTGATAATAAATAAATAATATCACCGGTTCTAAAATAAAAACCATAATATAGAACTAAGAAGAAATCAAAAATCCCCATTCTAACAATTCCAGATGATGTAAATAATCCATCATTATAAACACCAGCTTCAATAAACCATGTAAGGACTCCAAATAATAAAGCCATTCCCAAAACTATTATTAATTTTCCATATTTCTTCATTTACCTTACCTCCCTAACAAAATTATAACATAATAGCAAAAAAATTGAATAAAAAAAGAAAGAAATTACTTACTTCTTTCCTTCATAGTTGGGAATAATAATACATCACGAATAGAATCTTGTTCTAAAAACAACATACATAAACGATCTATTCCATAGCCTATTCCACCAGCAGGTGGCATACCATACTCAAGAGCTTCAATAAAGTCCATATCTATATCATTGGCTTCATCATTACCCAATTCTTTTTCAGCAAGTTGAGCTTCAAATCTCTCCAATTGATCATCCGGATCATTTAATTCAGTATAAGCATTTGCAAATTCTTTTCCACCAATAAACAATTCAAATCTATCAACAAATCTAGGATCTTCAGGATTTTTCTTTGTAAGAGGTGAAATCTCAATTGGATGTCCATATAAGAATGTAGGTTGAATCAATGTTTCTTCAACATATTTTTCAAAGAATAAATTCATAATATGTCCTACAGATTTTTCATGTTCTTGAACTTCTATCTTATGTTCAGCAGCTAAAGCTAATGCTTCATCAACAGTCATTTCTTTCTTGAAGTCAATTCTTGTCTTTTCCTTAATTGCATCAGCCATACTAATTCTCTTCCATGGTCCTTTTAAACTAATTTCATTACCATAGAAAACATATTCCATCTTTCCGATAACATCTCTAGCAATAGTTTGGAACATTTCCTCTGTTAAATCCATCATTCCATTTAAATCACTATAAGCCAAATAAGCTTCCATCATAGTAAATTCTGGATTATGACGAGGATCCATTCCTTCATTTCTAAATACACGACCTATTTCATATACAGCTTCCATACCACCAACTAATAATCTCTTTAAATTTAATTCAAGAGCAATTCTTAAATACATATCTAAATCTTGAGTATTATGATGAGTAACAAATGGACGTGCAGATGCTCCTGTAAGTAAAGTAGTTAAAATAGGTGTTTCAACCTCAGTAAATCCTTGTTTATCCATAAAGTTTTGAATACATCTAATAATTTTAGGTCTCATAAAAGCAACACGTTTAGAATCATCATTCATTATTAAATCAACATATCTTCTTCTATAACGTTCCTCTATATCAGTAAGTCCATGGAACTTTTCTGGAAGAGGTCTTAATGCCTTAACTAAATGCGTATATTCTAAACATTTAATAGTTATTTCACCGGTATTAGTTTTCATAACTTTACCTTTAACACCAACTATATCACCAATATCAGCACTCTTAAATAATGTATAAGCATCTTCACCAATATCATTTATAGAAATATATATTTGAATAGAACCTTGTTTATCTTTAATAGTAAAGAATGATGCTTTACCCATCTTTCTAATAAACATAATTCTTCCTGCTACTGTAACAATATCATTTCTACTTTCAAATTCATCATGAGGAATATCTTTAAATTGTTCCTTTATATCATTAGAATAATCCGTTCTATTAAAACTATGTCCAAACGGATCCATTCCTAATTCACTAATTTTATCTCTTTTTTCTCTACGTACTAATTCTTGTTCTGAAAATTCACGCATAAATACCTCTCCTTTTTCTCTTAATAAGTATACCATTAATTCCTAAAAAATCAATGAATCTCTTACATTGCCAACTTTGGTACATATTTCTTTCTACTTACCATTTTTAAATACTCTTTATATATTTCTTGATATATTCTAAAAGTATTATCTTCTCTATTAAAACAATCTATAAGTAAAGGTGATACATGACCATCAAATCCTCTATCTAAAATAATATTATCTATATCATCAGGATTAAACTGTTCTGCGAACAATAATTGTTTCAACATAACATCACCATTACATTTAACTAATCTATCATAATAAACATCTATTTCACCAGCATAATCTCTAGATAAATAATTAAATAATCCAACTGTTTTCAAAAGTCCTAAATTATAACATTTTTCCTCATCATACCAATGAGTTAAATAATAATCTTTTACATTACTTTTATCTTCTAAAGATCCAATTCTAACAAAATATGGTTCACTCAAATATGATTCAGCTATCTTATCTTTGCCATCAAAATTAGCAAAATAATAATAAAATAAAACATACTTTAACATATTTTCATAATCATAATGAATATGATTAATAGCGGCATTAACACTTCTATACTTTATTGTTTCTCCCTGATATGGAACCAAAGACAAAGAATCAACAATTCTATCATCACCATCATATTGATATATAGCCCCACCCTTTAATGCAACATTAGTCTTAGAACAACTATAATAAACAATTGAACCATCTACAACACTAAATTTATCAATACCCCATATCAAATCAACAACATAAAAACTATTACCATTAACAACCAAATATTTTCTTTCACCATCTACATTTATTTCATATAAATCATCATACTCTAAAGAAATATTATTAATCATCAATAAATCATTAATAGTTTCTAATTCTTTATTACTTAGATTACTATCTTGAATTCTTACCATAACTACCACCCTGTCCGTTGAATAATATCAATTTCTTATTACTTTCACGTACCTTTTTTACCTCATTATATATATCCATACATAACTTATAATTTTCATCTTCACCATTAAATAACTTAATTAACTCAGCACTAATATCCAATGATAATCCCCTTATAAATAATTTTTTCTTTATATCTCCAATATCAAACATACCACTAGTAAGTAAATTACCTAATAATACTTCACCATCACCATTTAAAACAGGTTTATTATAATAAAAAGAAAAAATACTTTTATACTTCTTAAACAAATATCTAGTAATTCCAATTGTTTTTAACAATGCAACATCATAATATGGATATTCTCTCGACCATTCTGTTAAATAATATGTTTTATCATCTATAATACTAAGACGATGATCTAATGGAATCATTTTAATCATATAAGGTTCTATAAAAGAATCATTATTAATTTTATCTTTACCATCAAAAGAAGCATTATAATAAGAAAAAGAATGCACTCTAGCTTTTGTTTCCCAATTAGACTTAGTATGACATAACACAGCATTATAATCACAATATCTATTTCTAAAAGGTTCAATAGGATTCATTCTAATACTTTCTAAAACAGGATAATCTTCATCTTGATAATATTCAAACGCTACTCTTAAATCATCTATCTCATCATTTTCTTCAAATTCTTCATTTAAATAATTCTTATCGAAAATGTAACACTCATCTCCTCTAACAACTAGATTCGAATCATGAAAAGTCATAAAATCAATTTTATCATCTTTAATGGCAAATACATCTATACTAGAAAAGACTCCATCCTCTAGATTAACAATCAAATAAACATTTCCTTCAACTAATAAATATTTAACTTCACCATCTATATTAAGTTTATATACTTCCTTTAAATATAAACCTGCTTCCATTACACTAACCATATTAATTATATTTTGTAATAATTCATCTTCTAAAACACAAGATATTACTTCCATATAATCACCCTAACTTCTTACACAATTTACTTCCATTATAATTTCTATATAATTCTAAAACCTTTGAACAATATAAATATTCTTTACTATTCCCATTATACAAATCAATTATTTCTTGTGGAATTTGAACACTAAATCCATTTTCTTCAATTATTTTATTAATGCACTCATCATCATACATATCACTAACTAACATATTTTTAAAATTTAATTGTTCATTATTTCCAAATAATGGTTTATCAAAATAATACTCAAACCTATCCATTTGACGCTCATCAATATAATCCATAATTCCTACAAATTTTAACAACACTAAACCATAGTATTTCATATCTCTATTCCATTCTGTCAAAAAGAATTCTTTTGATTTACCAGTTTTTAAATTATCTATCCCAATATAAAAAGGACGAGTACAATGATAAGACTTAATAATATTTTTACCAGTATATCCAGTTTTATATAAAAACATTCTTTTCATAGATATTGCTTTATCTAGGTTATAAGACAAATTAAATATAATAGCATCATAATTACTATCACCATATTCATCAGTTTCAAGTATAGTAACTGAATTAGTAACCTTGCCAATCTTACTATTATAATAATCAAAATCTTCAACAGGTGTCATATCATTATAATAAGTAAACGCAACATCATCTTGATACATTAAATTAGAATTATGAAAACTAACATAATTAATCTTATCATTTTCATCAACTTGGAAAACATCTACACTATGGAAATCTCCAGTTGGAGTATTAATAATATAGAACTTATTACCATCAACAACCAAATATTTTTTTAATCCAATATTTAAGTTATAAATTTCTTCAATATTAACAGTTGGAAATATCACTTTAAACATTCTTAGAATATCATTTAATTTAGGGCTAGTTGCTTCACATAAAGATATTTCCATCATGTCACCTCTTTAAAATTAACTTAACATTATTCTTAGGTGACACATTTGCCATTCCCTCTAACACATCACAACATTTACTATATTCTTTGTCATCACCATTAAACATCATTATTAAGTCAGTAGGAACTTCAGATTTAAAACCTAATACTTTAAAAATGCTTTGCATTTTTTCCCATGAATAGCCTCTATTTTTTAAAATTGCCATTATAGATACTTCATCGCCAATCTTAACATAATCTTGATAATATCTCGAAAAACTTAATTGTTCAGTTTTACGATTAATAAATCTCTTTACACCAAATTCTTTCAACAAAGCAAGTGAATATCCATACACAGATGGATCCCATTCTGTTAAATGATAACTATAATCAATCTTAGGATTATCATCAATCACTTTAGCAAATTGATCCATAGTAATAAGAAAAGGTAAAGAAAAACAACCCTCTGATATTTTATCAATTCCATCAAATTTGGCTTCATAATGATTAAACATAGAACATCTAGTAACATTTTTATAATTATATTGAGCATATATTAAAGAAGCATTTATATTTCTATACTTATCCTTACCATCATTATCAACTAATAGAATCTCTTCTATTTTATTATTCTTATCATCTAATCTAAACACACTACCATCTTGCATTATAATCTTAGATTTAAATGGTACCAAGCTAACAATATTATTAAACTCATTTACTTTAAAAAAAGTAACACTATCTGCAAACTCAAAAGCAGTATCTACTAAATAATAAACTCCATCACCAACAAACAAAAAATTTCTATTACCATACTCATCATATAAATTATAAACACTATGTATACTATTGTAATGACAAGTAGCTTCTAATCTCAATTGGAACAATAATGTTTTATAAGCACTATTAACTCTATAATAATCTCTTTTTCTAACATCAGTAATATCAACCACGAAATCACCCCAAAAATTATCATTTATAATATCCCAAAATAGTAATAAAAACAAGAAAAAAATAGGAATTCTATTTCCTATTTAATCTAAATCTTTCATCTGGATCCAATACCTTCTTACGAAGTCTAATTGCTCCAGGAGTAATTTCTACTAATTCATCATCTTGAATAAACTCTAAAGCTTCTTCCAAAGTAAATGTTCTAGGTTTAATTAAAGCAATTGCTTCATCACTACCAGATGCTCTAGTATTAGTTAATTGTTTATTCTTACATGGATTAACATTTAAATCATTATCACGATTATGAATACCAACAATCATACCAACATATACTTCTTCAGCAGGACCAACAATCATTGTTCCTCTATCTTGTAAGTTAAATAATGAGAATCCTAAAGTTTTACCAGCTTCCATAGAAACTAATACACCATTCTTACGTCCACTAATTTCACCAACATATGGTTTATAATCATCAAAAGTTCTAACCATAATACCTTCACCCTTAGTATTAGTAATGAATGCACTACGATAACCTATAAGACCTCTTGTAGGAGCACTAAATTCCATATGAACATATCCATTATCATCATTATTAACAGATTCCAAAATAGCTTTTCTTTCTTGTAAATCATTAATAATAGTTCCTGAATAATCAGAAGGACAATTAACAATTACCTTTTCAAATGGTTCACATTTCTTACCATCTATTTCCTTATATAATACCTCAGGTTTAGATACACTTAATTCATATCCTTCTCTTCTCATATTTTCAAGTAATATAGATAAGTGAAGTTCTCCTCTACCAGATACTTTATAACCATCACAATCAGGTAACTCTTCAACTTCCAATCCAACGTTAGTTTCTAATTCTTTATCAAGTCTTTCTTTAATATGTCTACTAGTTAAGAACTTACTAGCTTTATCTTTACCAGCAAAGGGACTAGAGTTAACTAAGAAATCCATACTTAAAGTAGGTCTTTCGATAACAATTGGTTCCATAGGATCAATATGATCTTTATCACAAACAGTATCTCCAATTGAAATATCAGGACAACCAGCAAAAGTAACAATATCACCATAATAAGCAATATCTTTTTCTACTCTATTAATACCTTCTTCAACAAACAACTTAGATATTCTAAATGAAGTAGTACTTCCATCATTTCTAGAAAGCGCTACATATTGTCCATTTTTAATACTACCTTTTGTAACACGTCCAATACCTAATCTACCAATAAAAGAATCATAATCTAATGAACTAACTTGTAATTGTAAAGGATCATTTTCATTTCCTTCATAAGCCTTACATTGATTTAAAACAACATCTAATAATGGAGCAATAGAATCACCAGTTTCAGTCAAACTCATTTGTGCAATTCCTTGTTTAGCAATACCATAAACAATTGGGAAATCTAATTGTTCATCAGTAGCATTTAATTCCATAAACAAATCAAAAGTCATATCAACAACTTCTTGAGGTCTTGCATCTTTCTTATCAATCTTATTAATAAACAATATAGGTCTTAAATTTTGTTCCAAAGCTTTCTTTAAAACAAATCTTGTTTGTGGCATTGGTCCCTCAGCAGCATCTACAAGTAATATAACAGTATCAACTGTTTTCATAATACGTTCAACTTCAGAAGAAAAATCAGCATGTCCTGGAGTATCAACTATATTAATCTTATAATCCTTATATCTAATTGCACAATTCTTAGAATAGATTGTAATACCTCTTTCTTTTTCAATAGCATTACTATCCATTACACATTCTACAACTTCTTCATTTGCTTTAAATACTCCATTTTGTTCCAATAAAGCATTTACTAATGTACTTTTACCAGCATCTACGTGCGCCACAACAGCTATATTTACTATCTTATCCATATAACTCTCCCCACTTCTATATAAAAAACACAATCCAAACAATAACATATTTTAGAAAAAAATACAAGTCAAACTAAAAAAAGCAATAAAATTGCTCTTATTTCATCTTTGGTAATTCAATATCTTCACCAACTGGTTTATTCTTTTTCTCTTTTATTTCCTTTTCAACATCACTATATCTCTTGTTAAACAAATAAACAAAACATAACAATATACAAGCTGTACTTATTACTTTAAATAAAATATTATAAACACTTATTACAACAGAATTTCCATCAACAAATAATACTATCAAACTAAGTAATAAATCCTGTATTAATTGAATAGGAATATAAATAAAACAAGATATAACAACTATTATTAACAATATTAAAAATTGAACAAACAACTCTCCAAAACCAAGCTTCATAATATAATTAATATAATTTTTTAAGTTCTTTAAAAAATCTTTTAACATTGTTTTCATTTTTTCATCTCCTCTAAAACATTATTAAATAATGCCATCCTACAATAATTAACCCTATTAATTTCCTTCATACCATTAACAATAGTTAAATCCCCTGTTACAATTTTATTTGCTTGGTAATCAAGAACTAAAACTGTGTTTTCATCCATATACATCTTAACATCATCTTTATCTATAAACAAATCAAATACAGTCTTATCTTTAATAAACAATCTATTATCTTTCTTATCATATATATTACCAAAATCTAAATAATAAGGAGAATACAAAACAGGTAAATTATTCTTTAAACAAGTTATCGCAATCATATTATTAGGACTCTTAACCTTACTTTTAACTGTATTCAAATCTGTTGTAATAGCAATAAACTTATTAATATTAGACATTCTTTCATCATCTAAGAAAAAATACATATTAATATCACTATTTAATCTCAACTTATTATTAATATTTTTTAACTGTTTCAATAACCCAACTACTGAAGTAAGAAATGATTCAAATGTATCAAAGTTTATTTTAGTAAACAATCTACTCTTAATATCTTTATTACATTCTTCATTAATAACACTTTTAATATAATCAAAACATTCAGACTTAATCTTAGAAAAATTTTTCTTCTTACTCAACGCCAATACTAATTCAGTAACATTCATACTATCATAATTTTCTACTTCATAAATCAAGTCAAATAATTCACGATATTTCGAATTATATAAAACTAAGACAGTCTGTTCATCTACTGTTAAAGAATCTCTAAACTGAGTAAATAAATTTGCTACAACTTCATTTAATGGTTTTTTCTTAAAGTATTCTAAAGGCACATTATTATTAGCAGCATATTTTAATGCTACATCACTATAATTCGTATTAATAGTTGTTTCTCTTAAATAATCTGCTAAATGATTCTTATTCAGATACTCATAAAAAGAATACTTCTTTTCAATTGACTGTAATTTATTCTTAACAAAATCATCAGACAACTTAACAGCTATACGATCAAACTTTCTATTAATAGCCTCAAACTTACTAACCAAATCAACCCTTAAAGAATACTTATCCTCATTTATTTTTTTTAAAAAATCTAATTTAGCATCAACAACCATTATTTCATTACGACATTTATTTTCAGTTACCATTGCTTCATATAATTGAGAATTAACATCTAAACCATATATTAAATCCCATACTTCTTTAACAATACCAGTTGCTTCATCTAATTCTGGTGTTTTTACCTTAAACTGATTAAAACGATCTTTAATAGACGTCTCCATCATTTGATTAACACCTTCATTACTTAAAACATCAGGAAGACGTTTAATTTCTCTTTCAATTTCTGTTCCATTATACTTATCCACTTCTTGTTGTAATTTAAAATATTTTTCTCTTAAATCATTACTCAAATTTCTTACAAGTTTATAATAATTCAATTGTCTAGCTTTCAGTTCATCATATATTTGTATTAAATCTTCACATTCACATAAAGCCCTCGATACAGGATCCATCTTCTCTTTAGCAGTAGCCTTACGTTCAAACTCATCTATGCTAAACATTTCACCTTTCATCATTATTCTTTCATTACGTAAAAACATATTCTTAGGATCTACAACTTGATAATTATCTAACATCATTCTAGAATTAGTATTTTTACCATTAACACTAATCCATTGTAGTCTTCTTAAAAAGTCTTCCATGACAGTTTCATCTTCAAAATATTTAACACGTTCAAGATATCCATAGTTTTCATCTATAAAACTATAACATAACCCGAATTTCTGTCCATCATCATAAATATAAGGATAACCAGAAGTTGAATTAAACCCATACTTAAACATTAATTCCATAGCTTTTTCCAATGTAACCATAGAAAACACTCTCCTATTATATCTACATTATAACATACAAAAACCTCTTCTAACAATTTATTGATAAAATAAATGACAATGGTGTATAATAAAAAGCGAAAAGAGGTTGCTTATGGAATTAAAAGTAAAATCATACGGAAAACAATCATCATTATTAAGCTCAATTTTATTCTTTATACTAGGAGCTATTGTCCTAACAAGGTCACAAGAAGTAGTTTCATTCGTTTCAATTATCGTTGGTGTAATCTTAGCTATAATTGGTGTTGTTTCACTAACATACTACTACGTAAAATCAAAACAACAAATATATATGAAGAAAAATCTAATATATGGAATACTAAGTATAATAGTTGCAATTGTTTTCATCTTTTTCTCAAGCTTTGTAGAACAATTCATTCGTTTCATCGTTGGAGCTTGGATACTATTCAGTGGTATAATGCGTTTAATCAATGTATTAAGTATGCATAGAAAAAATACTAAATTTTTACCACTACTTATAGTATCAATTCTACTAATTGGTCTAGGAGTATTAACAATTGTTAAAGATTTCGATGATATTGCCATAGTAGGAATTCTAATGATGACTTATGCAGCAATTGAAATTGTTGGATATGTATTCTACACTAAAGATACACAAGAAAAAGAAGAAGAAGGAGCTACCTCATTAATAGTTCCAGATAAAGCAGAAATAAAAGAAACTGAAAAAGCAAATATAAAAGACGTAAAAGAAAAATAATGATTTAAAAATCATTATTTTTTTATCCAAGAATAATCATTTAATATTGCATCATACTCATATCCAGAAGCTTTTAAAATACCATCCAAATCATATAAAGCTTTTTCAACAACTCCAATATAAACATCTGAATCTAAAACTTCTCCACTAGGTGTTTTGCACTCTTTCAATTCTCCAACAATACCCTTAGTAGCACTACACTCGTAATACTTATCCTTATATCCAGTAAGTGCCCCAGCTGTTGTTCTAAAATAAATATGATCAGTTATATCAACAAAGTGTTTTATTTCTAAATCATAAGTTGGTGCCTTAATCGTATAATTAAAACCTTCATCATATCTTACAAAAGAATAACTCGTTCCATCTGCATTTTTAATAACACACGAACCACCACTTTTTTGAATACGACGACAAGCATACCCTTTAGATTCCATATAACTAATTAATTGTCCAAACTCTACATCTTTATCAAAAAAAGTAATCTTAGTAGATAAAAAAGAAATAATAACCGCAATCACAATAATTGCTCCTACAATAAAAGCTACTTTTTTAGCAAGCTCTATTCTACGAGCACGTCCAAAAAACAATTTTTCACCTTTATTCATAACAAACCCCTTTCCTTCTACTATACACTATATAATATACCATAAAAATAAGATAGTTTAAACTATCTTATTTACACATTAAATCGCAAACCAAATTTGACAATTCAGTAGGATTATCAATATTTAATCCCTCTATTAGACGAGCTTGATAATAAAGAATCTTAGTATACTTAGCTAATTCATCTTTATCTTTCTTATATAAACTCTCTATTTTTTTAGCAATTGGATGATTCTCATTTATTTCTAAAACAACCTCAGCCTTAACATCTTGACCAGTAGGCATCGCATTTAATACTTTCTCCATCTCAAGTGAAATATTACCCTCAGTAGATAAACATACTGGATGAGATTTTAACTTATTAGTAAATCTAACTTTTTTAACCTCATCAAGATTATCTTTCATAAAAGATAACATATCTTTATTATCATCATTTAACTTTTCTAATTCTTTCTTTTCATCTTCAGATTCTAATAAAGCATTATCACTATTAACATTAACAAATTTCTTTCCCTCATATTGATTCAATGCTTGAACAGTAAACTCATCAACATAATCAGTTAAATATAATACTTCAATATTCTTATCTTTAAATTTTTCTACAGCAGGCAACAAATCTATCTTTGAAATTGATTCCCCTACAGCATAATATATTTTATCCTGACTACTATCCATATGTTCAATATATTCCTTAAGAGTAACTTTACCCTCCTTAGAACTATTAAACAATAATAAATCCTGTAATAACTCATTATTTATTCCATAATTACTATATATACCATACTTAATTTGCATACCAAATGCTTCAAAAAACTTTTCGTACTTTTCTCTTTCATTATTAAGCATATCTTCTAATATTGATTTAATCTTCTTTTCAATACTCTTAGCTATCAATCCCACTTGTCTATCTTGTTGTAATATTTCTCTAGATAGATTTAATGAAATATCTTCACTATCAACAAGTCCCTTAACAAAACTAAAATAATCAGGTAATAAATTAGCACACTTTTCCATAATTAGTACACCATTAGAATATAGCTGCAATCCTTTTTCATATTCCTTAGTATAATAATCATATGAAGCATGACTAGGTATAAATAATAAAGAATCATAACATACTTGACCTTCTACTCTATTATGAACACTCTTTAATGGAGCTTCATAATCATAGAACTTATCAGAATAAAATGAATTATACTCTTCATCCTTAACATTCTTACTATCTTTTTTCCATAATGGAATCATACTATTAATAATCTTATCTTTTTTATCATTATTCATAATAATAGGATATTTAATATAATCAGAATACTTCTTTATAATACCTTCTATACGCTTATCTTCTAAGAATTCATCATAATTCTCACCATCTACATTATCCTTTAAGAATAATGTAATTTCAGTACCAACATCTTCTTTAATTCCTTCGGATATAGAATAGCCATCAGAGCCATCACTTTCCCATAAATAAGCTTTATCAGAACCATAAGCTTTACTTAATACTTTAATTCTATTAGCTACAATAAACGCAGAATAAAATCCTACCCCAAACTGACCAATTATACTGATATCCTTATTCTTATCATTAATTTCTTTAAACAATGAAGAACCACTTCTAGCAATAATACCTAAATTATTATCTAGTTCTTCCTCTGTCATTCCTATTCCATTATCAATAATCTTAATAGTTCTTAATTTCTTATCCAAAAGAACCTTAATATAAAAATCATCCTTATTTAAATTAATCTTACTATCAGTTAGTGACTTATAATATAACTTATCAATTGCATCACTAGCATTAGATATTAACTCTCTTAAAAATATCTCCTTACTTGAATAAACTGAATTAATCATTAAATCCAAAACCTTTTTAGATTCTGTTTTAAATTGTTTCTTTTTCATATTATCATCCCAACCTTCAGATAGATAATAGCACTCTTTTTAGCACTTGTCAACGGACAGTGCTAAATAAACTAATAAACAAAGTGTTGCTTAATTCAAAACACCATAGTATAATCATTATAGTGATGAAATATGGATATAAGAATACTAAGAACTAAAAACAAACTTATTAATACTTTAGATGAAATGTTAAAAAC
>Ga0247611_10006819_pt1 | contig 14543 bp, 6 predicted proteins | sample 177DNAGHGhighgp2_FD_192422 | JGI IMG/M metagenome (GOLD analysis project Ga0247611, IMG submission 192422) | Sheep rumen microbial communities from Palmerston North, Manawatu-Wanganui, New Zealand - 1770 DNA GHGhigh gp2 | ecosystem: Host-associated > Mammals > Digestive system > Stomach > Rumen ...
CAAGGGTGCTGTTGCCGATGCGCACCGCCTTCATGGGCAGACCGCCCATCTCCTCCTGGGAGAAGAGCATGCCATGCCATGCAAACATGGAGTTGGTCTGCAGCTTGAGGTCCTCCATCACATCGCTGTAGGAGTAGATGTCGTGCTCACGGCATCCGCTCATTTGCTCCTGACCGGCATTCAGGAACTCGAGCACGGTGGTGTCGGCAGTGAACTTGGCATAGACGGGCAGGGTTTTGACAAACATACCTACCGTATGCGCCATCCGCTTGTCGGAACGGCCGTTGTAAACCGTGCAGAAGAGCGACTCCTTCTCATTGTTGTATTTTGCCAGCAAGAAAGAGTAGGCAGAGGTGAAAAGGGTACTTTTGAAGATGCCATGCTCCTTGCAGAAGGTATCCACCCGAGCCATGTCGATGTTGAGCGTGCGCAGCAGACTCGCCTCGCTGTGGACGGGGTCCTCCAGGTCGGGAATCAGTTGGGTGAACGTGTCACCACAGTCGAAATTGGCTGCATACCACTTTTTGGCTTCCTCAAAGGCGGGCGACTGGCGTTTCTCCACCTCATCGATGGCGATGTCTGCCATAGTCAACTCCTCTGGTGAGACAGATTCATTGCCATATGCCTTGTTGATGTCCTCAAGCATGAGACTCATCGACGTGCCGTCGACAATGATGTGGTGATAGTCGATGAACAGGTAGTAATGGTTGTCGTCACGCAGCAGCCGGATATGAAACAGACGGTCACCATAGATATTGAATGGCACGACGAGTTCTGCTTTCTTCTGCTCGATATCATCCACGTCCTCCACCGACAGGGTCCACGTTTCCTGCTCCAAGTCAATGGTCTGGATGGGTTCCCCATCATCATTGAGTTCAATGCGTGTGAAGAGGGTCGGATGTGCCTTTACTGCGGTCTCGACGGCTTGGCACAAGCGCTCACCATCGAGATTCCTGTCCAGAACATACAAATAGGGAAGGTTGTAACAAACCTCACCGATATGGCCCACACATTCTGCGTACAGGCCATATTGCGACTTCGACAATGGCGCCCTCGTCTTCATAATTATACCTCCTCGAATTCAAACAGATTGATGAATCCTGTCAACTTGAACACGGTCTTGATGTCGTCGTTCATGTTGCGCATGATGACCTTGCTCCCTCCGGCCTTGGCACCCTTGAGGATGCTGATGAGGATACGCAGTCCGCTTGAAGCGATATACTCCAAGTTGGTGCAGTCGATGACCACATCGCGCCCATCGCTCTTATACAGAGGCTGCAGGATTTTCTCCACTTCCACTGCGGCGGCGGTATCGAGTTCACCGTCCAAAGTGGCCACATACTTGTTTTCCAATTCTTGAATCGTTGCTTTCATTGTCGTATTGTTTTTGATGATTGATTTTTATTTTTTTAGGAGTTTAGGAGTTTAGACATTACTCAACTTAACTTCTTTTTCATTGTGAGAATGTTTTTGCCGCCAATCCGCTCATAGTTGATGGAGTCCATCAGTTCGCGGACAAGGAGGATGCCCAGACCGCCGATGGGACGGTCTTCTGCCGAGAGGGTGGTGTCTGCCTTGGCTGCCTCAGTCGGGTCAAACGGCATTCCTGAGTCGGTGATGGACAGTTTCAGATATTTGCCGTTGGACATCGCCTTGAGCGTGACGTCTCCTTCCGTACCTGTGGGATAGGCATAGTCCATCACATTGACCACCGCCTCTTCCACAGCCAGACGTATGTTGCGTATAGTCGAGGCGTCCAGACCAAGCGTTTCACCCACCGACTTCAGAAAGGCATGGAGGTCCTTCAGCTGACCGACATCATTCTTCATGGTCAGTTCTCCGTGCAGCGTGTAGTCGCCAGTCACCGGTGTATACCTGAGAGCGAGCATGGTCAGGTCATCGCTCTGTTCCTCTTCTCCGGCAAACTTACGCACCCGCTCCGTCATCGAACTGATGATTTCCTGTGGTTCACTGCCCCTCAATTGGTCGAGCGCTTCCATGACACGTTGCATGCCAAACTGCTTATGGTCGGTATTTCTCGCCTCTGTCAGTCCGTCGGTAAAAAGGAAGAGGGTGGCGCCCTTGTTGATGACGGCATCCTGCGTCTCATACTGGAAGTCGTCGAACAAACCTACAGGCAGGTTGGCTTTCACAGGCAGCGGCGACATGTCTGAGCCGTCAATCAGCATCGGAGCATCATGCCCGGCATTGCAATAGCGCAGCCGTCCTGTGGGAAGGTCGAGCACGCCAATAAAGAGCGTGGCAAACATATTGGTCTTGTTGTTGCGGCATGCCGTCTCATTGATGGTCTTCATGATATGGGCGGGGTTGCTCTCATGAGCCGACACGGCACGGAACAGCGCCTGTGCCATCGCCATAATCAATGCCGAGGGAATACCTTTCCCGCTCACGTCGCCGATGCAGAAGAACAGTTTCTCATCACGGATAAAGTAATTGTACAGGTCACCGCCAACCTCTCTCGCTGGTTTAAGAATGGCACCCACGGTGATGTCGGGTCGCTCCACCACCCCCTCGTCCTGCATCAGCATGGAATTCTGGATGCCAGTCGCAATCCGCAGTTCGTTGCCTATGCGCAGCTTTTCCTCATTGGCAAGGGAGAGTTTGCGCTCACTGAGCATGAAGCGGCTGAGAATATACCCTAATATGCCAAATGCCACCAGCATCAAGACCAGCATGTTGAGACGCATCCAGTACAGATTCTCATACACCTCCTTGTCATAGCATACCACAGCAATCTGCCAATGAGGCTTTCCCTTCAAGTTGGCATAAAAGACTGTTGCATGCTCACCGTTGTCATTCTTGAAACGGATGACCTTGCTATGACCGCTTCTGCTGTCGCTGCGGCGCACGGTACTGTCGTTGATCAAACTGACCACCTTGTCAGCATCCTGCCCTTTTACATGGTTGGAAGGAGGACGGGAAATCAGTTTGCCCGACTCTGTCAGCAACAGGATAAAAGATGAGGGATAGATGTGGCGATTATTCAGCGTGTCACCCAACCATTCAAGCGAGATGTCGATGCCGCTCATCGCCACGATATGCCCATTTTTGTCGTGCAGGGGATAAGAATAGGTGGACAGTAGTTTGTCTACACCATCGTCCTCATGGTCATAAGGGTCGCTCCAAAACGGCTCGTCGTCCTTCAGCATCTTGATGTATATCGGATTGTTGGGATAATCAACCCCTTCTTTATCTGCCAGGTTGGTGATATGAATGCTGCCATCATCCTTGTAGGCATAAGGTTCGAAGAGCCTACCCTCCTGAGGATAGTAATAGGGCTCAAAGGCGAGGAAACTGCCCATCACCTTCGGATTGACCATGATGATGCGCTTGGTTGCCTCATACATGGAGTCGGCATGGCTGATGTTGCGCTGCACATCCCAGAGATGCTCCTTCAGCGAGCCCTCCATCTCCCTGAGCGTGCCGAGGATGATGATGGCCTTCATCCTCAACTCACTCTCCGCACGCTTGTCCAGCTCGGTTTCCATCATTTTGTGCGAATAATAATACTGCACTGCGGAAATCAATTCAAGAAGCAGGGCTGCCACTACAATGATGACCAACCCCTTATGGCTGCTCACATAGCTCCTGACCTTATTCCATAAATATCTCATGTTCTCCCCTTTTCTTATATTGTATGCTAATGTAATTAAGGCAGATACTATTTTGCAAAGATAGTGCAAATCATATGCAATGCAAAACAAATATCTCATTTTTTTGCGGCAGACGAACCTGCCTTTTTCTCACAGTACAAAATTACTATTTTACGACGGCCCTTGAATCATTCGTTGTGATTTCTCTCAAAGGTGTTTGCGACAGACAACAAAATTTGCGACAAATAAGGAAGGCAGGCTTCCTATCTGTCGCAAATGGACATGTCATGAAGATGAAAACAATCAAAATGGGAGGCGACCATGTCTTTTTTCCGGCGCAAAAAAATAAATTTCATTTTGTCATCCGCTCGACTATTCGTATCTTTGGCTCCCAAAAGCAATGATTATGGATAATAGACTATTGATTACTTTGGTTGTCATATTCATATTGGCTACAGCCATTTGCCTCTCCACATGCCATGCGGGCAACCATGGCTTACTGGGCAAAAGACGCCCCATCAAAAAAGAAACAACCGCCATCCACTACTCCATGCACACCAACTCAGGTATTGCTGTGCAGACAGATTATGACATCACGCCCGACTCCATCACCTGGCTATATAGGGACCGCCGAAATGGCTTCATCCTCTGCGACGTAGTGAAATACGACCCCAAAGACTACGATGCCCTTATCGATACACTGTCGCAGGTGGCCTTCAAGGTGCGCCATGTCAAAAACACCGCTTCAAGGGGTAGAGGTGGTTATGCCTATTCCTTCTTTGACAGCGAAGGCAAATACCTTGGCTATGGCGACGTCAACAACATCGCCTCTGGCGACAACAAGACTGCCGAGGAAGCCATCAGCCAATTCCTCTACACCCACCGCACTGCCGGCGAACAAGCAGTGAAGGATGCCAAGGAAAAAGGAATGCTCTATATCAACATGGAAGAGTTTCCCGAAACTTTAGTGCCGTATAGGTTGCAGTGACACAAATGCAGCCATCATCTCCCCATGATTATTTCCTTTGCTGGTTTTTTCCTTTTTCATTTGTCTTTTATGATGCACTTGTTGCCATCAACAATATATAATCCACGAGACAATGTGTTGAAACTGTCAGTATCTCCCACACAAACGCCACTGAGATTATAGACCTTGTTGGCAGTGGGCTTGTGATGAAGGAGAAAACTCATACCATTGGAAGAGGATTTATAGGTTGTTTTCACGGTGGACCCCATGACACTAATCTTGTCTTGAAGTCTTACATCAGCCGAACTGGCCGCCAAATAGATATCCACATCACCTGTTTCAACGTCGAAGGTGAAGGTTTTGTCATTATAATAAGCCAATTGCTCATGTTTCAATGGAATTGCAACTTGTTTGGTCTCACCTGCCTTGAGCTCTACACGGACAAATCCGACCAATTGCTTGATTGGTCTCTCGATTTCTGATTGACAATGGACATACAACTGTACCACCTCTGCACCGTCTCTCAAACCTGTGTTGGTAATGTTGGCTGTCACTTTTATTTCTTCTCCAGGGTTAAGCGACCTACGGTCCAACGCCAAATCGCTGTAAGCAAAAGATGTGTAGGAAAGTCCATGACCAAAGGGATACAATGGCTTCCTGTCGTGATACATGTAGGTGTACTTATTCTTCCGAATGCCGTATTGCTTTAGATTGGAAGGCAAATTGGACATTGAAGCATACCAAGTGGAAGTAAGCTTCCCACCGGGATTATAACTGCCAAAGACAACATCGCAGATGGCTTGCCCCTGTTCCTGACCATCATACCAAGCCTCAATGATGGCAGGCACGTTCCTGTCTGCCCAACTGATGTCCATCGAAGAACACGTGCTGAGGATAAGGACCACATTGGGGTTGACGGCATAGATAGACTCCAGCAATTTCTGTTGCACTACTGGAAGCGAAAGACTGTTTCTGTCGCGGCTCTCATCACTCACATTAAGGTCTGTTCCCAAAGCAAGAAGCACGACATCGGCTTCTTTCGCCATGGATACGGCCTCATCAAGCAGTTTCTGGTCTGTGCTGCCGCTCACACTGGAACCCTGTGCGCACATCACCCTACTGCCCAGAGCTGTGGAGGACACATCGTCCTCATTATAGACACGGAACCAATCTACATTGACGATATATCTATTGTTGTCGCTCGCTTCTGGCAATTTGCTAAAAGAAAGATATACCGTGTGCGTACCTATAATGGCCCGCGCCTCTTCAGGCAGGTCGGCAACAACGGTGACGAAAGTGGTCCAGTTGTTGGCGGTAGCGGGAAGAGTACCTTGATAGAGCAAGGTGCCGGTTTTTGCATTGTCGATTCTTACGGTCATTTGACGGTTGCCATAGCATCCAGCATAACTGAAAGAGAATTTGGTTTTGCCCTCTCCAAAATCCACATTATCGTATCGGAATACAGCCCCCGACTCAATGAAGCCAATACCAGGATTGTCCACTCTGCCCTTCGTAGCCTCATCGTAATTCTCTGCCTGTATGGTTCCGTCGCTGGTGATGGTGAAATTCATCACGTCGGCGACAGCCTGCAGCAATGTCTTCTTATAAGTAGGCTCACCTGTGTAGCCACCCAGTTGGATTGTGTTGGAGTATGGTCCGATTACCGCGATTTTTTGGATGTCTGAGGCATGAAGCGGAAGGCAATTGGCCTCATTTTTCAACAAAACGATAGCTTCATGCGAGGCTTGCAATGCCAATGCCCTGTGTTCGCTGCACTCCAACATACCCTCACCGCAGTTGACATATGGATGATTGGAGTCGAACTCACCTAAGGAGAACCTTGCCTCAAACACCCTTACAAGCGCAGTGTCGAGTTGCGCTTCTGTCATATAACCCTTCTCAATGGCTTCCCTGCAATGGTCCTGAAACGTATTGCCACAGTTGAGGTCCTCACCATTGACCATGGCAACAGCGGATGCCTCTGCACCAGTAGCAGCATATCTATGCTTTTGGAAGATGTCGTCGATGGCACCGCAATCACTTGTGACAAAGCCATCAAACCCCCATTCTGTTCTCAGGATGTCGATGAGCAGTTCATGATTGGCACAGCAGGGAATGCCATTGAGCGCATTGTATGCACTCATGATGCTTCTCACGTTACCCTCTTTGACAGCCATCTCAAAAGCCGGCAGGTAATACTCCCTAAGGTCACGCTCATCCATATCTGACGAGGAATCGTGGCGCCCTCCCTCATAGTTGTTGGCAGCGAAATGCTTGGCAGTGGCCACCGTCTTGTAGTACTTGGGGTCATCGCCCTGCATGCCTTTGATATATTCCACTGCAATACGGCCCGTGAGATAAGGGTCCTCGCCATAGTTTTCCTCATCACGTCCCCATCTGGGGTCACGGCTCATATTGATTGTAGGACACCAATAGACAAGTCCCTTGTTCTTGTGCCTATTATACCATCGGGCCTCATTGGCGGTTGCTTCTGCACACTTTTTGATGAGCGACATGTCCCAAGTGGAAGACATTGCCTTTGACGATGGGAACGATGTGGCTGCACCCGAACGAGCAACGCCATGCAGACCTTCATTCCAATAATTATAGCCTTTTACTCCCAAACGGGAAATGGCCATTGTGCTGTGCCCAACTTGATTGATTTTTTCCTCAAGAGTCATTCTTGAAACCAAGTCTTTGGCCCGCTCATGGAATGAGAGGGTAGAATCTTTGTAAGGTATGGTCTGTGCCGAGATAGCCAAACAGCAACAGACCACCGTGACCGATGCGAGATATTTCTTCATCATTATTATGGTATGAGTTAAGAGATTGCATAATATCGACTGCCAAAAATACAAGTAATCTTTCTTATGCATGGGCAAAATTTCCTCAAATAAGTGGAATAATTACTACGGCCACCTATCCATCTGAAAAACAGCGACATGCAAAATACTCCCCTCTTGAAAAAAGAAATATATGCACATAATTATTACCCCTTTTACAGCAAAATTTACCCGTATGCGGCCTATCTTTAATCTATCTTTGCAACCAGAACGATTTTGCGAATATATGATGATTTAACCTAAATAATTATTAAAGTATGATGAAACAATTACGTTACTTGAAATCGCTGGCCTTGGCAGTAGGTCTATTGACCGCCGCCCATACGATGGCTGGCAATGAGTTGGGGAAACCCGTGACCGAGTTCACCGAACCGTCTAAGATGATGCTCGACCATCCTTACACCCTTCTTGGCCCTACACGCACACTGCTTCGTTACGAAGTGCTCACATTCAAAATCAGTGCTCCGGCAGACGGGCAATATGCCGTTGAGTACCTGGTGAATGCTACTGGCAACAACATTCAACTGGCCACCACAGCCAGCAAAACCATCACCGATGGTTATGAGGAACCTGATTACAGCAGTTTCGCACATATGACCACGGTGACCGACGAGGATCTTCCCGAGATTGTAGGGGAAGAAGCAGATCCTTTTGTTCCTGCCGAACCTGTCTATCTCTATTCTTCAGTCAATCTGAAGGAGGGCATGAACTATGTACATGTGTGGATGCATGTATATTGGAGAAATGATGCGCTCGCCCCACAAAAGGTACAGTTCAAGAGCATACGCATTCTGCCCGAGGGCTCTGGAATGGTGGGTGATGTCGCTGCACGAGCCAGCCAAAAAGCCTTCCGCGTGAAATATTTCAGAAGTCTGCAGGACGCCACAACAGCCACTATGGTGAGCAATTATGAGGCATTGGTAAAAGCCATCAACGAAGATTACACCAAAGCCGACGTGACGGCTGTCCTGGCCGATATAGCAGCTGCCGAAGCCAAAGAGCAAGAGGTGCGCCATGGCAAGGGCGTCATCGTGGAAAAGGACAGCACACGTATCGACCTGCTCCTCTACCACAACGAGTACAACAACAAGGAGACCATGGAACCGCTGGGCGGATATGACGAGAGTGGTGCCTATGAGATGGAAATTGGTATGGAAGACTATCCCGCTCAGTTGGAATTCACCCGCAACAATTACTTCACCTATAAGTTCACCGCTGGCTTCACCGGCAATTTCTTCATTCAGTATCTTGCCAGTTCGCAGAACTCCGCCACCATCGACATGACCGTGCTTGCTGACGACAGCACCACCGTGGTGATGCCTACCTACAAACTGAGCACAGGCAACGGCGCATGGCAAAACTACGAACTGATGGACAAACGCGATGTGGCAAAATTCGCCATGGAGGAAGGGAAAACTTATTTCCTGCACATGTATTACAACCAATACACTAACGTCCGTGACATTCTGATTCGCCATCTGCCGAAGGTATATCATACTGTCGAACAGCTCGACTCATTGATTTCTGAAGCAGAGAATGTGCTCGCCTATTATGACGAAGGTTCTGACGGTTATTACGCTGTTGAGGACAAATCATTGCTTATCCACTTGGGAGAGGTTGTCGACGAAGCTTATGAAGTGGCATTTGTCAGCAATCCCGACCCCACACAGGTTGACGAAATGTTTGAGAAACTGCAGGATGCCTTGTTGGCTCTTGACAACATCAAGTCGCTCAACATTATACCCAGCAAGTCAGTAGGAGCATTCGACGTTACTGCATTCAGCGAAAGCAACAACTGCTCTTACAAGATGGACGGCGATATCATGCAACTCGACAACTTCAGGTCGGGCGGCTACATGATATACAAACTATACAACAAGAAGGATGCCAAGTATCAGGTAGACTTCGAATTCGCACATGCCAATGATGGTGCCAAGATGCAGTTCCAGTTCTATGTTGTAGAGAATGATGTTGAGTTCATTTGTGCAGATGCCACGTCAGAGGAGTTTGCCGGTACAGGCGGTTGGCAAGTATTTGAGCCCAAGCAGATGGAAATAGGCGGTGTGCCTGCAGGCTATGTGTATCTGAAGATAACAGGCACAGGACCTTCTTACGTAGGCAATCCCCGTTTGTTCACCTTCACACCGATTGAGGGTACTGAGGGCGCCGGTGCACAAGCTCTTGCTGATGCCAAGGAGGCTTATTATGCACAATTTACCGTTGAGAGTGTCAACAGTCTCATCGAAGAGGCAAAAACACTCATTGCTCCATATGCCCTGGGAACGGAATACGACAACTTGATTGAAGACCGCACACCCATCGAGAACATTGAGGCTGCCATCGCAGATGCTGAGGCTGCCATCGCTGCAGACGATGTAGAGGCTCGCACCGCAGCATATTTAGCACTTCAGAAAGCCATGCAGGGAATCTCCAAACTGAAGATTCTCAACACACTGCCCACCTCATTCAACTATCCCTTCGACCTTGCCAGCTATGACACGGCATCCGGCGTGGTGACCAAGATGAGTGAAGGCCTTCTTCAGCTCGACAGCTTCAAGGATGGCGGAAGCATCGTATACAAAGTATGGAACACGCAAGATGCAGAGTATGAAGTAGAATTCAACTTTGCCCATGCCAATGACGGCGCTTCTTTGGAATTTGTGACCTATGTCATGGAGGACACTGTGGAACTGGTGTGCTCAACCAACAAGACAGAGGAGTTTGAAAGCACCGGAGGATGGCAGTCATTCTTGCAGAAGAGCAACATCAAAGTGGGTGCCATCCCACAGGGCCATGCCTATATCCGCATCAATGGCTTTGGTCCTTCCTATGTAGGCAATATGCGCTCATTTGCCTTCACACCCATTGCCGGCACTGAAGGAGCTGGTGCCAAAGCTCTTGCAGACGCAAAGGAAGAGTGGGCAAACGGTATCAACGAAATTGCGGTATCCAACAGAAATAACCGAGGCATCTACAACATGAGCGGTCAGTATCTGGGCACCGACAACAGCAAACTCTCCAAGGGTATCTACATCATCAATGGAAAGAAAGTCGTAGTAAAATAAGTTTCGCATGAACTCCACAAGAAAAGGGAGAGGCTCAACGTCTCTCCCTTTTTCTTTATATTACTTAGGTACTGGCTGAGGAACTTCTATCCCTATACTCAGAAGGAGTAAGGCCGGTTTCCTTTTTGAAGCATTTTCCGAAATAGCGAGCATCACTGAATCCCACGGCATAGGCAATCTGTGAGAAAGGTTCGTTGCTTTTCGAGACCATGTCCTCAGCATGCTTGATACGGATATGTCGCAGCAACTCCACTGGACTCATGCCCACAATCGACTTGACCTTATTGTAGAATACCGAGCGTCCCAGGCAGACAGCAGCGGCCAAGTCTTCGATTTTCAATTCAGAATCAGCAAGATGCTCCTCAATATATTCTAAAAGTTGGTCCATCATGTCCTTGTCACTGTCCACGATTTTGGTTTCCTTCAGTTGGAGCATGCCGGGTGCCTCTTTTGCATGTTCATCACTCACGGCTTCGCTCATTTCCACACTTTCCAAGAAATTTTTCTGCAGTATGCGCTGATTGGCAATGATATTCTGCATCCGCTGTTTGAGGTAAGTGGCAGAGAAGGGTTTCGTAATATAGTCATTGACTCCTGCACGCAGTCCTTCCAACCGGTCCTCCATCGATGCCTTGGCCGAAAGTATGATGATGGGAATATGAGAGATATCATGGTTGTCCTTGATGCGATGTACCATCTCCAAACCATCCATCTCAGGCATCATCACATCGGTCAGGATGAAATCGGGCTGCTCTGTCATTGCCTTCTCCAGTCCCTCACGTCCGTTGGATGCCTGGCTTACTACATAGTCGCTTTGGAGGATGCTCACCAGGAAAGCACGCAGGTCATCATTGTCTTCCACCACAAGAAGACGCGTCTTGTCTTCGCCCTTGTCCATATCCTCTTCAGAGGAAGTGACACCAGCTGGCGTCGGAGTAGCTGTCTTAGGCTCATCAGTGGGAATCTCGCCCTTCGGTATCTCCCAGTCGCTGATATAGGTATTGTAGTCTTTGCCATAAGTGAGCATACTGTTGACCAGTTCAAGCATGCGGTGGGTATTGCGTTGCACCATCTCCAAATGCTGCCTGGCCACATTGGTCAGATGCTCTGTATTAAGCACTTGACTCACAGGTCCTCCGATAAGCGTAAGCGGTGTGCGAAGCTGATGGCTGACATCTGTGAAAAAAAGCGTCTTCATGTTGTTGAGCTGCCGCTCCATAGAGGCTCTTGTACGTAGCCTGTAAATCCACACGGCTATGCCGATGACGGCTATCGCCAACAAAAGGTACAGCAATTTGGCCCACCATGTTTCCCAGAAGGTAGGTCTTACATCAAGCAACAGTGTTTTGTCGTTGTCCACCCAAATACCGTAATGATTGGTGGAACGGACCTTGAGTTTGAGTTTTCCTGATGGCAGATGACTGTAAGTGATGCTGTGCTCCTCATCCAGTTCGACCCAATCCTTGTCGACACCCTCCAGCATATAAGCATAACGAATCATACTGTTGTCCTGGTAATCAAGTGCAGCAAACTGAATAGTCAGGTTGCGCCGATTGGAGGGAACGAGGAGGACATCATCCTGGATATGCCTGAGGGGAACATCAGCGCCATGGAAGAACACGCTTTTGAAAACGATGGGAGGCAGAATTTTCTCATGACCAATCTGCTTGGGTTGGAAACTGATGTATCCATCTGTGGTGGCAAATGCCAATTCACCTGTCAATGGATTGAAGGCGGACTGCGACTCGGTCAGTTCAGTATGCTCTCCCAAGTCGCCTGTTCCGAAACGGAACAATTGTCGGAGTTGATGCTGATACATCATCAAACTGTTCTCGCACCCTATCCATAGATTTTCCTCTGCATCCTCACTCATGGAGAGCACCGTTCCGTAATTGTTGTTGTCAAGCAGTGTGACCGGAGCAAAACGCAAGTGCTTGCTTAAAGGATTTTTACCTATTATCTCCTGCACACCGCCGCCAACAGTGGCAACCAATATTCTCCCCGTATGGTCAACGTAACTATGCATCACATCACTGGTAAAGAGAGAGGATGGGTCTCCGTGAATGTGCTTGTGAGCAAAAAAAGTTATTTTCTCTGGTGAGTCAAAGTGTTCAGAGAAGGTGACGAGTCCGTTTGACGCCGATACGATGATGGCACCGTCCTTCGTCTCGGTGATTCGCCTCACTTTGTTGTAATCATCTACCGGATAGTTTTTCAGAAGATTTCCCGCATGGATAAAACGTATTGCGGAGTTACCGCCATTGCGGTCCGCATCCTCATCTACGAGAGCGATGCCACCTTCAAAGGTACCTACCCACAGCCGATGGTTCAAGTCCTCATGCATGGCATAGATTTGGTCGCTGCATAGGGAGAAAGGCTGTGTCTTGTCATGTTGATAATGCGACAGTCTTCCTTTGCCTTTCAGACAGTAGAGGCCATCCCCTTTCGTCCCAATCCACATACGGTGTCTGCTGTCCTCGTATATACAGTAAATGTGTGTGGAGAAGATGGTGGGTGCTTGATGCAACTGCCCGTCGGAGCCCAAGAAGCCCTCTACTTTTCCTGTCTGGTCTGTCACGGCGACATGCCCGGTAATATCACCCACCCATAGTCGGTTCTGGCTGTCGTAGCATACACTCCGCACCTGTTGCATGCCTTCAAGGTCATGATGCCTGAACATCGACTGGGTGAAATTGATGACGGCCACGTCATGCTCACCAGAAAACCATAAGTCACCATGGGCATCGACAAACCACTTGTCGATGGTTGGCTCTGCATTGTTGGTTCTTACTGAGTAAGGAACAAGCTGGTGAGTCACCTCATCATAATAGCCAAAAAAGCCCTGTTCGGTGCCTATCCAACAATTGCCGTAATTGTCTTCGTGGACAAAATTACGTGTGCTCTGCCTGAGAGAGTTTAATGGCACCTGCATGGGTACTCGTTCCACCTGTCCTTTGTCTACCGTAATGAGGAGTACGTTTCCCGCAGACGTGATGGCCCAGACTCGTTTGCGATGGTCGGCTATGATATATTTCACCCCATCGCCGGCAGAAAAGGGGAAATACTTATGGAGATTGCTATCCGTATGCCAAACGTTCAGTCCTTGGTCGGTGAGCATAACCAAGCCGTGCTCCCCAAAGTGCCCTACCGAAGAGACATTCTTTGCCTCTTTTGGAAATCCCTTTATCGGAACAACTACATTGTGCTGCCTGTCATAACGGCCAATCCTACCATCTTTTGAGACCAATACCACATTCTGACCGTCCTCCCACCAAAAACTGTAGGGAGTGGCATCTTTCAACTGCTTGCCCACGATGTAAGGCCCTTTGTCTGTCAGCAGCCACTCACTGCCTTTTCCATCGATTTCCACTCCATAGACATCATCCCACTTCTTTGAGGTATTAACCGGACTAAATTCCTGTATACACGCCGATGTTGGGGATTGAAGGAGCATCCGTTCATCTATTCGGAAGCAGCTCTCTCCCTTTTCACGGCTGAATAGCCATGTAAAGCCATTTTTCAACGGGACAATACGCTGGCAGATGAAATCTTTCCCCGACTGTTGGGCAACCAATGACGACAAATTAATAAAGCGACTCGTGGAACGGTTGAAAAGAAATACCTGCCTGTCATAAGTCAGACACCACAGATTTCCATTATTTGCCACATAGACTTTCAGCAACCTATTCGTGGTCAATGTTCTTTCCTTGACAAATTGGTCATTGAAGGCATTGAAAGTATATCCATCATAGCAGCAAAGACCATTCCAAGTAGAAAACCACATCATTTGGTCGGGTGTCTGTACCATGCTGGAAATGACATTGGAGGCCAGTCCGTCATGTAGGCTGAACAACCTGACGTTACAATGGGGCTGAGCCGACACTGCCAACCATACAGACAAGAGTATGTAAAGATGAAGAAGGCGTCTCATGTGGAAGTTTGTTTTTGATGCGGTAAAGTTACGTTATTTTTCCGACATGAACAATTCCATGTGTTTTTTTTGTTTTAAATGGTGAAATTATTGTTACTTGCATCATCTATTGGAGAATAACGC
>Ga0247611_10006821_pt1 | contig 14542 bp, 16 predicted proteins | sample 177DNAGHGhighgp2_FD_192422 | JGI IMG/M metagenome (GOLD analysis project Ga0247611, IMG submission 192422) | Sheep rumen microbial communities from Palmerston North, Manawatu-Wanganui, New Zealand - 1770 DNA GHGhigh gp2 | ecosystem: Host-associated > Mammals > Digestive system > Stomach > Rumen...
TGGACCTCCGAACCGCAGGTTTCGAGCGAGGCTTCGGTATGTTGCTTGGAGGAGCCAGTTGCGCCGCCTATTCCGTCGCGGCCGGTGCGTCCGCCCAGCAGGAGGATTACATCGCCCGCGACGGGACTCTCGCGGCGCACGTTGTCCGCCTTGACGGCGCCTACTACCGCTCCGATTTCCATACGTTTGGCGGTATAGCCGTCGGAATAGATTTCCCGGACGTGGGTGGTTGCAAGGCCGATCTGGTTTCCGTAGCTGGAATAGCCGCCCGCGGCCTTGCGCGATATCATGCGCTGAGGGAGCTTACCGGGGATAGTGTCGGAGACTTTGGCTGTAATGTCGCCTGCGCCGGTGACGCGCATCGCCTGATAGACGTACGAGCGGCCGGAAAGAGGGTCGCGGATAGCGCCGCCGAGGCAGGTCGCCGCACCGCCGAAGGGCTCGATTTCAGTAGGGTGGTTGTGTGTCTCGTTCTTGAACATGAGAAGCCACTTCTCCTCCTTTCCGTCTACATCTACATTGATGTAAATACTGCAGGCGTTGTTTTCTTCGCTCTGCTCCTGGTCGTCAAGGATGCCCTTGGACTTGAGCCAGCGGGCTCCGATAGTGGCAAGCTCCATCAGACAGAGGGGCTTTTTCTCGCGGCCAAGCTCGCTTCTCATATTATTAAACAGGTGGAGCGAGTCCTGGAGTTCGCTCTTCAGGAACGAGTCATCGACAGTGATTTCCTGAATCTCGGTCGTAAAGGTTGTGTGGCGGCAATGGTCGCTCCAATAAGTATCGAGTATGCGAAGCTCTGTCTCCGAAGGGTCGCGACCTTCATTCTTGAAATAATTGACTACTTCAGCGAGGTCGTCTGCATTCATCGCGAGGCCTTTTTCCTTACAGAAGGCTCCGTATTCTTCCGGCGACATTTTGCAAAAACCTGAGAGATCCTCTATCGGCTTGATGTCTGCCTTCTCGCTCTCGCGGATTACCGAGAGATCTTTTTTGCGGGACTCTACAGGGTTGATGTAGTAGGCCTCTATTCGCTTAAGGGTATCGTCGGAAGTATCCGGCGGGAAGACCAGCAGGCGCGAGCTTTTGATACGGATATCTGCTTTAGGGTCGATCAGATGTACGCAGTCTTCTGCAGACGAAGCACACTGGTCAAACTGACCGGGAAGATACTCTACCGCCAGATACTTGCAGTCCAGAGGGTAGGAGTCTGTAACAAGATCAGTTACCTTCTCGCCGAATACCGCATAGCGGCTCTTCTCCAGCAGCTCGGGAGTAAAGCCGAAAAGGTCGTACACTTTTACGAGCCGCAGCGAACTGAGCTGCAGGGAGAGGTTCTCATTGAAATCGTGGAGGAGGCTCTGGGACTCGACGCGGAAACCATCCCTCTTCTCCACAAAAATTCTTTTGGGGCTTTCCATTCAAAAAAATTTGCCCACCGCTGCGCAGGCGCAAGGTGGGCGTAAGTTTAGATGACAGTGTTCAAGACTTTCTGACTCTGCTGCTCGCGGAACTCCTGGAGTTTTTCAGCGAGCGCGGAGTCGGCCAGCGCAAGGATGGAGACTGCGTAGAGCGCAGCGTTCTTCGACCCGTCTATCGCCATGGTCGCTACCGGGATCCCGGAAGGCATCTGGACGATAGAGAGTAAGGAGTCCAGCCCATTCAGGGCTTTACTCTTTACGGGGATTCCTATGACGGGGAGGGTTGTCAGCGCGGCGATCACTCCGGGGAGATGGGCCGCTCCGCCGGCGCCTGCGATAACGATCTCGCAACCCTTGTCTTTAAGGGACGAGACATACTCGGCAAGGGGGCCGGGATTGCGGTGGGCGCTGAGGACTCTCTTTTCGTAGGAGATTCCGAAGGCTTCAAGGGTCTCGCAGCAAGGGGCCATGGCGTCCCAGTCGCTTGCGCTTCCCATTATGACTGCTACTTTCATTTCTGGAAGAACAGTTTAGAAAGGGTCATAGGCTCGATGTACTTGCCATCCTTATATACGCGCATATTTCCGGATGCGATTTCGTCTATCAGCATTACCTTACCTTCTGCGTCGTATCCGAACTCGAACTTGATGTCGTACAGGACAAGGCCTTTGCTGAGCATATCGTCCGCGACTACCTTGGTAATCTTGCGGGTCATCTCGGCGATGTCGTCATACTGTTGCTCGGTCATGATTCCGAGGACCTTGAGGCCTTCCTTAGTTACGAGGGGATCGCCCTTTGCGTCGTTTTTGAAGGTCATCTCTACATACGAAGGAAGATCGGCGCCTTCCTCGATATACTCGCCGTAGCGGCGGATAAAGCTTCCGACAGCTTTGTTGCGGCAGATTACCTCAAGACCGTGTCCGAAGACCTTTGCGGGAAGAACCGTCATAGTAGTATCGTCCAGATTGGCGGATACATAGTGTGTACGGATACCAGCAGCATTGAGTTTCTCGAAGAAGTAAATCGACATTCTGAGGTTTACGTCTCCCACACCTTCGATAGTGAGACCTACAGAATTCTCGCCGGGATCGAAAACACCGTCTTTGCCGGTGCAGTCGTCTTTGAATTTGAGAAGATAGTTGCCGTCTTCAAGAGCGAAGACGTCTTTGGTTTTACCGGAATAAACTTTTCTCATATAAGTAAGAATAATAACCTTCTAACTAACTTTCAAATGGATTTGTAAAATTAGGAAAAAACTAAGATTCCTACAACTGTGGGCGAGATTTAGTTTTGCACATTTTTGTGTTAATAAAATTTTTTAAGAAAATATTAAAGAACATTTGCACAAGTGAGAATTGGATTATAACTTTGTTTGTAACATTTCTGCAATGAAATCTAGCGAAAGAAAAACCGGAACAGTTGTTCGAGGTATCCGCTGCCCCATCATCCGCCAGGGAGATCATCTGGCAGACACAATCTTAGAAAGTTTACTTAGCGCCGCCCACGAGGAAGGATTCGAACTCCGCGACAGAGATGTCGTTGCGATCACCGAGTCCGTAGTCGCCAGAGCGGAGGGCAATTACGCCACCGTCGAGAACATTGCTAAAGATGTCAAGGCGCGTACAGGCGGAGCTACAGTAGGCGTCATCTTCCCCATCCTCAGCCGCAACCGCTTTGCGATCTGCCTCAAAGGTATCGCGAAGGGCTGCAAGAAGGTGGTGTTGATGCTCTCTTACCCCTCAGATGAGGTGGGTAACTCAATTCTGGATCTCGACCGGATGGACGAGGCCGGCATCAACCCTTACACAGACGTTCTTACCCTTGAGCGCTACCGTGAGGTGTTCGGAACCTACAAACACGAATTCACCGGTGTAGATTATGTCGAGTACTATTCCGAACTCGTGCGTTCCCAGGGAGCTGAAGTAGAGTTTGTCTTCGCCAACAGGCCGGAGGCTATCCTTCAGTTTACGGACACCGTCATCAACTGCGACATCCACACCCGCCGCCGTACCCGCCGTATCCTCGAGAAGGCAGGCGCACGCCTGGTGGTAGGTCTGGACCAGATCCTCTCCGCCCCCGTAGACGGAAGCGGCTACAACGCCAACTATGGTCTGCTAGGCTCGAACAAGGCTACCGAAGACAGCGTCAAGCTCTTCCCCCGTACCGGAGACGTTCTGGTAAAGGAAGTTCAGGAGCGTATCCTGAAGCTTACCGGAAAACATGTCGAAGTGATGGTCTACGGAGACGGCGCTTTCAAGGATCCTCAGGGAAAGATCTGGGAACTCGCAGACCCTGTAGTCTCCCCGTTCTTTACAGACGGCCTTATCGGAACTCCCAACGAGCTTAAGATCAAGTACCTTGCAGACAGCGAGTTCGCAAATCTCAACGGCGAGGAGCTCCGCGAGGCTATCTCCGAGAGCATCCGCCACAAAGACGCCAGCCTTAAGGGCCAGATGGTTTCCGAGGGTACTACCCCTCGCCAGCTCACCGACCTTATCGGCTCGCTGTGCGACCTTACCAGCGGCTCCGGCGACAAGGGTACTCCCCTTATCCTGGTCCAGGGCTATTTCGACAACTACTCTACTGAATAGCGCGCTTTTCCGCTACAGTAAAAAAAACAGGCAGTCCTCTTCCGGGCTGCCTGTTTTGTCTGTGTTTGGCGCTATAGCTTTCCTCGCATTTCATTGCGGCGCTTTTCGTAATATTCGTGGCGCTCGGGATTCTCGGGAAACCATCCTCTAAGAACACGCCTTTCCTGCAGGAACATTTCGTGTATACCCCAGAGGCAGCAAAAAGCAAAGCCTCCGATGATGATGGAGACCGTATTGTTATCGATGAGGAGTGATACCACAGACAAAGCCAATCCGGCCACCAGCCAGATCCACCAGCTGTTCTTTCCCCATTTATACTCCATCTTGATGACAGCGGGATGGCATATCCCGATGCTGAGGAACACACACGCTCCTATCAGAATACCACTATAATTCATTGCTTATTCTTATTATGGATGAAAAGAAAGGCCGCAGCAACGAGCATCGGCCCCAAACCGCTGTAGAATGAGGCGGTAAATTCCATCGGAACACCGGGAACGAACTTCAGGGCAATGCCCAGACAGGACATGCCTACTACTAGTATCCACCCCTTGAGCGGGAACGTTTGCCAGAAACTTGTTTTGGCAGGCAAAGAAGCAATCCTTGAAGAATACTTGTCGACTATTCTGCCAAACATAAAATAAAAACCAACCAGAACTCCTGCTGTAATAAGCAACAGCCACCACAACTCGTTTACGCTTGTTTGGAAGTATGCGTTGATTCCTTTGACAGTTATAATAAACCCGGGGATTCCCCAGATGACCGCCGCAATGTAGTATAGATACTGTCGTTTCATATGTTTCCCAATGCATTGCAAAGGTCATCACAAATCCCATCATTTTTTAGGCTTATATCGTCCAAAATTAGGATTATCCGTGCCCTTTCCGCCTGCGGACGGGGACTCCCTCGCTCGGGACTCGTCTCGCAAGTCTGCGACTTGCTCGCTCGGACCCTTCCATTGTCTCCTGCGTCCCGCTCCTAAGTTGAGTGAAAGCAAGCTTTCCCTCACCTTATTCGCGTGACTTGTATCCAACGGACACCTCCCCGCTCCCCGTGGCCGCGGGTGGCCACGCCCGCTCGAGGGAGTCCCCGCTCCTCCGGCGCAGCCCCGATAGGCCCGCTGCATCAATTTCCGTCAAATTGCCGTCCCGGAAGCCCTTCGACATCATTTCCGCCAAGTAGTCGTCCCGACCATTTGCCACACACCATGTTCTAGTAGGGGTGCGCTTTGCACCAAAGGCCGAAACAGGCCCTAGCCGTCCCAGTCACCCGCCCTAGAACTCCTTCTGGCGTGGTTGGCCCTTGCGGCTACTTGGCGGAAATACTAATACTAGCAGGAAAACAGTCACTACTCACGCCCTCTAGTTCTGTTTCGCCAAGATGAAGCCAGGCAATATGCCTTACAGCATATTCTGAGAGGGGCATGCTGGCTTCATACGACGAAATCGGCCTGTGAAGCCAAACAGGAGGCCTCAGAGGCCGTTCTGGCAGGGGTGCTCAGGCTTCATCTTGGCGGAAACGCCAATCCCGACGGGAAAACAGCCCACTAGATCTTCTGTTTGTGAATCAGGCGGAGGATCAGGGAGACGACGTAGACGATGAGACTACCGCGTTCTTGCGATTGTAACGAGGTCAACGCCTACGCCGCCGTAGAGGGCGTTATTGGTCGCAATAAGATTGATGCTGAACCACTTGCAGGGTTGAATCGACAGACCTCCCCCATAATTAAAGTAATGGGAGCGACTGCCGCGGGTGACTTTGTAGGGATGGTACGTATCTGAAGAATCCTCATCGATTTCCCAAATTGTTACCGATGCGTCTGTAATTCCGTCGTTTGTCTGGGCATAGCCTATAAGGGGCATCAGCCTGAGCCAACTAAAAACAGGGATCTGATACCCGGCGTTGATACAGAATGCTACGTGGTCATTCCACTTAGTATCGCTTGTTATGCTGTATTTGTGGTCTGGGTCAGAGGCCAGAAAATCCAAATAGAAACCATTAAAGAGCAGGTTCGCTCCCAACGCAAAGTCTGCATACGGGGAGAAAGACCCGGCCTGGCCTACATTTAGTCCAAACTCCATTCTCTTTGCATTGAACTGGAAATCAAACAGTTTATACTCCTTCTCTACCTGAGCAAAACCGACCTGCGCCTGCGCTCCCAGGCAGCATGCAAGAAATACAAGAACTAACAATACACGTTTCATAATGCAAAGTTAAGCATTTTCTTATCTTTGCACTAGACTATGGAGGTAAAGAATTTACTGGACATACATACCCGCGCCGAGCTATACGAGTGGTATAAGAAGAATCACGGCAGCTGCAGTGATTTATGGCTGCGCGTCAACCGCTCTTCCCAAGACTGTCCGGGCGTAATCCGCTATATAGATGCAGTAGAAGTCGCGCTATGTTTCGGATGGATAGACAGCACTATGAAGCGTATCGATGACGGTAAGCCCGTCCAGCACTTCACCCCTCGCCGCCCCCGCAGCAACTGGTGTGAGCGGAACCTCATTCGCCTCCGCAGACTTGTCGAACTTGGAGAAATGACCCCCGCAGGCCTTGCCGTCGCCCCAGACCCCGATCCATCCCTATTCATATTCGAAAACTGGGTCCTCGACGCGCTTAAGGCCGACCATGCGGCCTGGGAACACTTCGTCTCTTTTCCTGAGACCTACCGGCGCATCCGCGTAGATTATATCCAGCACTACCGTCAAACCGGCCGCGAGGAGCAGGCTCAGGCAGCACTTCAGCGCTTTGTCCAAGACTGCCACATCGGCCGCATGCAACCCGGCTGGGACGACCTTGGACGGCTGAAGTAATTCTCCGCTAAATCACCAAAGCGTTCGGATAAAGCTGCCGGATTCCTTTCGCAACTCCGTTTTGCCATTAGCCAGTCTGATGGCGATATCGCCCCCATTCCAACGGGCAGAGACTGCATCTCGATACACGATAGTGCGGACAAAGGATCCGGAATCCTTCCTTAATTCGACCTTACCGTTATTCAAAGTAATCACTATCAACGAGCCGTCATTATTGAGATCTGCATCTACGACATCGCGGTAGCATATCGTTCGAATAAAAGTACCCCGGTCTGTCCGGAGTTCCAGTTTTCCGCCGTCTATTTTGAGAATATTCATAATTAATAATTTGTGCTAATCGATAACTGGACGGACGGATAAGCCTATATAACGCTCACAACCACTGATTTCCATTACATACCCTGCAGTTGTATTGGATTCATAGATGGTGACCGCCTGGGCGCAAGATGGATCTTCTTCATTCAAATCACAGGTCCAATAAAAGCCCTTTATGCCGTCGTAAGTAACTGTGCTACCGGACTCCTTGATTCCTTTAAAGTACCCACCCGCCGGCAGGAAAATCGACTTGCCATTAGGGCCGGTTACCTTGAATCCGGAAACATAGTCATTATCTTCCCAAGACCAATTACACTCGGCAGACAGTTCCTGCCAATCCTGTGTTGAAGGAATATACCACCCTTTTCCCCATACTACGTTGGCTACATCATCCTGTGCATCCAGAACCATCTTGTTATCAACTGTCCCGAATTTGCTATCGTAATTATATTTTATGATAGTATAATTATCACCGGATGAATTGAACCACTTATAACTAAAAAAATAGTAAGCATAAGAGACGTCATCAACCCCCCACTGAAAATAGGTCCCAGGCTTTTCTGATCTGGCTGCATAAACATTGCAAGAAGCCCACTTTAAACCAGATGGCAGTCCGAGATCCACTGCTATAATGAGCGTGCTCTGCTCTTCATATAATTTCTCCGTCTGGCATCCAATAAGGCATATAGACGACGTAAAGATCAGTATTATGGTGTGTAATAAACGTCTCATGATTAAAAACAGAAACCGACTCCAAAATCTATATCAGCGTAACCTCTTGTCGTTGTTACGCCTATGTTCATGTAGGCCATATCTTCGAAAAAAAGGATAAAGCCCAAATCAGCGCTTATACCGCGGCGTGAAAGGTTTGTTATGTAGACATAGTCTCCTTCCAACTTTTTCCAATAGTTCTTCATAGCTCCATACCCGACACCAACATAGACACTTAACGGGAAATAATCGAACAGCGGAAATACTCCTCCAGCCGTCAACACCCAATGCTTTTGAATATTCTTACCTGACTCGAAAAAAACGGGATTATAGAAATTGACATTTTCTTCTGAACTATCGAAAGATTCGCCTTTATGTTTATCATAAAATGACGACTCTATTACAAAATTACTCCTGAACTTTGCGTATAAGCCGACTTCACTTTCTTCTGCAATACCCAGCATCGCACCAAATGACCATCTCGAGAAATAAGGAACATATCCTATCGCGACTCCCCCAATAGCGCCTAATTTACTACCTGTTGAAATGGGTTTCTTTTGTTCCTTGGGCACCACTTTTGTCGTTTTATTAGTCGAGGGCTTTCCCGGCATTTTGGTCAATTTTTTCTCCAAGGAAAGGATTTGCCCTTCTTTTATTACTACCGTGAAAGACTGGGGGATATATCCATCGGCTCGAAGCTCTACTTCATGTAGGCCAACAAGTACTCTATCCCCAAACAAAGTCGTACCGGAATAAACACCGTCAATGTATACTTTAGCCCTGCTGGGGATTGAAGATAATTGTAGTTCTCCGTAAATGGGCAAGGGGGGCTCAACACGAACAGTTTGTCGTTTTCCTTCAATAGCGCTTCCTATTATCCCTACAGACTGAGATATATGTGAAGTTCGGGATGATTCTACTCTGTAATCAAGTTTACTGTTGAGTTTCACCTCATCGCCATTTTTTCCTCTGAACATCACCTTGCCTGAAGGGTCAGTAATAATCAAAGCTGCTTGTTTGTCTTCACATGCAAGAACAATTGTTCCAAATTGAGGATCCAACGTCATGAGAGGGACAGAAATAACGCTACCGTCCCCATTTGCGACTATCGTTTGTCTTGCGATATAGTAGTCTGATTTCTTATATTGAAGAGTGTGTTCCCCCTTGAGGACCTTTACATTTGGGGAGACTGGAGTAACCCCCAGAGATTCACCATCCAGAAGGACCTCCGCGCCCGAAGGTTCGGACAATATGGCAAGAGAGTTATAGATAGGCTCGAGAATCACATGGATCTCCTCCATTCCCCTATCAACTTTAACATTCGCAGTGTAACTCTTATAATACTTGTTATCTACCCTAAAATAGTAAGTCCCAGCAGCAAGAAAAGTATCGAAGTAACCATCTGTAATTCTCACCGAGTTGATTGTTCTGTCTTCGCTCTCGCCGTAGGTCACCAATGCATCTGAAGGAGATACTGTCAGGTGTACCGGCACCAGACCGGAGCCGGTGAATTCTTTTACAATCTTTACTTTAGACTCCACGCTAAGCCCAACAGTATATACACTTCCCTGTTTTAGAGATACACCTATCCAGCCCGTAGAGGTATAGCCATCGCAGGTGAACATGATATTGGTAACCGTCGGAGACACCCAAAACCACCATTCGCCGTTCTTTCTTGCTTGTTCATCAGATTTAACGGGAACCATTCCTCCCTTGGTGTTGAGCACCAACTGCCCGGATAAAGGATTATCTGGTACAACCTTTATTATGGCGCATACGTTATCGTTGATATCAGTCATACGGTAATATGAAGCCGCGTCAGCATCATCAGGGATTAACTCTGCTTTAGAAGACAACGTCATCTTAATCTGCCCCATAGCTGGAATCAGCCAGAACATAGAACAAATAAGGGTGAGCAGTATTCTCTTCATAATTACACTATGGCGAATGATATTATATTAAGTCTTTATTCTGTAACTGGACGGACTGACTCCCCGAAGTACATGTAAACAGCAGCGCAAGGACCGCCAGTGATCCTAGATACTTCTTCATATCGGTTTATTGATATATATCGTTACAAAAATAACGAATAATAACATATAATCGCAACGTACCGCTGCCGCCCGCGAGGAGCAGGCTCAGGCAGCACTCCAGCGCTTTGTCCACGACTGCCACACCGGCCGCATGCAACCCGGCTGGGACGACCTTGGACGGCTGAAGTGATATCGCTACCCTTTTTATTTGTTTTGTAACTAAAAATTAGTTACATTTGCATATGGGTACGAAAGAGAAATTAATCGAACGGTTAAAACGTCTGCCAACAGATTTTACATTTAATGAGGTCGAGAGACTACTGAACTTTTTTGGATATGTGAAATCGAACAAGGGTAAAACCTCCGGATCCAGGGTATTGTTTATGGATGGACATTATCGAAAAATCTTGCTGCACAAACCCCACCCAGGTAATATAGTAAAGGCCTATGCTTTAAAAGAAATACTTGACAAATTATTAAGAAACGGAGATATTTAACTATGAACACACTCAAATACAAAGGATATGTCGGTTCGGTTGCTTACAGCGAACAGGACAAGGTATTTTTCGGGAAACTTGAAGGCCTTGACGATCTTGTCAACTACGAAGGAGAATCAGTAAAAGAGCTAACAGATGCTTTTCACGAAGCAGTAGATGACTATCTTACATTTTGTGAAGAACACGGTGTAAAACCAGAGAAAAGCTATACAGGTGCCTTCAATGTCCGCATCGCTCCCGAGACTCACCGCGACATAGCCAACATGGCGGCCGAAGCAGGCATTTCCATAAACGCCTTCGTAAAACGAGCATTAGCAGAGGCGGTCAAGCATTCCAGGATGGAGTCCCCTGCCCTGGTAACAGGATACAGCACAGAACAGACCAAACACACTATGCTTATGGAACCGGAAGGCCCGCGATATAGTACCCGTGATACACTACGCCTCACCCTTCCCCATAATGATGTTGCCTTTGCCAAGGACTTGGCCAAACGTATGGGCTGGGTTCTGCATAAAGACTAAGGGATAGAAATCACCTGGCATAATGTACTCGCTATAGAGTGCGACAGAACAAAGGAATCCTTTCATTTTAGTACCGGTATTAGTAGCGTTCACACAAATATTACAATAAATATCTGTATCTTTGAATTGATTTCATGCTATATGGAGGATAACACTATGTCTAAACGTCTCATTCTTATCTGCTCGCTTTTAATGCTGGGCTTTGCCGCCAACGCACAAGCCGTATTCACCGTCGTGGTTGCTGACTCTGACGACGGATTCGTTAATGTCCGAACTGAGCCATCGATGAAGGGTAAGATTGTCGCTGAGCTCCATGGAGGCTTTTTCGGCCTTGGAGATGGCATCTTGATTGAAAAGAACGGCTCCTGGAGCAAGGTTAGGGTAGGTGACGCAATCGGCTGGTGCTATAATAAGTACCTTTGGGAGCAGACTTGGTACTCAAATAACGGCAATCCGGTACTTGTGGCTAAAAACGATCGAACTCCCATCTACCTCGATCATGGCGGCGAGATCGATGAGGATGAAGGTTATCCTGTGTTCGCACTTGTAAAAAGAGGAACCATCATCGCAGATCAATATAGAGACGGAGATGAATATTACATCTTACCAACAGCTCACGATGAACTGCTGGTAAAGAAGAGCGATGTTATTGTTCGATAACCTGGGCAGTCGCTGACTTATAAGAATCCTCACATTGGGCTTTTGTGGTGTCAAAATCATCCAGAAGCCACCTGTCGTCGACCTTTACCATCGTAATTGTATGCCATTTTTTCTCTTCGAGCAATTCCTTAAAATCAGGAAAATCGTATTGCTGCTGGACAACAATATCCGCGATAGCATGCGTGCTGTCAATCAAGGAGACTGCTTTCACGGTATAGTAGGGAATCGTACCGTCATTCCCCGTTACGAAGTAAAAGCCACTCATTTTCGAGCTCCTCTCCTGGGGCATTAAAAGCCTTGTCGTAAGCCAAGGATAAGTATTCATTCTGTCGATGACATACTTCTTGGCCCTTATGTTCGCAGAGAACATATAAGGGACCGAAACAAAACCAGAGAAAGGCTGCAGAGGAGAATTATTCTAACTGATTTCATTGTTCCTTAAGTTTAGCCACAAATAATTTAGAGTCTTTGGCGCGGATATAATCGCCTACCCACTCACCATTTTTGATGGTGCCGGAAATAGTGCCGGAGACCTGGCCGTTGAAGTATTCCTGGAGAACGAAGTGGCCCCCATCTTCAATATAGCCGCTCACCTTCAATGTGGCATTATTTCCCTTCGCTTTCTGCTTGTCGTAATAGTAACTGCCATCGAAACTCAGGCCGTCCCAAATCAGCGTCATATGAACATCCAAGCCTGCGATAGTTCCGACAAGTGTGGTTTCATTGTTGACTACTTCCTCCTCTTCTTCTTCAGTGATTGGGCACTCAAAGGTGCCTGAGAGATCAAAGAACTTGGCAGAAGCATCTTCAAGTTTAAAGGGAATTGAAGCGGTTTCTCCCGGTGAAAGATATAGCATCTTTTGGATGGCCTCTTCTGTATAAATCCAGTCTGCTCTGTCCGTACCAACAGCGTCCCCATCAATGTCATAAAATACTATAGATAATCTGAGATCTATTCCATCCACTTCCCAAACGCTTTGTCGTATTTCCAGTCCGGTATTTTGGGTCCAGGGTTTTGGCAAACCCTCTTTAATCTTACGGACTTCAACATATACCTTGTCTCCCTTTGATTTGTACGTTCTGTCCACGACCTTGTAGTACTGTGCAAGGGGACCAACAATCTTGGTCGATTTAGGGGTTAAAGTAGTGCCGCTTACCTGAGCGAACGAAAGAGCCGATATGGAAATCAGCAAAAGAAGAGTAGAAAAGATCCTTTTCATAATTATGTGGTGATTAATTCCTTTCAAAGATAATTATAATAAAGTTACTTGTATACGCCAACTCGCCTCATACCATGGAAATCCAAGAAATCCCCTTATATTTGCATCAGAATCAGCAATGATTTTAGCCATTCTACGGATTGGTGGTCCGGAATCAAAAGTCAGAGAGACTGATTCCGCAGAGATGGAGGGGGACGCCCCTCCATTTGTTTTTATATGTGCTTTCTACGAACTCTTCAGCTCCCGTTGCACCTTATCGAAGTTCAGCCTGAGCAGTACTGCACCCGATACAGGGTCCACATCATAGATAACAACCCTTCGTATAGACTGGAACCACAGTAAACTTTGAATTAACGAATAGTGAAGTATAATCTTCAAGCAGTTACCCCAAAAGAAAGCCTCGATAGAGCCAGAATTAAGAGCTAAAAATTGATTCTGTCTGGCAAATGTCGGGCAAATCAACGATTAGCGACGATAGAACTCTTAGAGGCGCGAAGCGCCGAAGGGCAGGGGGTCTGGGGGGTACGCCCCACAGTCCCCTGGGGGTGCAGGGGGATCATAGTCGAGGCTGCCGGGCGAAGCCTGGCAGCAGGAGACACGAAAAAAGCACCGCGTTTTGCGGTGCTTTTTTCGTGACTCCTACAGGACTCAAACCTGTAACCTTTTGATCCGTAGTCAAATGCTCTATTCAATTGAGCTAAGGAGCCAGGTCTCGGGGCCCCGAAGGGCTTATCCGATTATTCCTCGGTTGCGGCAGGCTTGACGCTCATCTTCTTCTCGCGGATGCGGGCCTTCTTGCCGGAGAGGTTACGAAGGTAGAAGATGCGGGCGCGACGGACGTGGCCGACTTTGTTCAGTTCGATATTCTCGATGAAAGGTGACTCGTAAGGGAAAATCCTCTCAACACCTACTCCGCCAGTAACCTTGCGGACTGTGAAAGTCCTTGTGAAGGGGGTTGCACCAGAAATCTGGATTACCTGGCCCCTGAAGTTCTGGAGACGGAATTTGTCGCCTTCCTTAATTTTGTATGTAACTGTTACAGTATCTCCTGCCTTGAACTGAGGATACTTTTCAGTTTTGTTCTGAGCAAATGCCTGCTCAACCAATTTAATTGCGTCCATTGTTTCAAAAATCTTAATAGGTGCAGCGTCATCGAACCAATTGAAGAGAGGCTGCGAAATGGGACTGCAAAGGTAGAACTTTTTTCGAACTATCCAAAATTATTTAGAAAATATTTTTCTCCTTTTCGAAAATAGCTTTATCGTCGCGCGAGGGATCCGGTTTGAAACTGGAGCTGTCTTTCATATCTTCCAGAGCACGTTTCTCATCACGGGACAGTTTGTGGGGTATCCAGACGAGGATCTTGACGTAGAGATCACCCTTTCCGTAGCCGTTCAGGGCTGGCAGGCCCTTGCCGCGGAGGCGGGTGACGTAGCCGCTCTGGGTTCCGGCATCGAGCTTGAGTTTCTGGTCGCCGTCCAGGCATGGAACCGAAATCTCGCAGCCGAGGATAGCGTCCGTTACCGAGATGATCTTCGTATAGAAGAGGTTCTGCCCTTCCCTCTTGAGGTTCTCGTCCTCGATCTCCTCGATCACGACGAGCAGGTCGCCGTTCGCCCCGTTATGAGGCGCGCTGTGGCCTTCGCCCCTGATTGTAATCTGCATTCCGGACTCGATTCCGGCGGGTATCTTGATCGAGACGGTCTCCTTCCTACGGATAAGGCCGGTTCCGCCGCAGCTGCGGCAGGGGTTGGTCA
>Ga0247611_10006823_pt1 | contig 14536 bp, 9 predicted proteins | sample 177DNAGHGhighgp2_FD_192422 | JGI IMG/M metagenome (GOLD analysis project Ga0247611, IMG submission 192422) | Sheep rumen microbial communities from Palmerston North, Manawatu-Wanganui, New Zealand - 1770 DNA GHGhigh gp2 | ecosystem: Host-associated > Mammals > Digestive system > Stomach > Rumen ...
CTTGACGTTCTGCCTCCTGTTCGGATATCTCTCCAGGCCATAGCGACAGCGTATAGTCGGGGCGCATGGTCATAGTCCAACTGCCCGCTTTGTGGATGGAGTCTTCACCCTCGGCAACCCGGTTAAACGTCCTGTTGTAATAGAATGCCACGTTCAGCACGCGTGAAAAGGTCTCTTGTTGTCCGCTCACCATTCGCATCCGTCCTTGTCTCAGGTTCAGGTTGATGGCATCTTCCTTAAAGTCCACCAGCTCCTTCTTTGCCTGTGGTTCGATGTGGAAGAACTCGCTCACCAGTTCCAGCAACTTAAAGAACAGCCAGTACTCATACAGCGTCGCCACGTTCTTCTTACCCGCATCATACACATCATCTCCACCCGTCCAGTTCAGTTTAGCGGCCAAGTCAAATAGCAGCCAAGCCTGCAACACTTCGCGATAGCCCTCCTTACGCTGCAACACAGGGCTGTTCATATTCATGTGTGTGGGTTGCGAAATCTGACGGAAGAACTGGTTGTCCAGATGTTCATACAGCCGCTCCAACGTCTGGTTGGCTTCTGTTATCAGCTGTTCGGTAGCATTGGCATATCCTCTTATTTCAGAGCAGAAATTCACAAACGTACGCAGTACGAACTTCACGAACTGATTTTCCTGATTGTCCGTTGTGTCGCGCTTATATTCCACCTCTATTCTCCTTGGAACGCTCGTCAGGCACTCAGGCATTCCCCTGTGCATTCCCTTAGGTAGCAGTACCCTATCTGTGCTCGAAACAATCTGACGGATGTTCTTGCGACTCAAACGCCTTACTCCGATAATCTCTCGTTCAATGTTGGCATCGGTCCATTTCCTTACGGGGTTAGAAATAATCTTGTGAATGGCCTCCGAAAATGCCTCGCTGTCAATCAACGAACGCACAAACGAGAATCGCTGGTAGAGTGTCTTCGACGAGCACGACTGGTCTATCTCCAGTCTTTGTGTCACGGGCGAGCCTTGTTGCAGCACCAAATCGGTATAGTATTCCGCAATCTCGTCCAACATCAGACGGTAGTCGCTTCTGTATTCCGATTTCGTGCTCCTTATCTCCAAGCTCACACTCCCCACCTGTTTCTGTGTATCCACATCCACTACCTGCAATGCCAGATGCCCCACATAGATACCAGTCGTCAACGTTCCCTCACAGGCATGACTTGTCTTGTTGGGGTGGAACCTCACAATCTCATTCTCCCTCTCAAACTGGTAACGGCAACCTGTCGAAGTTTGTGCCGTTTCGAATGGCACAAATTCGTATGCGTAAGTACATCCCTCCATCAGCTGCCATCTCGATTCACCGGCATAGGGGTCCCTCTCCTCAAAGACCTTCGCCTTTGTGGACTGCGGGTATATCAGCAGCCTCAAGCCGCTGCACTTCCCTTCTACTGGTATTTCGAGATGCTCTAGCATATAATTATTTCAATTCAAAGTCCTTTTTATCTGCCCTTTTATCCGCCCTTTCAAAGGTGCTGATATTTAATAAGTTAGAAGATTTTTACCTACTTGTTTGCTTGTTTGCTTGCTTTTTTATCTGCCCTTTTATCTGCCCTTTCAAAATACCTTAGATTTCTCCCTTTGCTTTAAGTTCTTGCAGCCCAATAGCTAAAGCCTTGCTTATAAGTTTATTATTGGCTGCATATGAATCGCCCAAATAGTAAGTGGTGGTTCGGTTCTGTCCTTCTGTTTTCAAAAAGCCATTGGCTTTAAGTATATCCAGATATCTTCTTATTTGCTTTTCAGAAAGATGGTTACCAATTATTTTGACTATGTCTGATCGTTTCGCCTTACCATATTTCTGTAGGAAAGGAAGAATTACAGCCCAAACTTGATCAATATCCCAGTCCGTTGCTAAAGAGTAGGCTGCCATGTCTCCAGTCAATTCATAGTATCGTCGAGGAAGGATATAATAGATAGCATTTGTCTTACCATGTTTCTCAATATACCCCATTTGTTCAAGTTTATGTGTAATCAACTTATCGCTTGGTTTCTTTTTTCCGTCTCTTATTTCGCAGAGTGCCATAACCTCAAAAACTGTCAGTTTCTTGTCTTCTGGCAGACTGTCTTGAATTCCCTGAACATACATTGCAAAGGCTTTGTCCTTTACAGTTGCCAGTAAAATGGCTATCACCGTAAAATCGTCACTCTTTGTATAGTCTGGTTCGGGTTTACCTTCCGATAACGTAAGCAAATATATTTTGTCTATACCTTGACCTGAACGTTCAACAACACCAGTTTTGGACAGTACATCGGCCAGCAGTCTATTCCTTGGGGTACTTGGCACAGTCAACAAAGTATCAACAGTTACCCCATGGGGGAACCCTCCGGCATTCAGCACTTCAAGTTTGGTAGGATATTGTTTCACCACAATCTCACTATTCTTTCGGTAGTCGCGATGTGCAAAAGCATTATTCACCAACTCTCTGATAACATCCTCATTGAAGAACGGGATATCAAAGATATAGGAATTCTCCCTAATCGGTACTGAGCCATTACGCAAATCTATGGCCTCCCAAAGTTTGTCAATCAGTATAAAGAACGGCTGACCGAACTGCATGCGGTTGTCGAAATGAATCTGAGGCTCTGTATTGCGGTACTCCAGCATCACTTTGGCCTGAGGAAACACCCTATTGAGGAACGACTCCTTGCCAACAAGCAACACAGCGGCATTGGTTATCTTGTTACCCACAATGAGATGCAGGTCACTCAACGCCTGCTTGTCATCCAACGACTCAAACGACGGGTTCTTCTGTTTCTTGGCATATTTCTTTTTCATTTCATTGATGGCCTCCGTATCCAAGTCTTCGAATGTCGCTTCATCACAGAACTGCTCCGAGAAGTCCGGCTCCTGCTCTTGAAGAATAGACAAAAGAACCTTGTCATCCATTGGCAACAGATCCTCACCAACCCTCATCAATGCGACATCTTCAAACTTATACGCCTTGCCAATCGGCCTTGAAGGAACCTCTATCACCACCACACGACCTGTCTTATTGACCTCGTCCTCAAACAACTCATATACCTCAGGGCGAATGCCTGTATCGCGATAGATATTGCTCTCCAACTCTCCGAGGGCATTCTCGTTCTGCTTCGTACCCGTCACCTTATGCGGAAAGTCATCGTGCATGCCGATAACCATCCTTCCACCACCCTCGTTGCATAGGGCTGTTACATATCCCAGGATACATTTACGACGATCCTTGGGTCTCACTTTATCGCCCCCATTGTATGAGACGTTCCCTTGTTCGCCTTTTTTGAACTCCACGTGGTCTTCCGACTCACGCATCTGTTGCAGTTCCGCTATTGTATATCTCTTCATTCCCATAATTGTGTGCAAAGATAATCAATTCATATCATTCAGAAAACTTTTACGCTTCTGCAAAACTGGTAAATCCATTCGCCGTTGCCGACTCATACATGCGACGTATCTTGTCGGCACTCTCTTTATACTGAGCCTTCTCAACGTTCTCCTTAGCTATATTCAGATCCTTACCCGCACCCGTAAAGCAAAGCTTCCAAAGTTGGGCTAGTACAGGCTCCAATTTCTTTCGGGAGCCATGCAGTTTGGGCAGCAGTTTCTGTACGATGGCAGCATCCAGAATCTCCTCATCCTTCATCTTTTTGTTAGTATCATCGTTGGCCTTAGCCTGACAGATAAAGCGGAAAATCTCTGTTGCCGAGCGGTAACCAAACTCAGCATTCACGTTCTTCAGTTCGTCAAAGAACTTCTGCAGCATCTTCACCGCCTCGTCGTCCTGAACCAGGTCCTTCTTACAAGCCTTTGCCACAAAGTCTGCTCCCATTCCAGCTGCCTTGCTGATAATGCTGTCGCGGTCTATCTCACGCATTTCCTGCAGGAACGTACCCATCTCCTTCGACGAAATCTTAAACTCTATCACGTTAGCTCGGTCCAGCACCTTAGGCGAGAACATATACGTCGTCTCGTCCACGTTGATGGTACCAATAATAAAGAGATTCTTTGGCAGGTCAATGCGCTGCGGCACACCGTCAATCACTTTGTCGGAGTCCGTATCACTATTCCACAAGCTGATTTTCTCCTTGCTCTCCATTGCCGACAGGAAGTCTGCGAAGTAACGCTCCACATAGCTCATGTTCATCTCGTCCAGTATCAGGAAGAACGGTTTGTCTGCATTCTCTTCGCGATTCGCCTCTATCAGCAAATCCAATACACCGCTCTCTGGCTTCACGTACTTCTCTGGCTGCAATGCATTGGGGAATCCCAAAAGCGGCTCCCGGTTCGTCCAGTCGGCACCAACGCTCACCACACACATCTGCTTATCCTTGTTCTTCACCAACGCACTTGCGAATGCCAACGCCAACTGCGTCTTACCCGAACCAGCCAGACCGCTCAGTATCAGGAACCGCTTCGACATCAGCGAGAAAGCAAAACGCTTCACCAACGAATCAGTATAAAGCAATCCAGTCTCTTTGATATATCTGACAATCTCTTTGATGGAGAAGGAAATCCGCTTCTTAGTAGGCGTCAAAAAAGAAGTCGATTCTCCCAAACCTGTCATTAAGAGACTTCCTTTTTCTTTGAGGTCATGTTTAGATGAGGATAAAGTGTCACTTTCGAGAAATTTAACATATAAATTATAAGTAGCATTTATACCACCACTATATTTTTCATTAGCTTCTTTATATTCTGGCAATGTACTTATTTGAGCATAAATACTCTTCAAAATGTTCAAATCCGCAATATCATATATGCTATTATAATTGTTCATAAGTAAACTTGCATGCAATTTTGCTTGATTATACAAACCATTCATATAATAGCCAGTATATTGATCTATAGTATGCTTACTATATTTTGCATTTTGCATATACAATCTGTACTGATCTCTTGTTGCCATATAAATTTCTTTTATTGATTATCAATCTCTAAATTATCAATGTAAGGTAATAATGATTTTATTATTTCTTTTAAAACTGGTACAACTATAGAATTACCTGCTTGTCTATAAGCTTGTTTGTCGTGGACAACTATTTTAAAACAATCATCGAAGCCCATTAATCTTAAGCATTCCCTAGGTGTCATTTTTCTAGCAACTGCAGGTTTTCCATCCAACTGACCAATGAATATATTAGGGTTGCTATAATGATTTGAAGCTGGTGATTCTACACGCAAATCACCAATCCAATTAAACTGTTGGTTTGCAGTTTCACACCCTATCACATCACGATTATACCTGGTTTTGTTTTTATTCTTTTGAGCATCCGTAACCCATTCAAACCCCTTTTTACCAAGATAGAATCTATCATCAACAGGTGATTGTTCCAAATACTCTGTGCTTTTATGCTTCAATTCCATTTTAGGGGGGAAGGAATACTCTTTCTTATAGATGTCTCTTCTAAAACCAATTAGAAATAAGCGGTATCTTGTTTGAGGATGATTATAATCTGCTGCGTTTAATATATCCCAGCAGACCTCATACTCTAAAGACTTCCATACGTCAAGCATTATTGACCAGGTTTTTTGGTTATCATGAGTTAAAAGACCTGGTACATTTTCGTATATGAAGACCTTGGGTTGAATTTCCTTAATGATACGTGCATAGTCGTAAAATAGAGTTCCACGCGTATCATCAAGTCCAAGTTTTTTCCCATACGTAGAAAAACTTTGACAAGGACTCCCGCCAACTATAATATCTATATCATTAAAATAAAATTTTCCACTCAGGAAACGAACGTCAGTATAAAAGTCATTTTGGCCAATTTTATAATTAGCACAATATGATTTCTTTACATAGTTTTCTCTATCAGCTTCGTATAACTTATATATCCTACTAATGTATTTGTTTATTTGCTCCTTCCTTTCTAAAGATAAAGCATAGGTCCTTATATGGTCAATAGCACCCTCTATTCTATTTCTAAGTGCATTGTATCTTTGTTTTTCTTCTTCATTCAATGACTTTACACGTCTGGCAAGCCGTTTATATTCCCATCTGTCTAAACGTTCAAGAGGAATCAGTTCTATTTCACCATTATCACATGCAAATTTTATTTCATGAGATACATTCAATTGCCTTAGCGCTTCTTCAAAAGCACCAATTCCACTAAACAATGTACCAATTCTAAGAATATTCTTTTTTGACATTATTTTTCCTTTATCACGTAATCTGTTTCCTTTTCTATCTTCTGCACAATTTTCCAAAGCTTCTTTACCTGTGCATCCGAAAGGAAATTATTTCTTTTTATATACATAGCCATGCCCTTAATGATGTCCCTTTCTCCTGTAGAAAGAATTTTTTGACGATCTAAGTCTTCGTAAATTGAATACCAATAATGCCATCCTAAAGTAATAGCTTTTGCATACATATCTGTTACACTATTGAAACGGGCGACTTTTGCTTCTGCTTTTTCATCTTCATTTGATTCTTCAACTTCTACCAGATCTCTTACAAAATCATCAAGAAGAGATATAGGCTCTCTTCTATATTTTTTCCACGTTTCTTCCTTAATTGCATAAGTTCGTTCATTACCACCTTTGCTTTCACGCGCAAAAAAATCCATTGTATTTTTAGCAACAATTTCTATTTGTCGCGCTAATGAGGGATAAACTGATTGTTTTTTCCATATAAGTTTCCAATCAATATCCTTGTTCTTTGGCAATGAAGAAATAATCTTAGCTATTGTATAAGGTATATACATAGCCTTGTAACCACCAACTGGATACCAATCTGCAATAGCGATCATTTTGTCGGTTGAATCATACACGATTTTAACTGCAACATATTTTCTAAAAAAGAAACTATTAATACTTTCTGGTCTTTTAGACATGATTTCTAAAATACTCTTTGCAAAAGAAGGCATATTATTCACACCACCCTTGCATACAAGGTATGGTAGCAATGCAACCGTATTATAATACATACCAAGTTTCTCTTTAGTTATGACCTGATTCTTAGGGTGGATTTTATTCCATTCCAGACGTTGAGCTTTAGACATATAAAAAGTTGATTGTTCCCATCTGTTTTTTGATCTTTCATAAAACCAGTATGTTCCAGAAATAGCCCCTGGCTTTGTTGGTGCTTTATTCTCACCAAGCAAAGACAATCTTTCCATTTCACGATGGAATGGATCATTAGAGAAGAAGTCGGCCTCTTGGGTCGGATTTTGCCAATTTGATGATTTTGCAATATCATGCACAATAGTATTATATAAATCCGTTTTCTTCTGTCTCTCTTCATCACTTGATGCATCATCAATATTAAAGTTCAAAACAGTCAACTTCATTGGGACAAATATTTTTTCCAAATTGCCTGCCGGTGCCTCACCTTTAATAAGTGCATTTGTCAAGGATGCTGTAGTTTGTCCACCATTTACAATCTGAAAGCCGTCAAACTGAGTTATGTAGTGCCCATCTTCGGAAAGGATGACAGAATTAGAAATAACAGCTATACCATTATTGTAAGTAAAAAAATTCTCAGGGCGTTCTCCTATAATTGTGGATTTAATCGACTTATTGATTTTACCACGCGCACTTAAGAAACATCTTATATTTCCTTCTAACAATGGACTTTGGTATTTTTTAAACAGTTTAGCCAGAAGTAAACCTGGAACTACTCCCATGTAAGAATCAAAGATATTAGATGATGAAACATTCGCTTTAATACACTGTATACCTTCTATTCCCCAGTCTTTACAATCTATATGAATTCTTTCATTCTTAGAACTTATGTAACTCTCGTAAAAACGTTCAAGGGTCCATATTTGTAGAGTTACAGGTCTGTCAAGAAGTGTCGGAACGTCTACTTGTTTAATTCGACTACTAAGAAGCTTATTTGTTACAATGAAAAACTTGAATGCAGTTATTTGAGTATTTTCAGCATTACCGATTTTCTCCCTAAACTCTTTTGACAGATCAATTAGTGAATCCGAGATGTCGCAATACTCTTTGATTTTATTGTTATATGAATCAGTAATAAAATACTGCATTCTATTGTATAATGACTTGATATCACCATTTGTCAGGTTTCCTGGCTCATTGCTATCAACGAAATCTGTGATGATAAGTACAATAGAAGAATCCGCTTCACTATATGCATATGCATGAAATCCATCATTGTGATTTCCACATTTTAGATTGCAAAAGTATGGAATTGCATCAATAACCTCCTCGTGTTTTTCGAGTAAGTCAATAGATTCCTCTACAAATTGGATTTGATTTGGATTCTCGTGTATTTTAGCATCTTCACGAAGCTGATTTAAGAATTCTTCGCGATATTCACTTAGTTCCATCTTATAACTTATATTTGATTATTTCGGATAATGTTATCTCGTATGCCGCTTTAGCAATAGCTTGAGGTACTCTGTTTTTGACAAGTTTAGGGAAACTCTCATTTACTCTGTACTTCGAAAGTTCCCTCTTATCATAAACATATTCATCATACACATCAGAGAAAGAAAAACCGACCTTATGCAATTTATCTATGAAAAGTTGTTTATCCGGTAAAAGAGACACCATATGAAGTATCTCATTAATCAAATTATTTAAAGTAATTCCATTGAACCCAGAAGACATTTTTTCTAGTTGGTACACTACCAAAACACCATCTACGAGACTTTCAAGTTGTTCCAAAGATGATATGCCAACAGTTTTCTTTCCATACTCAATAGTCTTTATTTCATACCAAGTATTCTCAATAGAAAAATCTTTTTTCGAAGCATCAGGCCCAGTCCATGAAGATATAGAATTACTGATTCCCCAAAGAGGAAACATCTCATCTTTTAGAAATAGTAATTCTCCTATCAATCCTTTTATTTCATGTTCACTCAAAATTTCACTATGACTCTTAAACATTTTCTGCCAAGTGAAATATAAGTTACATAATGTTTCATAGCCCTTTTTCGAAAATTTACTTAATTTCGATGTCGAGTCAACAAGGTCATTACAGAAAATGCAGAACTCTCTTAAGCACGATGTATCAGTCAACGAAAGTACCATGGACCTTTCGTCTTTGGACATCTTGTAATGATTTATCTCTATTAGCTTAGAAGATTTAACATTTTTATTATGCACAAACGAGCCCATATATTCTAACGCATAGCGTCCCTCTTCATCGATACCGACATAAAGCTTAAGCGGATGAGACTCATCGACCAATTTCCAAGAGTTTCGACCGTTCGCAGACAAAAAATCAACCTCTGTTATCATAGCTACTAATTTAAATCCTCGTCATCAACATCCCAATCTTCATCTTCTTCTTCGATGTTACGCTGATAAACAACATCTATGAAATACTGGTGTTCTTCTGAATCAGGATGACCATATCCAGGAAAACCAATAGCATAACCCATAATAGGATCATTACCAATCTTCTCAAAATACTTTCTTAGGGCACCCTCTGCGTGTTCTGAGTCCTTAGGATAAATTGGATATATGAAAAGAATAGGGTTACGTTGAGCATATTTAAACCAAGTTCTTGAGCTAACAGTTGAACAATTCTCTTTTCTAAAATATTCATCTTGTATTCTTTCAGGATTATTAAGACCAATACGTCCATCATTGTTACCACCAACAACGCCATGATTTGTGAAGCCGTAAACAGATCCGTTCCACTCGCTGATTGTACGCAATGCTTTTCTTATTTGTAGACCTGGAATAAAGTCATGAATTGATCCAGATCCACCAACAACAACAACATCCCATTTCTTTAACTCATCATTCTCTTCTAAACTTTTCTCAATATTCTCAAGTATTTTGTCTTTGGGGAATCTTCTATTAAATGCAGAGATATTAATCCTAGATATAAAACTTTCAATTTTATCCACGGATACATTTTGAGTAATCAAAGAAGCGGTTTTACCTGCTTTCTCAAAACTGCCATCATCTCTCAATATGGACTGTATAAATTTATGAGACTCTTCTACATTGTATCTATTAATTTCTGGGTCACGACTAAAATACGGAGTTTCAAAAATGTTTCCCCAAAATGAGACAAATTCCTGAATTGGGATAGCACTGCGCATCTTATTCCGTGCAGTTATCTCTAATGCAGTATCATCTTTTCTAATTCTTAATCCAAATTCTTTTGGAGAGAAATGTTGTAAATTCATTCTTCCTAATTCTTCCTTCAGTTCTTCAGTGGATTCCGCTATTTCTCTATACCAATTAGCACTTGTATTTGTAATCCATATTTGACAAAGTCTATCGTATTTAGGTCGATAGCCAAACCAACGTCCCATTTGCATTAACGTATCATATGTAGCAGTATTTCTATAGAAGTAACTAACCATAAGCCCTTTAAGTGTTAAACCACGAGATAGGGCCAGTCCCCCCACAGCAATAATTCTTAAAGAAGGATTCGACCTGTAATTAGGAGCATCTTCCTTTGCCTCTTTTGTTCCATTAACAACGATAGGACGGATTTTTTCTATAGCATCTAGTAAATTGTTCTTATGTAAAACAATATCTATATCATAACCACAATCACGATAATGATTTTCAAATAGCTGCTTCAATTTCTTATATAAAGGATGTGATACGTCTTTGTCTTTAATTCCACTAAAATTACAGTGAATTTCATTATAATCATTCGCAATCATGTCTTGAATTTGTTGCTTTACATAAGAATGAACATCTTTCCATCTAGAAATATTAACAAGCATGGTCCTGGGGGCAAGTTTGTCATCATCAAGATCTCTTATTACATTAGCTAAATAGAAACATTTTAAAGCATCGTTTAATGAATCAGGAAGTATGCCTCTCCAATCTGTTTTATGTGAGTAAGTCAAAGGACCAAACCGCTTCCTTTCTTCAGGCATGTTTGCAAGTTCTTCTCTTGATGGTTCTATAATATCGGTAATAAACTTGAGCATATAATTGCAATCACCATAGTTAGGATTATTATCACTCGGTTTTGCAAATATTCTCAGTGCTCCAATATAGGGTTGGGGAGTAGGTAATACATAAATAAAATCTCTTGGAAATAGATCTGTAGTTTCAATATTTTCATCTTTATCGGGATTTATGAATATGTTGGCAAAAGGAGTTGCTGTAAAACCGACGTAATTTGAATTCATAAAAGCTTCTGCTAATTTCCTTATAATCGAATTGGTCGCAGTTGGATCATAGTCTGGTTTCTTCGTGTTTATGGAAGCATAGTCTGCCTCGTCATCTATTAATAATAGAGAATAAGGCAATTTCCCTTTCTCGTTGAGGGTTTGATTCTTATTGGTGAGCCATCTATATAGCCTCTTTAAAACTGGTACATTTTTCTTTACTACAAACATCACCAAAGAACTAGAAGCTTCGAGTGATGCCATTGTTCTGTCTCGCCCCACTTTAAAATCATCTTGGTATGAGGTATATGCTGTAACAATACGGCTATATCCTTCGAAATGACCTACACCAACGAGGCTTGCATTCGTGTTATTACTACCATCATTGCGTATTGTATATCCTACGATATCTTCTTCCATTCTTTCCTGAGTTTGCTGACGTAATGTTTCGGTTTGTCCAGCAAGTAAAATAACAACTTTTATTCCTGCATCTGCAGCCTTGCATATAAGTCCGCCATATGTGCTTGTCTTTCCGGATTGGACATCTCCAATAACTAATCCATACCGTACTCTCTGCTCTAAAAGATCGTCAGTTGGATTACCCAATTGATTCATTATTTGTGGTAAAGTTACCTCATCAAGCTTATTCAAACTTGAGAAATCCATACTTCCTTCTTTTAATAAGAATCTCTTGTATAGCTTCCAAAAATGTTCGTTATCATGAATAGAGTTAGTATACCACTCCTTATCATCTCTATTTTGGTTCCCTGATATTATATACCCTTCATGGTCATGCGGAACATAAATGTGGGATTCCAGATAACTCCTCAATTCTTCTTTATCCTGATCAGTAATATCAGGCAGAAACATTACTTGAGAGTCTATGAATTTATCAAGTTGATCCAAAGTAACATTAGAATCTACGCTCCTTAAGGTTTCTAAGGAATCATATAATTGAACCTTCAATCTGTCAAATGTTTCTCTTGTCATAGTAAATATTTGTTTTTAATTTTAGTTGTTAAAACTGCATTGTTTTTAAATTGAGCGCACTTCAATGTTTTTTGTACGGCTGCCTCAATATTCAACCCAGTACTATGTAAAAAATCAATTGTCATAATCGCTTGCTCAAGCAAGTCAGATATATCAAAATCTTTATCTGGTTCGATTCTGTTTGCATCATGATCAAGATGCATTTGATGTACTGGAATATTTTGTTCTATCTGTCTCAACAATAACTCCACATCAGTTTTGCACTCGTCAGGAATTCTGTCAATAATAGCATTAATGAAACAATTTTTTCTATTTATTTTGTAATTAAAAAATCCATTTCGTGATTCGATTCGGTCCCAAACGTATACAAATTCTTCAGACTTAGATGTTACTGGCTGACCTCGAAATTTAGTCTGTTTTGTAGATTTCTCAATTAAGCTACCAATTGTTTTTTCAAGTAAACGAGACAATTCACGAGGTATAATCGCATTGTGCTTCATCACATCAATTTTCCAGATGTCATCCATATTGTTTGGTATGTCTACTTTAACGCGTCCGTATTTGGAAACTTCATGCCTCGGAGTACCAAACCATGTGCCATATTTGATTAAACGTTTACCCCTATAAATATAATATCCCTGCATCTTGTTCATCTTATCGTCTCCCCCTATCATGATTTTCTCATCATCTGTCATGTCAGAAACATATGGTAACTTATAAGGAGTTATCTCTACAAAATGTTCTTTTCCATATGAATCAATTATAGGTTGCCTCAATGTCCCCCATGGATTATCTGAACGTTTTGACAAAAAAGGATCTAAAGCTTTAATCTCTGCATAGTTAACAAATATTTTGAGTCCATCTTCTGTAAGAAAACGGTGGTATACCAAAGCAAGCTGGCTTAATAAATTATTTCGATGCTGTGTCAAGGACTCATAAACAAACCCTCCACTTGCTTTATTAATTACATCGAAATTTTCCCACAAGACAAGAGTTCCATTCTTTTGAAGAGATAATTCATCAAAACAGGGTAAGCTTTTAATCTCCTCCGGCTCGAGCTTTAAAACATACCACTTGCCTCCATTTGATTTTTTCGATACTTCATCATAATCCCACCGATAAGCTGAATCTATTCCATTTTTACGGCTTATAACTGTCATCGTTTTGCATTGTGACAATGACGCAGATTTCATTCCCAACCCAAATCTTCCTAAGTCACTAGCCTCCCTCTCTATCTCGCTTGACTGACTTCCATAGCACATCGCATGGAACAATTCTTTATCTGACATGCCATTGCCATCATCAAGAATTCCAACATATAGTTTATCTGGATTCATTGTAAATAATACGCGTATATTTTTTGCCTTAGCACTTATACTGTTGTCAATAACATCGGCAACAGCATCTTCAAATGAATAGCCCATATATCTCATTGAACCCATAAGATAGTTGGCAACTGGCGGATTTTCAATTTTCTGCATATATTATTTACTTTTTCTTAACAACTCTTCTTCTTATTATTATTCTCTATTTGGGCTTTTGTATACAATCAAAGCCTTTCTTTGCTTGCAAAAATACAAAAACTTTTGGTAAAAAGAGTTCTGTGAGAGGGAAATTGCTAAATAATTAGCAATTCTTTCCGTAATGAACTCAAAAAGATGATTAATTACTTTCATTCCCTCTACAATTTTTAATTGACTGCTGAGCAACACGTCATCAATAACAGCAACGTCGGACAGTTCATAGAGCGAACGGCCCTGAAGGTCTATCACGTTTTGATACGCCAACACCTCGTCAAGAATCATGATGGCCCGGGCATAGCTGTCCGCCTTCCCCGAATTCTCCGGAGAAAGTCTGGTGTTGAAATCTATAAAACCTTTCCTATCCATATCGTTATTGCTTCGTTATTGTTGTTACATTTATTTCGTTCTGCTCCCAGCCACCTCTATCCTCGGCCTACGCTACGACCTTCCAACGATAGTTCTATGTTATCATTTTGATTCCTGAGAAAGAAGATATTGTTTGTACTCTCTCACAAGTAGTTCCTTGATATCCACTTCGAGCAAGTCTGCAATCTTCAGCAGACAAGCCAAATCTGGCTGCGAAGTGTTAGTACACCATTTACTGACCGTTGACGGAGTAACCCCCAACTGCCCTGCAAGCCAACGTGCAGTCCTTTTCTTCTCGAACAAGACCATTTTTATTCGGTTAATATCTTCCATATTCAATAGTTTATTGCACAAAGGTAGTGATTTATTCTCAATTTCTTCACGAAATAATGAAATAATCGAAAATATAAGCCACTTTTTATGCTTTTTTATGCAAAATAGTGCCTTTTTCCGCCCAACCTATGTTCATTGTCTCACGAACATAGGTTCCCACCCCTTATGAACATATCTGGAAAGTTTATGGAACATATGTTCATGAAAACAACGTTCTCCAACTGCCCATCTTTTTCAAGAAAATGAGGCTTTACCCATACTGTAGCCATACTCT
>Ga0247611_10006824_pt1 | contig 14536 bp, 30 predicted proteins | sample 177DNAGHGhighgp2_FD_192422 | JGI IMG/M metagenome (GOLD analysis project Ga0247611, IMG submission 192422) | Sheep rumen microbial communities from Palmerston North, Manawatu-Wanganui, New Zealand - 1770 DNA GHGhigh gp2 | ecosystem: Host-associated > Mammals > Digestive system > Stomach > Rumen...
AAAATCATGGCCACTGTCAGAGATGACATCACTACCAAAAACGTCATCTAAGGTACTGGCTACCTGTCGTAAGCAGTTTGCCACAGTGCTGAAAGCCTTATATTCTTCTTCTGTAAGATCTACTCCGTCACAGACTGTTACTTTTTTACAATTTACTATCATTTCTTTCTCCCTCTCTTTCTTTTTTCTCCTGTTGATAATATTATTATATCATAGATTCGTTATTTGTCAAGTGATTTTTGATTTTTATGCAAAATCTATCAATGTGTTTATAACGCTTTCTAAATCTGATGCGTCATAATATTTATGACCGATTAAAATTCTTTGTACATTATTTTCCTTTAAATAATCACTAATTCTTAAAATCCTCTCAATAGTGTCATTAATAGCACGAGTATCTTCATTCTCTGATACATAGCTAACATCTGAAACAAATTTCATTTTTCTTTCCCTCTCTTTCTTTTTTCTCTTGTTCTCTTATTCATTTAATAATATTTTTGTAACTTTTAAGTTTTCTTCTCCATCAAACCATAAATCTATCATGTAATCTATAGCCTCGTCTTTAGTTTGAAAAATTTCAAGGATACGTTCTTTTTGTTTTACTGCCCATTTTTTCATTTCCTTTTACCTCTCTTTTGTTTGATAAGTTAATTATAAATCATTTTTCATTACTTGTCAAGTAGTACTTTAGTACCATTTGGCCCGGGCGCAGGAAAAATTAAATCCAGATTTAATTTCCTTCCCGCAATTACAAAAGGGGAGTTTAACTCCCCTTTGGCTTTCTGTGCTTTGTCAATTTGATGGTGTAATCTTCTCCATTAAAGGCGAACTTGATTTCCGTTTCGGTCTTTACTTCCAGAACCGTAGCCCCGAGATTTTCAAGGACAGGCTTAACTTCTGCAAGGATTTGTCCTTTTGTCTCATCAACTTTTCTTTCCCTAGTACTTTTAGCCCGCTTCTTTTCGGACTGCTCATATCTCTTGACGTTTTCCTTGGCTTTTCTGGCCATCTCTTTCATTTCATCAGACTCATAATCGTTATGGTCATCTTCCCACAACTGTTCAGCTTCTTCACGGCTGATTTCAAGCTTTTCCATGTAATTGAGAATTTCTTTTTCTTTACTATTCATACTGCATACCACCTTTCTTTTGATAAGACTATTATAACACGCCTTTTTGAAATTGTCAACACCTATTTGATGAACGGATTTAAAAAATTTAAAAGATTATGGTTTAAACCTATTTTAACAATATTGTTTATACCAAAAATTTCTTTGGCCTGTTGCAAATTACGGATGCAATATTTTGTTTTTCTTTTGATTTTTTCTCCCGATTCTAAATATAAAGTATAAATATTCATTTTTGATACCCTTTCTTTTGATAAGACTATTATAACAAATAAATTAAAATCTGTCAAGTAGTCCTTTAGTACTAGCGGCCCGGGCCAGCCCTAGTACCTTCGTACCAGGCGGGCTTTGAGGGGAGGGGGCTTGCGCCCCCTATCCATTACGCGGCGATGGTGTAAAACACCTTCCGCTTCTCTGTGGACTTAACCACTCGACCATCAGCTTCAAGAGCCTTGAGAATCGGAGTAGCCTTCTGCGTGGAGATACCTACCGCCGTAGCGATGTTGAGAGTCGTCTGCGGAGCCTCAACCCCTGCAAGGAATTCGACCACCTGCTCACCCAGAGCGGCGTTCTCCTCGGCTTTCTTGGCCTTAGCCTTGGAATCTGCGGAATTGCGCTTTGCCAGAAGCTCAATCTCACGCTCGGCAAACTCTACAACGTCCTGCCGACCTGCGGCCTTAGCCAGAGCAATAACCTCGTTGAACATATCCTTCTTCGTTACTTTCTTTACATCTGCCATAATCGACACATCCTTTCTTGCGCTTTGCGCTTGCTTTGTTTTTGTTTACATTGTTATTATAACACTTCTTTATTTAGTTGTCAAGAACTTTTTCAATTTTTTTATTTGAGATTTGAAACTCTGAAATTGACTCCGTAGGTTATCCGCTACCTTGCAAGGAGTTTTCGGTTCTTTACCGAAGCGGTTTTCCTATCGCTTTAGTCGCTTTCCTTACCTTGTAAAACTATTATAGCAAATTTTTTAACTGTTGTCAAGAAGTTTTTATTTTTTTGATTCGGATCGGAACCGTTATTTGTTCCTTTCTTTATCTTATAATTTATTATATCATATTTTGCTCGCTTTGTCAAGTCTGACTATTTCTGAAATTTTCAGAATTGTTTGAATTGTCAGAAAATTTGGCCCGGGCCCGTTAGTGGGCGCTAACTCAAGTTAGCTCCCACCATTCGCTGTAATGTTCAAGGTATTCATTTTCCTTTGGGGTCTTTTTGAAAAGACCCCGTTCAATGTTTGGATTCTTCTTTACACAATAGGCATAAATCTGTGTCTCAATCTCTACGTCAGCAAGCCCCGTGTGGTCTTCTTCAAAGCTATCGTCACCAGATAACCACCGCCAGAGAATTTCCGCGGTCAATCTTGGACGAGGTTTTTTATGTTTGGTAACATACCCATTTTCAAAACACCACTTAATATAACTCGGCATCTGTCCGATTGTTTGTCTTGCCATCTTTAATGTGTCTTGAATTTCTACCCCGTAAGGGAAAAACCACCTATATTTGCTTTTAGTGATATATCGTTGTGTATTGTTTAACGCTCTGTAGTCAAAACTTGCATTATGAGCAGAGATAGCAAACACATTATAGTTCTTTACATCTTCCATGAACTGTTTTTTGATGTTATAAAATGTGGTCAAAATTCGCTTACCCGCTTTTATATCTTCCCAATAACTAGGAATTTTCTTTGCGTAGTATGCGCTTTCCATTACATCAGCCATGTCGCAAAAGATTTCAGCTACAACAAAGGAACGCTTCTCATAAATTCTACCTTTGTTATCAGCAACTTGCCACCCAATATCATAGCAAAGAGATTGTGTTAAATCCATTTTACCATCTTCAAAAGACAAACCGTTGCAAGTTTCCGTGTCTATTACAATAAGATAATTGTGTCGCTTGTCGATTACCATTTTTTTGTTTCCTCTCTTTTATTTGATAAGTCTATTATAACCGATTTTGTATTTTTTGTCAAGCGTTTTTTAAATTTTCTAACACTTCTTTATTTAAAATCATTAGCTTGCAAAGAACAGTTTCACAATAAATAGCCCATGTATCACTATCAATTTCCCCTCTTTCATATTTATTTTTCATTTCAAAATATTCTTGTGCAGTATTCATTTTTAAACCCTCCTTATTAAGTTTATTATAACAGTTTGGCGGCGGTCGGTCAAGGATTTTTTACCTAGAAAAATGCACAAATAGCGGCCGCCGCAATTGTGCAAAATGACGAAGCGGCCCGGGCCAAAATAAAATTAAAAGGCGGCTTAATTAAGCCGCCTCTAATTCATTACCATTTTCATCTAATCCGTTCGCCGCATAAAATTTAATCGCGGCTTTACAAAATTGTTTAAATGCTTTCTCAACTCTTTTCCTATTGTTTTGCCAGAATCCGATTGCCCATTCAGTTGCAAGCACTTCGGCAGGTAAAGAGTGATAAGCTTTTTTAAGGTTCTCTCTAGCGTAAGGAAGTAAAAGATGATTTGCTAAAGCCATTTCAATTTCTTCTTCGTCTTTGACCTCTTGATTCCATCTATCTAAGTCCTCTTCAATAAAATCGTTTAGTGTTACATGGTGACCGATTTCATGGAGCATAGATAGCATGATAAGGTTATCCGTTTCAAAATCATACCGTTCGTTTATCCAATCTAGCCAAGTATCACATGATTCATCATTCATCAATAAAGAAAATTCAATCTTGTTTTTATGATTGTAATAAACCCAATTAGCACCAAGCTTGCAATAAAAATCATTGATACCTGTACACTCTTGCATGATACGAGTAACAGTTTTTTCAAATTTTTTTACACCATTCATTTTTGCCATTTGTTTTCCCCTCTTTCTACAAACAATTATATCAAAAAGATTTTTATTTGTCAAGTAGTACCTTAGTCCTAAAACGGCCCGGGCCGAGTTAGGTGGAACTAACCACCCGTTTTTGGTGAAATGAATCACCTACTCGGCCTATGAAAGGAGGTAACAAAATGAATTTAAACAAAGGAAACTAAATTTTTTCCCATTCTTCATCAGAAAAATTATTGATATCTTTTTTCTTTGATGGTAAATTTTCTGCTATACACCATTTTGTAATAGCTTTATCAGATACACCAAATTGTTTTCCTATCTGTGTAAAAGGTACTGTTCTAATTAGTTGTTTTAATTCGTTTCTATTAGGTCGCTCTGTTTTTCGAGGACGAATTTTTGAAGCGCATTTTACACAACGAGTTGCCCTATCTGTAATAGGCTGACCGCAATCAATACAAAAATTAGTTTTTTCTATTTGTTCATTTGCTTCATCTATTTCTTCTCCAATAATTTTAGAGAAAGAATAGTCTTGAATAAAATTACATTCTGAAGAAGGGTGTATTGCAGGATCTTTTCTAAAATAAATTGTTTTTCTATCTTTTATTTTTTCAATGGGTACTATAATAATTTCTTCCCAAGGTACTAAATAAAATACAAAAAAATCAACATCGTTTTCATAAGTAGTATATTTTTTATTTGTGGTATGGTTTGTGCTACTGGCGCAAGGGCAAGAGATTGAACCATTTTCACTAATTTTTTGATTACAATATTTTACTTGAATTCTATTTAATTTCCCGTTAAAATCTGCAATTAAATCATATCTGGCATTATCTCCAAACGGGATAGAAACTTGAATTCCCCTTTTTATAAATTCAGTTATAGCAATTGCTTCTCCAATATCGCCTTTATTTTTACTATTCATTATTTTTCTCCTTTTATAATATATTTTGTAAGTTTTACTCTTACAATATATATTAAAAATTACTCATAAGAAAATGAACCTTTCTGCCCAAAAAAATTACTTGGGTTCATTTTCTTATAAATAATTAGGGAGGGGCTTACGCCCCATTCCCTTACTTAGCGATTGCGTAAAACTTCTTACGTTTTTCCTCGGTGACGGTTATCCGCCCCTCATTCACCAGAGCCTTGAGGATTGGCGCAATCTTTTGAGTCGACACACCCACTTCCGAAGCGATAGGCAGAGCCGCCATCCCCTCATCAGCGGAGGCAAGGAACTCGACCACCTTGTCAGCCAGAGCCGCATTTTCCTCGGCTTTCTTCGCTTTGGCCTTACTGTCAGCAGAGTTGCGCTTGTTCAGCAGTTCAATCTCACGCTCGGCAAACTCTACAATGTCCTGCCGACCACCTGCGGCCTTAGCCAGAGCGATAACCTCGTTAAACATATCCTTCTTAGTAACCTTTACTTCTGCCATAATTAAACACATCCTTTCTTGGGCTTTGCCCGTTGCTTTATTTGTTGTTCTTTACTATGTATTTATTATATCATTTCTTTATTCAGTTGTCAAGTATTTTTTGTTATTTTTTTATTTGGTTCGGCTTATCTTTATACAGGCGTTAAGACCAGTTGAAGAAAATAACAAAAAACTTTCCTTTTCCTGTTTTTAAAAATGTTTTCTCCGATTTGGCGCCTTATACGGAACGGCTGATAGAATTTTTGTCATCGCGCCTTACATCCACCTAACATGGCGCTTATTTTTCACATCTCATAATTTTAAAATTATTTAAATTCATTGTTTCTTGTTTTTCCTTCCTTTATTTTATGTATTTATTATATCATTTCTTTTTTTATTTGTCAAGAACTTTTTCTTTTTTTTTACGAGAGGGAGGTGTGCGCATCACCTTTTACCCTCAAGGGAAAGTATTTTTGTCATTGCCCCCCTTCCACCATTTCGGGGCTTAACGTCTCCGCTTCATTTATTTCCCTCACCTTCTAAAACTATTATATCATTTTTTTTCGGAATTGTCAAGTATTTTTTTATAAGTTAATTCGTATATAAAGAGGAATGATTCCAAATAAAAAATATCCTGTACACATTTTCATATGAGGATAATGTCCAGTTCTAAATTCTCTTCTTATAATCATGTTAAATCCTCCCGTTTTTTATTTTTTTTCGGAAAGGCTTATTGCCGTTCCCTTAACTTCTAAAGTAATTATAGCAAATTTTTTCGGAAGTGTCAAGTCTGAATTTTTTTGAAATTGTCAGAAAATTCGCCCGGCCAAAAAGTTAGTGGTGGCTAATCAGCCACCACCGAGATTAAATCGCAGTTTAAGAGGTGTTCAAGAATTACTGCACCAGTTTCATTTACAGGGTAATATGCGTCTTTAACTTCATCGTAATTAATTTTATTATTACCGATAAGAAAATTATGAACACAATAGGAAGAAATCAGTTCATCCATAATAATATTATGTTCATCAGTATAACTTTCGCTGTTAGTGGTGTAGTATTTTCCGTTAAAAGATTCCATTTGTTTAACCCTCCTTAAACTAATTTGTCAAAATGCAGTTTACTTAATTCTCTATCTAAAACTATCCCAAAATCTTCTTTTACTTTTCTTTTCGGGGTAGTAGGATTATAAAACCTAGTTTGGTTTTGATTCGGGTGATAGCCCCTATTATTTTGTAACTCTGTGGAAGTAACTTTGATAATCATTTTTGTTCTCCGCTCCCTCAACCTAGATACATTATACTATAGGGGCGGCCGCCATTCAATAGACAAACTAACCAAAAATCCGCCTATTTCTTTGTACATTTTGCCTTTTGGTCCGGACTAGGTTAGTCATTTCTAACCCTAGATTAAAAAGAGAGGGGGCAGATTTACCGCCCCGTCTGTTCATCTAATTCCTAGCAGTTCCCTCTTCTTCTGAATGTGCTTAGGTACTACCTCGATTTCATCAAGTCTAACTCCGTAGGGGGATTTTTTCTCATTGCGGATCTTTTCCGCCAACTCATAACTAGTGGTTTCAAAAGACTTTCCGAAGGTGTAAACTACAGTTCTCATTTTTTCTACCTCTCTTTCTTGTTGCTGTTTCCTTTTGATATATTTATTATACTGCTATTTTTTGGTTTTGTCAATCATTATTTAAAAGATTTGCTAAATATTCTATAATGTCTGTGGTTTCGGGATTGATAGCAAGACCACCTTTCCATCCTTCCCGAACGGCTTCGCAATCATCAAAGAGAATTTGGAAACCGCCAAGCTTACGAGTTGCATTTAATTTTGTCGTGCCATACTTGATAGCATGAAATTCATCGAACGGGAAGTTATTTGCTTTGAGCCATTCTCTCTTTGCGATTGCTGTGGCTGTATTATAGCATTTCGAACCACCTTTTGCTGTCCAAGTTGTAACCACAACTCGCCATCCGTCCTTTTTTAATTCAGCAAGGAGGTCGGCTAAAATAACCATATCAACAAGAGCATCCCCAATAGTATAAGGTGTGGTGTCTTCATTCCGAAGCATTGGGAGCCAATCTTTTACCCCGTAGAGATTGTAAATCGTACCATCCATATCAAAGACTAATGTTTTATTCATGTTTATCGCTTCCTTTCTTGTTTCTATAGTAATAATAACAAATTTTTTCGGAGTTGTCAAGAGGTAAAATGAAAAAATTGCGGCGACGGGTAATGTGCAGTTAGGCTAGACTAACCGTCCGGATAGCGGCCGCCGCAGTTTTGTACAAAGTGACGAAATTTGGGAATGAATTGGGGTGTATATTTGTTCATTGTGCCTATTGACAAAATTTGTGATATGTGTTATAATTGGACTTTGCGGGCCGCTTCGAAGGGTGGCAAATGTGGGCGGCCCGCCGAATTTGTCGGCACTAGCTGAGTAGTGCCGACATGATAAAGCTTAAAATAACCACCGCTATGAAAAACCAAACAGGTGTTTGTGGCTCTTGAGGCCATCGACCGAATTTTCCACTCCATATAGTATCCATTTTGCTATACCTCCTTTTGACATATGGGAAGGGCTTATGCCCTTTCCACCATCATTTTATTCAAGCTCTTTTCGTTAGTAAAGGTGGCCTTTTCATACTTGATCTGGTATTCTTCACCATTGATTGTAATATCTCCAGCCTCCGTAAAGGGAACATTGTCTTTTTTCCACTCCTGGCCGAAATGTTCAGTGACCAGTTTTTCAAAAATTTCGCCCTTATTATACTTGCTATCTGATGTCAGCTCTTCAAAGAAATCCACCGAGCATAAAGGAGTTGCGGTCTGCATTAGCAGGGCCTTTTGAGCCTTATTGGGTTTGAAGCGGAGTGCATATCCCTGGCCTCTTGAAGCCTTGTCGAGGATCATAAGATAGGGAAGCTGTTCTTCTGTTGTGGTGGTCATATAGACCATATTAGCGACCTTGAAGCCGAAGATATACTTATGTGCCGCTGAAAGTTCATTATATCCATTGATTAAGTAGTTCATTACGTCCATGTTCATCATCTTGTACCCCTTCCTATGTTTCACATGAAACATCTGGTGTGCTGTTGTCTGTTCCTTACCTTGTAAGTACATTATAGCACCGGCACCGGAGTATGTCAAGACTTTTTTATGAACATTTTATGAACATTGTGTTAACAGTTTGTGAACATTTCGGGATGTGGGTGTTTTGTGCAAAGTGCACAAAGCTCACGCATAAAATTTGTGCATTATGCCTATTGACAAAATTGGCGGGCCGCCCCGATGGGTAAGCAGTGTGGGCGGCCCGCCGAAAAGCCCCTCTCAACGAGGGGCTACCACAATGGATCCAATCGACTCTCCCTTGTAGGATCTGTCGAACCGCAATGTCGCCGTACACTTGGCGAACATTTCATTCTTTGCGGTTACCATATACTTGACGACCTCGTTATTGGTGGTGGTGATAGTTACTTTGAAATTTCTCATGCTTTCTACCTCTCTTTCATTTAATAAGTTTATTATACTCCATTGGGGTTGATTTATCAACCCTTTTTAATCATCTGTTGCCACTACGATGATAGTAGCAACATTAGTATCGGGATTATGGGATACGCCGATAATTTCATCGATGAGCATTTCCTTAGCAACAGGCCATCCGTTATAATCGACCAAGTTAACGGTTTCTGTTTCTTCGATCTCACCACAGTCTAACAGTTCCTGAATCATATCCTCGTATGTCATTTTGTTTACCTCTCTTTCTTTTGATAAGCTTATTATAACATTGTGCTATTACATTGTCAAGGGTTTTTTGGTAGGGATTTTAAAAATCCCATACCTCAACCGCTACGATAGAGCCATCTGCTAATTGATAAATCCGGAAGTATTGACCCATTTCGGATCCTTCAATTTCTGTAATGAAGTTATCGAAAATGGTGATCGATGTCTTTTTTACTAACCGAACCTTACCAAAATCTAATGTGTTTACAAACATTTTGTTTACCTCTCTTTCATTTGATAAGTTAATTATAAACTATTAAATAAAGAATGTCAAGAAGAAATTCCATAAAAATAGTAAAATTATTGTAGTTTTTATAAAATTACTAAATTCTTTCATAAATTATTATTTTCCTCTCTTTCTTTCCTAATTTTATCAAGTGCATAAAGTCGTTCATTTATATTTGTCTGGCCATGGCCAAGAATCAACTGGCGCTCCACAAAATCCAGCTCGGCATCAGATAGTGTTCTATAAGTCTCCATTAAGCTTCCCATGCTCATGTTTATTGCCTCCCTTGTTTCTTTTATTATATAGGGCTTGATGGATTTTGTCAAGCCCTATATTTTATTTTTAGATGTCATAAGAAGCATAACCTAAGATGAACTCTTTTCCCTCTAATTCAAACTTGATATAAAAATCACCAGAGCCAATTTTATTAGCAAGTTCTTCAATTTTATTCACAAGTTCAGGATTGATATATTCACGTTCTATTTCACACCAATCATTATCAAATCCTTCAAAATCTTCGATAATCAATTCAATTAATCCATCTTCAAAGTCATAAACAGAAATATCTCCAACTTTTTCTAATTCTGATACGATATTTTCAAACTCTACTAAAGTCATCATTTTTGTTTTCTTCCTTTCTTTTTTAGTTGTTGTTTTGTTTCTTTCTATAATTATAATACCATGTTCCGGTTTGTTTGTCAAGTATTTTTTTGTTTTTTTCTTTGAAAAGTAAAGAGGTGGAAAAGCACCATGCTTCCCGTATGGCTAACGGTACAAGGAATCGAACCTGTACAAGATAATTTTTTAATAGCTGGTTAAAAAATTATCTCTGTATAATAAACCGTGTCGACCCGATCTATTATATTTTTCCACCTCTTTACTTTTCAAAGAACTTATTTTTTCTATAATTATAATACTATTTTCCAGTTTGTTTGTCAAGTGTTTTTTGATTTTTTGTTTTTACTCTCTGAAATATTCCTCTCTTTCAATGTCATCCATCATTTCCCAATGATGCTCAAAAGTTTCTTCAAAATCTTCACAATCATCTGGAGCCACAATGTACTGACACGTATCTGCATTTACACAATATCTGCAATCACTCATTTTTTATTCCTCCCTTGCTTGTTTGTTTCTATAATTATTATATTATGTTCTAGTTTATTTGTCAAGTACTTTTTTGATTTTTTCGAGGGGCTCTCTGTCGAGCTATATAACATATCCTTTATAATAACTTGCTGGCTGACGGGGAATCCTTAAAGGTACGTCATTTCATCAGCTCCCAACCTCTGAACCAACAGGTTATTATAAAAGATATGTCATTTTTCGAGGGGTTTTACATCCCCTCGTTTAGCAGTTCAAGGACCGCGTCCAGACGAGCATCCAACTCGGCGGGAGAAATCTCTCCCTGTTCCAAAAGCTCAAAATAGGTGTTCATGATCTCTTCCATTTTATTTCCTCCCTTGTTTTTTTCTATAATTATGATACCATGTTCCGGTTCAGTTGTCAAGTGTTTTTTGCGGCGGTCGGTGAAAAATCTTTATCCTAGTTCACCGATCGGACCACCGACCGCCGCAATCTTTTTTACCTCATTCTGTACATGTCCATTGTGTGACACTTCCTTTCTGTTCTTTTTCTAATTTTTCTAATTTTTCAAGACATTCTCTTGGGGAAAAGGGACAAGCACAGCCACTTTCTGTTTCACTATTCCGCCAAAACTCACAATTTTCGCATTCTGGCAATAACATAATTTATTCTCCTTTTTATTTTTTTGAGCCGCTCCCTCTTTTTTCAACAACCCTGACCTCTTTATTTCGGAAGCCCTGACCGCTTATTCAAAGCAGGTGTTCCTCTCTCTCTTTCTATACTTATTATAGCAAGTGGGGTTGATTTTGTCAACCCCTTTTTTTACTTTTCTTCAAGAATTTCTTCCATCTCTTGCCAGATATCACAGATGTTTGTTTCTTCCCAACTTGTCATTTTTTGTTCCTCCCTTGTTTGATAATACTATTATAGCATACATAGACCGGATTACAATAGGCAAAATGCATAAAGTTGTCGGCTTATTTTTGTGTACTTTGCCATTTTTCATTTTTTTGGGATAAATTTGCAATTCGTCATTATACACAAAGTCTGCGCATAAAATTTGTGCATTATGCCTATTGACAAAACAGCGGCCGGCTTGCAAGCTCCACGTGTGGGTATCGCTCGCAAGCCGGCCGCCGATTATATCACTCAATTTCGGGATTGTCAATAAGCAAAACGTACAAAATTTTTCGATAAAAATTGGTACATTTGACGAAAGAAAAAACTGCACAAAAAAAACGGGTTGCTTTTGTGCAACCCGTCATTTTTTAAAGTTCTTCGCCCTTATTCAATTCCCACTCTTCAATCCAGCCTTTTCCGGCAAGTGTAGAGTTGATGTATTCATTTGCTTTTTCTTCTGTAGAGAAAATTCCCATCAGATCTTTTTCATATTCATCACCAATCATTACTACATACATCATGTTTATTCCCTCTCTTTCTTTTTATTGTTGTTTTGTTTCTTTCTGATATTATAATATCATAACCCGGTTTACTTGTCAACTACTTTTTTAATTTTTTTCTACAAATTTTTGTGCTTCTTCATAGGTATCAAATAAGCCAATTACCAGGCCGCTCATGCTAATTACTTTCCATCCTTTATTTATCATGTTCCACATAATCGTCATTTTTATTTCCTCCCTTGTTTGTTATCTTGTTTCTTTCTGATATTATAATACAACAAACCGGATGTTTTGTCAACCCTCTTTTTCTACTTTTTTATTTATTTTTTTCACACTTGTGATTTCATCATCTTCAATAATATCATCTGTTCCCATTGTATTAAACGTCACTCTCACAAGTTCACCTTCTTCAAAGCCTTCACCTTCAAAAGACCATTCGTTACAATCAATAGTAACAACAGCAACTTCATTATCGTTTGTGTAAATCACCATTGCATCCATCGAACGAGTGTTCTTGATAAAGCTTTCGATGCACAGTAAGCTGATAGCAATAGCAACTACTACAAAAGCAATGGCAAAAAGATTAATGATTGAAATAATTGAATTTCTTTTCTTTCTTGCTCTGAAAAGATTTATTCTTTCTTCATGATTCATTTCTTTGATTGATTTCATTATCGTTTGTTCCTTTCTTATTTGTTTTATTTGTTACTTCTTTTATTATAATATTTTTTCTTTTAAATGTCAATAGGAAGATGAATAAGGAAGTGGACATTGCGGCGGCCGCTTAACCGCTTGGAAGTCTAGGTAAATAATCGGATCAGCGGCCGCCGCAACGTTTTACTTCATTAGCATCTTATTCCACAATTCTTCTATTTCCAATAAGTTCATGCCTAAACTTTCTGCCTTTTGAAAAAACAACATTTCAAGTCTTTCACTTTCTTCATAGTGATGAAAAGCGCTCTCTTTCATGCTTGCATTAAACAGTTGAACCAGTTCTTTCATAGCATCAGTTCCTTTCTCTTGTTCTCTTGAATAGACATTTATCACAATGGTTGATCAACATTATTACATGATTAATTATGATTTGTTGTTGTTATTTATTATGATAAATTAATAACAAACAACAAATAAATGTTTTATTATTTATTTGTTGTTTGTTATCTCTTTGCTTGTTTGTTCTTACTTGTTGTTAGTGATGATCTCTTTCACTTCAAGCACTTTATATCCGAAAATGTACTCGATCAATCTAGCATTGCTCTTGTTGGTGGTCTTCATGGTGCTAGTTCTACCAGGTTCCATTTCATAGGTGATTTCATATCTCTTTTCCATTTTATTGACCTCCTTTTGTGTTCCTCTTGATGATATTAGTATAACACATTGACCGGAAAAGTCTATTGGCAAAATGACTAAAAATGATAGATGGTTTTTGTCACTTATGCGCAAAAGGAAGTTTTTCCAGATAAAAATGAATTGTCTGAATATTTGGTGTATTATAGAGAATTGTGTGCTAATTCATTTTTATCGGATAAATATGTGATTCAGAATATTCTGACAACTGTTGCGTGTGAGTGGAATTTTGGGAAAGTTGTCAGAATATTCTGAATCGCACTTTTTTAAAACAAATCTTTCATTCGTGCGTTCAGCAAGGAAAACACGGCTCGCTCATGGATAAAGCGCTCATGAGCGAGCCGCGGAAAATTTGGAATGAGTTGTGATATTTTGCTTGTTGTTGAAAATGATGTAAATATTTTGTGTTGTTGTGTGATTGGTTGATTGTGTTGTGTTGTGTGATGTTATGAGATTGTTTTGTGGCCGGTGCGTTTTGAACGGGTGTTTGATTGATTGGTGTGCTCTACGCAGCGTTTGTCTACGAAATGTGGGCCGGGTATTTTCGGGAAAAAATTTTTTTCGTTTTGAAAATAGGTATTGGCCTGGAAAATTCCCAGCCCAAAAGTTCTCCCCATTCTCAAACACGATACCTCAGCCCAAAAGTTCTCCCCGTTTTTAAACACGATATTCCAATCCAAAAGTTCTCCCCCTTCCAATCACAATACCACAGTCCAAAAATTATTATCTGCTATGAAAATATGGAAACTGAATCCATACATCATTGCGACCATTGTTCATCTCTTTAACATTTACAATAATATCCGTATCCAGCTTTCTAATATGTACTTTGTCATATTTTTCCTTCAGAGATTGAGCCACGAAATTCCGAAGCTCATCCACATCGTCCGGTATATCCTTTCTTTCTTCCTCTTCATCCGCTTCACTATAAAAGCTTCCAGCATCAAACCAATTATCAGAAAGTACGTTTCCAATAATTTTAATAAAACTGCCCCATCCTTTTGTAGCAACACGGACGATTTTACCCTTCATAGCATTGAACCGGCTGACCCCAACAACATCCATGATTCTCATAATGGATTCCATTCCTTTTGCGCTACCTTCAAACTCTTCTGCACCTACATATCCATTACCGAGAACATACCCACCATACACACATCCCCATCCATCTCCTTCAAGTCCCATACTAAGAGTTAAACACCCATGATCTTCCATCGACAAATCAACAGAAGTAATCTTTACATTTTTAATCTCGTACCCTTCTTCCTCTAATAATTCTTTGGTCCATTTTTTCATTCTTCTTCATTCTCCTTTTGCGTATAACAATCTTTTGGATCAAAACATTCTT
>Ga0247611_10006825_pt1 | contig 14536 bp, 21 predicted proteins | sample 177DNAGHGhighgp2_FD_192422 | JGI IMG/M metagenome (GOLD analysis project Ga0247611, IMG submission 192422) | Sheep rumen microbial communities from Palmerston North, Manawatu-Wanganui, New Zealand - 1770 DNA GHGhigh gp2 | ecosystem: Host-associated > Mammals > Digestive system > Stomach > Rumen...
TTTAGTGTCTATACTATATCACATTTTTGGAAATAATACAATAGTTTTTTTAGACGTTCTACGTCTAAGTTCTTTTTTGAGAAAACCGGGGATTACTCCCCGGCCTTCTCCTTCTTCTTGGCCTCGGTCTTCGCCTTCTTTTCGGCGGCGGCCTTCTCCCGCTCGGCTTTCTTCTCGGCCTGCTCCTGGAGCTTCATCTGGTAGTCGGCGCGCTCCTGCATGCACTCGTCATAGTCTTTTTTGACGACCTTCACGACGACCTCCAGCACACCCTCTTCACCGTCCTCGACGATTGGCAGGTTGCAGGAATTAGAGGTTACAAGGGCGACATCTTCGCCCTGTTCGGACAGGAAGCCCATAATCTGATTGATGTAACGGGCACGCGCGGAATTGGCAGTTGCAAGTTTCATTTGGTTTTATCTCCTTTCCTTTTGTGATTATAATATACCACACTTTTGGGAAGATTGCAAGAGTTTCTTTTAGACGTTTCACGTCTAAAACCAAATTTTGTGAAAAGGTTACATTTCTGTAACCTTTCCAAATTTAATGAAGGATAATTTCTGTCTTGTCTTTATAGATACGGATTTTTCTATAATCAAAATAATAATCCGTTTGCTCCGCGGTACGAATGTGGAGAACTCTTTCTTGCGGACGTTCAATCGTGCGCTTTGCCTTGTAGTCGGTTCCAAGAACCGCGCCACGTTCAACACAAGAAAAAAGAATCTGTGTTTCAATTTCCGCGTCATTCAGTGCGGTGTGCGCTTCTTCAAAATCGGTTCTGCCTGTTGCATACTGGAAAACAGTTTCGGCAGTAGTGGAATAATTCCCAGTATCGGTAAACCGTTCGTATTTCTCGCAGAACTGCTTGTAATCATTATCCACGAGAAACTCATGGACATAACCACGAATATCAAAAATGGGGACTTCATCAAAAGGATTGATACATTTGAACCAGTCGCAATTGAAGTTGAATACTTTTTCATCAAAGGCAGAGTTGAAAGCATATGCACCGCGCACGTCATACTGTTTGAAATCGCGCCGCATTTGCGCGCAGATATAACCGAACTTATCCATAGTGACTTTGCGTGCCCTCATGGCCTGAACGTAAAGCGGACGCTTGTCGGCATAGTATGCAGACTCGAAAAGCGGCAGATTGTGCCAAATCTGCTCCACTACAAACTCGCGGGAGACAAGACGCACGCCGGATTCAGAATCACGGATAATATATCCGACGTTATAGCAAAAAGGCTTTTCAAGAGAAGTCGTTTCCGTGTCGAAAATGCAGATGTTCATATTTAGAACTCCTTTATATAGTGTTCAGTGGGTGTAACTTCTTTCCCCTCCTGACATTATGAAGTATAACAGAATTATGGGAGAAAGTCAAGAACTGGATTTAGACGTTCCACGTCTAAAACGGATTTTATGAAAAATGGTTACATTTCTGTAACCATTCTTTACATTTTAGAGATTTTTTAGAACTTGGAAGATTTCTTTTTCGGTGTACGCCCCGGCGCCCCATGCTTCCCGGTTGTGTTCTTCATCGTCAAAAAGAATCCCCGAGCCAAAAAGTTCTTTTGGCGTGCCATAGGGGAGAATCTGAATAGAAGTGAACTTGACCGAGCGCAGGTGAGTTTCGAGCCATTCCTTTTTGACGGCGGCCACCGCTTCGTTGTATGCGGTCGAGCCGTTGCGACTGGTCCAGCTGATGATGTTAACGGTCCAGCCGTCACGAGTCAGCCGATTTAGAATCCGCGCCAGGGCTTGCAGGTTGACGAGCGGGCGCGCCACAGCATAGGGCCGCACATCTTCGTGCAGAAGATCCTCTAACCAATTTTCGACGCCGTAAAGATCAGCAATTGTGCCGTCCATATCGAAGTAAATATTTTTCATCAAGTTGTGACCCCTTTCTTTATCGTGAGTAAAGTATACTACAATTTTCGGAAAAATGCAAGACCGGAATTTAGACGTTACACGTCTAAGTTAAATTTCGGGGAAATTAATCCCCGAAACTATGGATGAAATCAATGAGTGCACCAATTTCACATTCCAAAGTATCTGGCGCATAACCGGTTGTGCGTTCAAAAGCGGAATAGCACATATCATCTTCTGCGATAGTCTTAACGACGTTACATGCCGTTTCCAGTGCGTCCAGTTCCTGCGGGGTAATCTTGATGCAATGACAAATCTTCATTTTCATTTTCCTTTCTTTGTTTGTCAAAAATTTGTTTCCATTCTTCCCAAGTCCATATATCGGAGATTTTTATCATTTTCTTTCCTCCTTACGAATATAATATATCATAAATTTTAGGAAATTGCAAGTCTTTATTTTAGACGTTGCACGTCTAAAACCAAAAAATTACGAAACGGTAACATTTCTGTTACCGTTTCGATTTGGTTTACGCCTTGTACTGGTACACCACGCGCTTGGTCTTGTCGATCTTGGCCTCGGACTTCGTGATGGAATCCTCGGCCAGAAGCACCTTGCACGCGGCAGTCACCTGTCCGGGAGACACCTTCACGGCCTCGGCGATGGCGTCCCGGGTGAACACCTCGTTCGGATGCTCCTGGAAGAAGCCCAGCACCAGTCCGCGGCGGACAGAAGCCTCCTTCTGCTCCTTGGTGGGAGTGGACTTGCGCTTGGCGTTCTTCTCGTCCAGCTTCTGAATCAGGATGCGGCTGGCCTCGTCCATGGAATCGGAAATGTGAGCGTCAAGAACGGCCTGGAAGTATTCGCGAGTAGTCATGATGTTTCCTTTCTGCGCGTTTGCGCTTGCGGTAGGTCGCAACCCTTATTTTTTTATTTTGTCCCTTTCCCTTGGGACGATTATAATATAGCACAATTTTCGGAAAATTGCAAGAACCTGTCTTAGACGTTACACGTCTAAACCTAATTTTGGGAGAAAATTTCTCCCAATTTTATGCAATGAACTGGACATAAAAATGTTTCAGAAGTTCGCCGGTTTCATGGTCGATTTCGGCGTATACAACGCCATTGTCGACATATTCGCAAGTACACAGTTCATTCCTATGCCCGAGATGCGCAGCGCACAGTTCCCGAGCTTCGTCATAGCTGTGGCACGGCGCGCCGATGTAACGGTCACGGAAATCGGGATTGGCGATAGAATAGTCACGTTCAACAACAGCAATAATCATTTTTAGTCCCCTTTTCTTTTATTTGTTTTGTCCCTTTGGACAAGTATAATGTACCACAATTTTGGGAGTTTGTCAACGGTGAGATTTAGACGTTGCACGTCTAAATCATATTTTTATAAAAATCCGGGATTTCTCCCGGATTAATTTATTTTTGCAAAAATGTAGAAATCATCTACCAAATCGAAAAGCGCGGCAAGGGCATCTTCTCCGGTGGGAAAATTCTGGGAAGAAAATTCTTCTCCGAGTTTTTCCCAGTCGTCTTCGGAAATATCGGAAAGAAAATCCCGAAACTTTTTGATAGTTTCGACTTCTTCGCTGGAAAAAGTGATTTCTCTTTCAATTTTTTCTTTAATAATCATTTTTGTATCCCCTTTCCTTTTTGTGATTATAATATACCATTTTAGGAGAAAAAAGTCAATACTACGTTTTAGACGTTACACGTCTAATTCTTTTCGGAAAAATGACGGGATTGCCAAAGGGGAAGCAATCCCGCCCCGGAATATCTTAAAGTGCAAGGGGAGCAACACCACTACCCGCGCGCCTGGGTCTCCCTGTGGTATCTTTTATAACTGGGAGCGACTTTCACGATCTCTCTCTCCCCTTGACGATTATAGTATACCACATTTTCGGAGAAAGTCAATCCCCACTTTTAGACGTAACACGTCTAACTCACATTTTGGGAGAAATTATCTCCCAAAAAAGATGTCGTCGTTTTCGCGTTTGCGTGCCTCCATTTCTTCATCAATTTTTCTAAGAAACCAATACGCCGCGAGAATTGCAAGGATTACGAGAATACCCCAAGAAATTGGATTATCCATTTTTATTCCTCCTTTTCTTTTCTGTATACATAATACCATAAATTGAGCTTTATGTCAACTTTAAGCTTTAGACGTTTTACGTCTAAGCTGGGCTGCAGCTTCTGAGCTGTCAGATTCTAAAATGAGAGGGAGTATTGATAGGCGGCACAGTCGGAGTGGCGCGAAGCTCAGGACCGGTGGCCTTGGGTCTATCTCACTCCCTCTCACTATGGATAGTATATCACACCGGCGCCACCGTGTCAATGGGCGCCGTTAGACGTTCCAACGTCTAAATAGATTGTGTCCATTTTGATTGCATGCAATCAGTTAGATGCCTCTAACTCAAACACGTCTAAATCTCTCGTTTGCAATCTAATTGCACACAATCAAATTGTGTACCAATTAGATAACTCTAACTCAATTCAAAAAGAAAAGGCGGATTTTTAATCCGCCTTAAAAAATCTTTCAAAGTAGCTCCGAGTATACAGAACACTTGTTGAAGCGGGATACAGCTTTCCGTCCACTTCCAAATCGAAGCAGGGGTGCAGCCGGTTGAACATCAGGAACATTTCTTCAGCGTTCGTAACGCCGATACGAATACCAGTCTCAGGAATGGTGATAACTTTCATTGTAGCTTTCATTTTAGAATCCCCTTTCATTTTGTAGCGGTTTCGCTCTTGCTCATCAGAGCCGGACTTATACCGGCTGACCGCTCGGGTCGGTGGGGATTACTCCCCATTGAACCACTCTTCCAGCGTCATCAAGCAGTTATCATACAGAGCGTCAAGAAGCTTGAAGTATTTAGCTCCGTGCGGCTTGTTCTGCTTGTTGTTCCAGAAAGTCTGGATTGTGACCTTGTGCTGGCCGGAAGTACTGACCTTTTCACGAATCAGACCACAGCTTTCCAGACACTCAAGGAAAGTCACACGGTCAAGAATGAAGCCCTCTTGCTCCGTCACGGGCAAGGCCGGATTGACAACCGGAACATACAGCACAAGGGAAACGCCCTTGACCAGTTTCTCGCCATAGTTGCCGAGCTCGCCCGCGGCCGTCTTGACTTCATAATTCTTGTAGCTCTTGCGGAAGTCAACCTTGCCTTGTTTGGAGACAACAGCTTCACGATTGAAAGCGGCTTTCAAGTCACGCTCGAAAGTCTTGCCATTGGCGCCGCAATCCGTCATTTTGTAACCGTAGTCTGTCATTTTGAAATTCCCCTTTTCAATGTTGTCAAGTGACTGTTTTACTTGTCCCTTGCGAGTATTAATATAGCAGATTAGACGGGAAAATGGAAGTGGTAAAATACACAAGATTTAGGAAATTTAAACCCTCCATTTTATGCACTATATACAAATACTTTTTCCTACTTTTCCAAAAAATTCCAGACCGCCACCGGCGGTGCTTTTGGGATTTAGCGAATTAAAGCGCCGTTCCCTGAAAGGGCCCTGGTAACAAAATCTTACGAAATAAAAATTCCATTTCCTATAAAAAAATTTTAACCGCCCCTTACTTATACTCTCTCTATCTTTATTCCACTTATAAATGGGAGGTGAGTATATGCCTCGTAAATTTTCAGACTGGCAAAAAATACGTAATCAATATTATAAAGCAACACGTTTAGAATTTCCGTACCCAAATGAACACTCGGTCGTATACGATTGGGAGTCCCCCAACTTCTTCTGGGAGGACCGCCGCAAGACCGCGCTCAATCACCTAAACGCCGCAAAAACAGTTTTTGATGATAACGGCCAAGAACTCCAAGCCCTTGGCGAACGCGTTAAATCCCAAGGCCAAGCCGAACGAGAAAAAGAGCGCGCCTTTTTATCTAAGGTTATGCCAGGCTTCGACTTCACAAACATAAGTGACATAGAGCTCATTCAAAAACTCAATGAAATTATTAATGGCAAATCACAATTTGAAAATGCCCTAAGCCGCATCCATGCCGTAATTGACAACAGCAATAAAACCGGCAACAAAAATCTTGGCCCAAGTGTTTCCTCACTATTTACCTCATATTTAGGAACCGAACTTTCTAAAGTTTTTTAGGAGTTCACAAACCAAATAAAAATTGAAGACCCATTTAATAATTGGACTTCATTTTTAGAGGAAAGAATTAACTAGGCAATTGATAATGCCTTTCGCGCCATGACCGAAGAAATCGGCACTAAAGACCGCGAGGTCAACCCAATTTATGGTGATGCAGACTAGTGGCGCGCAATCGGAGAGGCCTACCGGTCTATTGAGGGATTCGCGCAACAATTTTAGTAGATGATACGCGACAAAATAAACTTTGAGGGTGCCCTTAATATGTTTAAAAAGGAACAAAACTAGCAAATTTATCGTAAGGCCCGCCGGCATAGTAAAAAAACAGGCTTCCGAACTTATATTGATAGAGAGCTACACCTTAAAACACAAGCAGGTTAGATTGGCGGCTCAGTTAATGAATATATATAGGATTTAATTAGACGAATCGCGCCATAGGGAGGGACAATAACAGATAGAGGTACTACTGTTATAAAACCAGAAACCACAACCCCTGACTCCGTAATGGTATATTAGTTTGAAGCAGACGTTGGGGTGCCCGCGCAGTAGTTAGCTGAAATGATTAGTGATAGTTTAGTTGGGTCAGACAGTTTAAAAGAAAGCGCACGGCGCCTCGATAAATTTTATGAGTAGAATTTAAAGAAATTGGATAATACGTTTATTGTATATGAGAGCGATAAAATGTATAAGCTAGATTAGGACTTTAGTGGCTTTCATGGAGGAGGAAATCACCCATTAAGTTAGCTAGTTGACTATATAGATGCGGCCGGTATTGATGCTTCGGTTGGCTTAGATTTTATTTATACTGCATATAACACATTGCCGTCTGCCGTTTTTGGCGACCAAAGAGCAGAAGTTTAGGAATAGATTACAAATATTTTAACAGCGGCCGCTGCAAAACTTTTATTTAATGACTGGAGTACAGTTGGAACTAGTAATGTTGGCACACAAGCTTTACACGTTTTGAACTTAGATGGGGTCATTATCCCTGCTAGTTACTTATTGATAAGTTTGGGATAGGCTATGATTGAAACATCAAACGATATGCGGCGCTGGTTCGCAGTTACGGTACATTTGCCCGATACCGTAGTTTATCATCCCGGTGATTGGCGCTCTTTTGGCCCAGGAGATCAAAATATTAAAGAAGGCATTTATAAAAAATGGGATGAACAATTTAAAAGCGCAGAAAAAGAGTCATACTTTAGTGTTAAGTTTATGAGTAACTTTAAAAGTATTGTAAAATAGTTTATGTAAAATTTGACATTTTAATCCCCTTATGGTATAATATAACTGTAAGGGGAAAAATTATATACTTGGAGGACGCACGCCACAACTTTACTCCCCTCCATAGACGGCGCGCGGTCGAAATTAATTGAAAAACAGATTAAGACTTGATTTCTCCCTTCAAACTACTGAGGAACGCCTCAATTTTTTAAATTCTTATCTCCCAACCCTTACATTTACACCAGACGAGCACGAAACAGAAACACTATCGGATTATATACTTTGGGGCAAAAACTAGAATGGGCTTAACGCCCAACAAGAAGGAATTGCAACTCTTAAGGAGTGGGCGCCAACTGCATAGGTAGAATCATTGGATGGTCTTATGGAGATCCCAGGCTTTTAGGAGGCCAAACTCCAGTAGATCGGCGGCACGCACTATAAGACTAAGAGAGTTGTGTTTGATAGAGAAGAAGCACTCTAGAAAGCCCCGCCGCATTTAAAAGAAGTTTTTGAGAATTTATTTGAATAGATAGACAGAACAGAATTAGTTATTAATTTTTATGATTTAAAAACTGGAAAAAGAAAAAATCCACCAAGACCCTCTCTTTTAAAACATTTTGATGAAGAATAGACGGCGCGCCTTCAATAGAAAGCTATGGAGTTGACGCCAAGACGATATTTATAGTTGCGGCACTACCTAGTTGAATTGCGCACAGAGCAATATACATATTATGATTCTGTATAGACCACTATTATGCCGCATACTGACGTGCATGTAGAATTAGATGCGCCTGTCTTTAGATTTGATGAAGATCTATAGGTGCGGCCGCTTGGTCTTTATAATAGATCTGACTTTGCAAAGAAAATTTTTAATTGGCCGCCAGACCCTTTTTCTTTTGATGAGAAAGAGCTTAGGAAGATTAGTGATTAGATTTGGAGCGAATAGAAAAAAGAATAGTTAGACTTTGAAAACCCAGAACATATTCTTGCGCTTTATAAGAGTTATACTGACTTATGTGAGGATGCCGAGGAAGACCCAGACGAAATTTATGGGTCGGCCGCCTCCGTCATACGAACTCTAAAGTTTTATGAATCAAATGCTAAACTTTCTGATCTTTAGAGAGAGTTATTGTATATGAAAATTGATTAGAAGTCAAACAATGAAATAAAAGAAATCATAAATGAAAAATATGGAACTACTTATAATGATAATTATATTTCTACTATTTATAGATAGAAAATATTGCCGTCCATTGCTTAGGCCGCGGCTTATCATAGATAGATAATGGAGAATATTTTTTATCCAGAGAACTTTAAGAAATGTAAGGATTGCGGCAGGTTATTACTGCGCTCTCCAGATTTCTTTATGCGGCAGCGCAAAGCATCAGATGGATATGCTCCACGTTGTAAGAGCTGTTAGAAATTAAAACGGTAGGAGAAAAAATATGAATAATAATTAGATTTTACTTTAGGAAATTGTTAAGATGCAGCCAGTAGAATTTGCAGGGCTTGCAAATTTACTAGGTGTATAGATTGTTCGAAAGAAGGAAAATACTGAATATACGTCTACGGCGCCCGAGTCATCGGAAGATGTAAAAAAGAATTATGAAGCGCGGCCTTTTGCGGATGTACTTGAAGATGTTATGGCTAAGTACAGCAATTTAAATCGCCAAAGGAAGCGTGAAATTTTGCGGCTGGTTAAAAAATCTAATGCAGGCCGTAAAGTGGAGATGGATTAAATGCCAGTAATTCCTAAGATTCCTAAAGTATAGACTACTACCAAGCGTTGTGAAAAATGCGGCCGAGTCATGCCAAGTTCCTAGTTCTCTATTGGGCGTAGCTGGTTCTTTGCGGACGGCCTCTTACCAATTTGTAATGAATGCATTGCCGAATACATAAACGCTGGGGATAATAATTGGGAAAGAATTGATAAAGTTTGCCAATGGGCTGATATCCCCTTTATTGTAAAAGAATGGGATAGAGTCTCATAGATTACTTTACCATCTGAAACATGGGTTGCTTACGCTAAGATTTTTTCAAGTCAAGATTATGATAATCTCGGATGGGGAGATTATTATAGGTAGTATAAGAAGCTAAAAGAATGCGGGCTCATCGAAGAAGAAATACCAGAGATAAAAGATAAACGCTATGCTGACCTTCGCCGTAAATGGGGTGAAAATTATGATGATGATGAACTTAATCATCTTGAGGATCTTTATAGAGGTCTTATGAATACCCAAAATATTAACGGCGCGCTGCAGATAGACTAGGCACAAAAGCTTTGTAAATTATCTCTAGAAATAGATAACCGTATTCGAGCCGGTGATAAGGAGGTAGACAAATTTATGTCCTCTTATGATAAAATCATTAAGAGTGCAGAATTTACACCAAAGAACGCGAAAAATGCGACCGACTTTGATAGCTTCGCGGAGGTAGCATATTGGCTTGAAAAACATGGGAAGATCAATAAGTTTTATGATGGAACTACTAGAGATGTAATAGACGAAGCTATAAAGAACATAGAAAATTATAATTAGCGGCTCTACGTTAATGAGGGTGGTATTGGGGAAGAGATTACCGAACGACTGCGCGCCCTCAATGCCGCAAATGTAATGGAGCAAAATAGTGGAGTCTATGATATTTAGCCCGACTTCAATCCTGATGAATATGATAATGCTGCATATGTTATTGATGGAGAAGACGAAGAATTTGATCCGGGTGGTGGCAATTAATGGCAGCAATTCAATTAGTAGACCCAGAATCTTTGTAGTTTAATACCTAGGATAAACTTTATCATGAAGGTATAGAGCTTGAAAAAGGAGTTGTAATTACTCCGTATTTCTTAGAGAAAAATTAGGATTTCTTATAGGAGTGCTTTTAGATTTTTTCTGCATATCCAGATGTTTTTCTTGATCTGATTACTCCTTAGGATTCTACTTTTAATCTATTTCCTTATCAACGTATATTTCTGCGCGCTTGCATGAGATATACTTCAATATATATAACCGCAGCTCGCGCGACATCAAAAACGTTTTTGTCTATACTTGCAAAGTATTTACAATGTGTGTTTTTGCCAAACCATGTCGGCTCTATTGTGGCACCTAACAAGGCGCAGGCCGCGAAAATTAGTAAGTAGAAAATAATGGAGATTTGGCGTATTTGGCCGCTTCTCAAAAATGAACTTGAGCCAGGCATGACAGAAGGAGTTCACGCCAACTTTGGTAAAGATTACGTAGAGCTATTTTTCAAGAACGGCGCACGACTAACAGTCGTGGGCGCTCTTGATAGTGATCGTGGTATTCGTACACATGCGACTTTGATAGACGAGGCACGTGACCAAGATGGTGACGCTATCGCTGAAGTTATTTTACCGCAAATGAATGTGTCTCGACGCATGGAAAACGGACTTGTAAATCCCTATGAAAAAATAAATACATAGGTTATATACGCTACAAGCGCTGGTACTAAGGCTTCTTTCGCATATGAAGCTTTAATTGATGTATTTGAAAAAGCGATAATTGACCCAAGTTCTAGTTTCTGTATTGGCTTAGACTATCGTATTCCTGCAATGCATGGACTTATTGATCCTAAATATGTTCAAAGTCTTAAACTTTCTCCTTCTTACAATGAAACTACATTTGCTGCAGAATATCTTGGCATATGGCTCGGCGGTAGTGACGAGTCTTGGTTTAATTATGAAAAACTTAGTAAATATAGAAAACTAGCTAATCCAGAATGGAAGCAAAAGTTTGTAGGAGAAAAAAATGTTTTCTACTTAATTTCAGTAGACGTAGGTAGACTTCACGACCAAACTGTGGCATGTATATGGCGCATTAATATTCGTGATAATAAATACTATACGACGCTTGTAAATTTATTTGTCCTTGGCCGCCAGGCCGAAGCTAAAACTTTCACTCAATAGGCTATAGATATTAAAAAGCTTATTCAAACATACCAACCGCGCGAGGTCGTAATTGATACAAACGGTTTAGGTATTGGTTTAGCAGATGAAATGATTCGGTCTTAGTTGGATGAAAATGGTAACGAAATGTAGGCTTATGGTTTCTTTAATAATGATGATTATAAAAAGATCCAGCCAAAAGACGCACCATAGATTCTATACTCCTTAAAGGCTAATGGGCCCTTAAATTCAAAAATCCATAGTAACGCCTACTCTCGTATTAATGGTGGTATGGTTCGATTTTTAATAAGTGAATAGGAAGCAAGATCTAGTCTTTTAGCTACAAAAGTAGGCCAAAAAATGTCTACAGAAGATCGGATTAAACGTCTTATGCCACACGAACTCACCACTAAATTATTTGAAGAAATGGCTAACTTGCGGCTTCGCAAAAATGGACTTGATATAGTTCTTGAACAAATTAATCCTCGGTTCCCCAAGGATAAATATTCTGCTTTTGCATATGGACTTTGGAGAGTTAAAGAACTTGAAGAAGAAAACTATAAAAAAGTAATGCGCCGAGGTAATGGTAAAGCTCGTAAGCTAGTATTCTTTACTGGAGGACAGGATTAATGGGAGAGGAAAAAAACGTAAATGATTTAACTACATTCAAAAGAGCTTTTAGCGATATGGTCGTAAAAAGCGGTAAATCCTGGAATGATTCCTTAGGTTATCGGTTATACGGCAATAAACTAAAAGAATATACAAGAGAAGAAGTAGCAAAAATCATTAATGGTAATTCGCTATAGGCATAGTAGCAACTTTCTCGTAACTTCTTCTATAAAGATAGTTTTTATAAGCGCATAATTATCTATTATGCTACTCTTTTAAAATATATAGGTATATTGATCCCTAATCCAAGTGCGGGCAATGAACTCTCCACCCCCTATATAAAGAAAAGATATAATGGCGCACTTGATTATCTTGATAGAATTGGTTTACCAGAATTATTAACACGTATTTCTTTGCGCGCTTTAATAGATGGTTGTTATTATGGTGTGCTCCAGAATGTAAGCAAAACTGATTTTGTTATTTTAGATTTACCTGCTGAATATTGTCGTTCTAATTTCCGTGATTTCCATGGCAATGATATAATTGAATTTAATGTTACTTATTTTAATACAATTATAGATGAAGATGTTAAAAAATAGGCTTTAAAGGTTTATCCCAAAGTTGTTGCTGATCATTATCGTAGATATGTGAAAGGCCAAGTAAAAACAGCTTGGGTGAAGATTCCGACCGACATTGGCTTTTGTTTTCCATTTTCTGATGATGGCCGGCCGCTCTTTTTAGATTTAATTCCTGCTACGATAGATTACGATCAGGCAGTTGACATTAATAAAGAACGAGATTTAGAGGAAATCCGCAAGATCATAGTTCAAAAGATTCCCCATCTACAAGACGGTGCTCTATTGTTTGAGCCAGAAGAAGCTGCAGTAATGCATGAAGGCGCTGTTAATATGATGGCTGGCAACAAAAATATTAGTGTATTAACTACTTATGCTGATGTTGATTCAGTTGTATCTAATACTTCTTCTGAAGCTTCAACAAATTCATTAGAGAAAAGCTTATAGAATGTTTATGCTAAAGCTGGTGTAAGTGGACAACTATTTGCACCAACAGGAAGCCAAGCATTAATGATTTCAATTAGAAATGATATTTCTATGATGATGATATTAGGTAATAAATATTCACGTTTTCTTACTTTTATTATTAATTCATTGTATGCAAATTCAAATATAAGCTTTAAATACACTTTATTGCCAATTTCCTACTATGATACAAGCGATTATATTAAAGATTCCTTTAAACTCGCGCAAAGCGGCTACAGCTATTTAATTCCAAGTTTAGCACTTGGTATTACTCAAAAAGATTTAGTCAACTTAAAAGATTTAGAAAATAAGTCTTTAAAGATGATTGAAAAATTAATACCATTATCATCTGCCTATACATAGGGTTCTGGCGAAGTGGGCCGTCCGGCCTTGGCGCAAGAAGATAAGTCTGAAAAGACTATTTAGAACGAGCAGTCTTTAGATAACGGAGGCTCAAATGAATAAAACTTTATTTGAGTTCGATGTATATGTATACGGAGAACTAGAAAAGTATAATGAAGTTTTGAGCAAGGCTAGATGTAGAATCTTTTATAAGTATGAAAATCGCAATGGTACTTATATTACTGACGAATTTGCAGAGAAGTTATTAAATTCTCTTCCATATGCTCCAGTTAAAGGTATTTACGCTGACGATGATTTTACCGATCACGGTACCGCTCGAGATCAAGGGCGCATTTATGGTATCGTGCCAGAAAATCCTAATGCTTCTTGGGAAGAATTTCTTGACGAAGACGGCGTAACAAGAACTTATGCATGTACAGATGTACTTATCTTTACTGCTCTTTATGAGGAAGCAAAAGATATAGTCGGTAAAAGTTAGTCTATGGAATTATATGCTCCATCTCTTAAGTACCATGAAGCGATTGTTCATAACAAACGCTATATCGTGTTTGACGAAGGATGCTTCTTAGGGTTACAAGTTTTAGGTGACAAAGTTGAGCCTTGCTTTGAAGGAGCTTCATTCTATACATTATAGAATACGATTGAATATGCAATCAATTAGATAAAAAAATACGGAGGTACTAAGATGCTTAAATTCAAGCTTTCCGATGACCAGAAATTCCAGGCAATCTGGAGTTTGCTGAATACGGAATATAATGAAGAGGGCAATTGGACCATTACTTATGGTATTTCCGCCGTTTATGATGATTACGCACTCGTTGTTAATTATGAATCTGGCGATATGTATCGCGCTTATTATAATAAAAATGACGAGAATGATATGGTTGAACTTGGCGAACTGACTAAGTGCTATATTGTTGATGTTACCGAAAGTGAAAAAACCACTTTAGATACTCTGCGCGCCCTTAACGGTAATACATATGAGTTAGTTAGTGATGTATTAACTAACGCTCAAGAGAATTCAGAAAAAGTTTCTGATTTTCCCGCTAAAATTGAAGAGTTGAATAGTTCTATCGCTACTTTAGAGACAGAGAGAGATAGTGCTAATAATCAGGTAACTGAGTATAATAATCAACTCGAAACCGCAAATAGCACGATTAATTCTTTAAATGAAGAAATAAAAACTCTGAAAGAGTATAAGCTTGGTATTGAAACTCAGCAAAAAGAAGCTGTAATTAATGAGTATTCAGAGCATCTGTCTGAAGAAATTCTTGACTCTTATAAAGAAAAGATTTCTGATTATAGTGTGGAAGAGCTTGATATGCGGCTGGCTTATGAGTTAAAGAAGAGCAATTCTTCTATTTTCACTAAGAATAGTGATGAGGGTTTTGTCCCCAAAGATACCCCCA
>Ga0247611_10006827_pt1 | contig 14533 bp, 13 predicted proteins | sample 177DNAGHGhighgp2_FD_192422 | JGI IMG/M metagenome (GOLD analysis project Ga0247611, IMG submission 192422) | Sheep rumen microbial communities from Palmerston North, Manawatu-Wanganui, New Zealand - 1770 DNA GHGhigh gp2 | ecosystem: Host-associated > Mammals > Digestive system > Stomach > Rumen...
GCCGGGCTGCGGAATCACCGCATTGTCATCGTTCGAACAGGATGTCCATACAAAGAGGCTGCTTGTCAGGGTGGCAGCCACCATCCATTGCATGATTTTTCTCATCATCTTTCTTACTTTTAAATTAGTCACTTTTTTATCGGGTAAATGTTCGCCAATGGCCGAAAGTGTATATCGTTTCGTCCAACTGGTCAGGCTGCAGTCCATGCGATGGCGGAAAGCCGTGGTGAAACGCAGATAATTGGGGTAGCCACACTGCTGGGCCAAAGAGACAAAGTATCTTCGCGGTCTTGACTGCAAAGTTACGAAAAAACGAGAGCAATGCAAAAGAAATACGGGTATTTATTTTCATTGCCGAGTGCATTGTAACTTATCCAAAGTTCTTGCATGAAGCAAGCATCCCTACGGGCTGAGCGACGAAAAAACGAGAGCAGAACAAAATGAATGATTCATTTTTTATGCCGATTCGTTTTTTTCATTTATCTTTGCACTCAGAAATGAAACGGGATCAGAGAAGGATAATGACAGCCCGACTGCTGCTGACACTCTTTGTTGGCATGCTGGTAGTAGTCTCTCTTCACATACACTGCGAAGTTGCGTTAGCTGGTGAAGAGTGTTACCAGTGCGTCACTCATCAGCCTCATTCCGGTCATCTTTCGACGGCACAAAAAAACCTTCACGATTGTTTGCTTTGTCAGATGGGATCAGTTACCTTCCTTGCTGCCGTCATCGTGTCCCTTGTTTCACCACTTCGCCCCAACCGATTTAAGTGTCAGGGCTATGAAGCGGAATACCGGCTCTTCAATGTTTGTGGTTGTCAGCTGCGCGCTCCTCCCTTCCTCTGCTTTTGATGGGAAAAGGGAGTTATTTATGTGTTGCCAGTTCTGTCAACACCTTTTACACAAATAAAAACAAACAATAGAATTTATCAGCATGAATAAGAAAATATGCTGTCTGTTGCTATTGCCTACTTTCGTCATGTCGGCAGTGGCACAGACCAGGCAAGACAGTACCGACATGTTCTTCCGTCACCTGAAACTGAATGAGGTGACCGTGACGGGCCTTACTGGAGAGAGCCGGATGAAGGAGACACCTGCTCCCGTAACGGTGGTGTCGGCACGCGAACTGCAGTCCACAGCCTCCACCAATATCATCGACGCACTGGCCAAGCAGCCCGGCGTGTCGCAGGTCACTACGGGCAGCGGCATCTCCAAACCCGTCATCAGAGGCCTAGGCTACAACCGCGTGGCCGTGGTCAACGACGGCATCCGACAGGAAGGACAGCAGTGGGGAGACGAACATGGAGTGGAACTCGACGGACAGGCCATCGGCTCCGTGGAGATACTGAAAGGACCGGCAAGCCTGATGTACGGTTCCGATGCCATGGCAGGTGTGCTCATCTTCCACCCGCAGCGCGTCGCTCCTCAAGGAACCATGCGTGGAGGGCTCTCCACCGGCTTCCAGACCAACAGCGGACTCTTCGACTACTCCGTGAACTTCGCCGGCAACCAGCAGGGCTTTGTATGGGACGGACGATGGAGCCAGAAGATGGCCCACGCCTACAAGAACAAATATGACGGCTATGTTCCCGGCTCCCAGTTTCAGGAGAAGGCTGCCCGCACGATGCTGGGCATCAACCGACAGTGGGGACACTCACACCTCATCCTGAGCTACTACCACCTCACCCCCGGCATCATCGAGGGCGAGCGCGATGCCGTCACAGGCAATCTGGAGTCGGCTTCGGAGAAACGGAAGACCTACGGCAAGACCCTTCCCTTCCAGCATGTCTATCACTACAAAGCCGTATGGGACAACAGCGTTGCCCTTGGGAAAGGTCTTCTGAAAAGCATTATCGGCTATCAGCTGAACACAAGGCAGGAGCATGAGGAGAGTGCCGATGACTATGACCTGTGCTTCAAGCTCCATACCATGACCTACGATATGCGCTACCAGTTGGAAGCCCTCGGCGGATGGAAGCTGGTGGGCGGCATCGGCGGCATGCTCCAGCGCTCACTGAACAAGGGCGAGGAGTATCTGATTCCCGCCTATCATCTCTTCGATGCCGGTGCCTTCATCACAGGCGGGCGCGACTGGGGAGCCCTGCATGTGACGGGCGGCATGCGCCTGGACCTGCGAAGACTCCACAGCGAAGAACTATACGATGACAACGGCCTGCGCTTCACTACCTTCCGCGAGACCTTCAAAGGCTGGTCGGCAAGTCTCGGCGCCGTCTATAATCTCAATGACGACATCAACCTGCGCGCCAACATCTCACGCGGCTTCCGCGCACCGAACATGAGCGAACTGGGCTCCAATGGCGTTCACGAGGGCACGGCACGCCACGAGCAGGGCAACAGCAAGCTGAAGCCGGAGCAGAGTTGGCAGGCAGACCTCGGCATGGACTACACGTCGAAGTTCCTGTCGTTCCAACTGGCACTCTTTGCCAACCGCATTGACCACTACATCTTCCTGCAGCGCAACGGCACACAGTTCATCGCCGGCATTCCCGTTTACAGCTATCAGGCTGGTGACGCACGACTGCTGGGCTTCGAGGCCACTGCCGACATCCATCCCTTCCACAGCCTGCACATCGGCAACACCTTCTCCCTGGTTGATGCCGTACAGTTGCATCAGCCCGCAGAGAGCAAGTACCTGCCCATGACACCTGCACCACGATGGAACACGGAAATAAAATATGAGCTCACCCACGACGGCCACCGTTTCAACAATGCCTTCGTGGCTCTGGAAGTGGAGTGCAACCTCCGGCAGACCCACTACCTGAAAGCATCTGACACGGAGACACCGACACCCTCCTACACACTGGTGAACATCAATGCCGGCACAGACCTGAACAACAGTCAGGGCAAGCGCATCGCCTCACTCTACCTGTCGGTAGAGAACCTCTTCGACCGCGCTTACCAGAATCATCTGAGCCGACTGAAATACATGGATGTGAACAACCTCACCCTCCGACAGGGTATCTACAATCCCGGACGCAACATCGCCCTGCGGCTGATTGTTCCCCTTAGCTTATAGCAGTTCCGGCAACTCAAACAACCGGGTGCCGTTGGATCCCTTGATAAGGATATACTGTCCCTGAGGCTGCTCTTCGGCAATAGCCGCCTTCACCTCACCGACATCATGGAACTTGCGATAGTGGCACTTGATGTCGGCATAGGCATCGCCAACGAGCCACACCTTATCGAAGCCACATTTCTTCAACACCTTTACAACATGGCCGTGCTCCTCACGGCTGCTCTCACCCAGCTCCCTCATCTCACCGATGATGGCCATCTTCGGACTCACCGCCATGTCGCGGAAGTTCAGCAGGGCAGCCTCCATGGAAGTGGGGTTGGCATTATAGGCATCCACCACGAGCTTGTTGTGTTCCGTGACCGTCAGCTGCGAGCGGTTGTTCTGCGGCGTATAGCTCTCCAGTGCATGACAGATGGCCTCCGGTTCCACGGCAAACTGCAGACCAACGGTGATGGCAGCCAGCATGTTATCGATATTGTAGGAGCCGATGAGCTTCGTGCTCACCTCATACCACTGCACCTCCTTGCCCTTCTCGTCGAGGTCCAAGCCTGACTCACGCCAGCGGAACCGCAAGAACGGGTCGCAGGCAATCACCTCTCCACAGACACATCCATCGGCATTCTCCACATGGGTCGTATAAGGTGACACCCATGCGCTGTCGGGCAGCATGGCAGCCAGGTACTCGTTGTCGGCATTGATGAAGATGACACTTCCCTCACGCTTTGCCAGGAAGTCGTAGAGTTCTCCCTTGGTCTTGCACACTCCCTGGAAGGAGCCGAAGCCCTGCAGGTGAGCCTTTCCCACATTGGTAATCAGTCCGCAGGTGGGCTCCGCCGTCTCTGCCAGCGTCTTGATGTCACCGGGATGGCTCGCACCCATTTCCACGATGGCAATCTCATGGTCGGAAGTGAGACGGAACAACGTCTTCGGCACACCCACATCGTTGTTGAAATTGCCTTCCGTGGCCATCACATTGTAACGTTCCGACAGCACGGCACGCACCAGTTCCTTCGTAGTGGTCTTGCCATTGGTGCCGGTGATGCCGATGACGGGGATGTCGAACTGCCGACGATGCTCGCGTGCCAGGTCCTTGAACGCCTGCAAGGTGTCTCGGACCAGGATCAGCCGCTCATCCTGAGCTGCCACCTCCTTGTCGTCCACCACGGCGTAGGCACAGCCTTTCTCCAGTGCCTGCACCGCAAACTTGTTGCCATCGAACGATTCGCCCTTCAGGGCAATGAAGATACTTCCTTCCGGACAGTTCCTGCTGTCCGTGGTGATACATGGATGCTCCTGATAGAGCCTATACAATTCCTTGATATTCATTGTCTCTTGTTTTGGATGCAAAATTACAGAAAAAACTTTGTTTAAATAGCTATTTTCATGAAAAAACACTACCTTTGTAACCAAAATGGACAGTCAACAGCCATATAGCATCAACGTGCGCGCCAGGCTCATGGACTTGAGCCAGCCACGAGTGATGGGAATACTGAACGTGACACCCGACTCGTTCTACGGCGACAGCCGCAAGCAGACGGAGCGGGAGGTTACGGAACGTGCGCAGCAGATTATCAGCGAGGGTGGCGACATCATCGACATAGGAGCCTGCTCGACACGCCCCGGCTCAGAGCCCGTTGATGAGCAAGAGGAGCTCCGCCGCCTGGAGATGGCACTGACCGCCGTGCGCCGTGAGCTGCCCGAAGCCGTCATCAGCGTTGACACGTTCCGTCCGCAGGTAGCCAAGTGCTGCATAGAGAAGTGGGGAGCCGACATCATCAACGACGTGAACCCCAGCAGGGAGATGTTCACTACGGTGGCCATGCTCCGTGTACCTTATATACTAATGTCCACGGAGAGCAATCTCCACGATATGCTCCTGCGCTGGGCATCGGAGGTCAGGGAACTGCATGCACTGGGTGTTCATGACATCATCCTCGATCCGGGCTTCGGCTTCGGTAAGACGCTGGAGCAGAACCATGTGCTGATGAAGCAGCTCAAGGACATGCAGATCATGGGACTACCGCTACTGGTGGGTGTTTCCAGGAAAAGCATGATCAGCCGTCTGCTGAACATCCCCACGGAGGAATGTCTCAACGGCACAACAGTGTTGAACACCATGGCGCTGATGCAGGGAGCCTCCATCCTCCGTGTCCATGACGTGCGCGAAGCAGTGGAAGCCTGCAAACTGTTCACCATCAACCCAAAACCATAAACCGTAAACTGTAAACCGTAAACCGTAAACAGTAAACCGTAAACCAAAAGCAATGCCATTTGAAGTAGGAATCAAGGATATCATCGACATCGTGCTGGTGGCACTGATGCTCTACTACATCTACCGCGTGATGCGCGAGAGCCGTTCGCTGAACGTGTTCATCGGCATCATGGTCTTTGTGCTCATCTGGCTGTTTGTCAGTCAGATTCTGGAAATGCGACTGATGGGAGCCATCTTCGACAAGTTGGTCAGCGTGGGTGTCATCGGCCTCATCGTGCTGTTCCAGGAAGAAATCCGTCGATTCCTCTATTCTCTCGGTGCCCACCGTCGTTTCAAAGCATTCACCAATCTGATGCCCTCACTGAAAAGAGAAGAGGAAGAAGACAAGGAGACCATCATGCCGATCGTGATGGCCTGCATGAACATGGCACGCGGAAAGGTGGGAGCGCTGATTGTCATCGAGCGGGGTGAACCTTTGGATGACATCAGTGACACGGGTGATAAGATTGACGCCACTATCAACCAGCGGCTCATCGAGAACATCTTCTTCAAGAACTCTCCCCTTCACGACGGCGCGATGATTATCTCCAAGAAGCGCATCAAGGCCGCCGGCTGCATCCTTCCCGTCAGTCATAATCTCGACATCCCGAAGGAACTGGGCCTTCGCCACCGTGCCGCCATGGGTATCTGTCAGGACAGCGATGCCATTGCCATCGTTGTCAGCGAAGAGACCGGACGCATCGCCATCGCCAACAAAGGAGAGTTCCGTCTGCGTCTTTCCGCAGAGGAACTCGAAGGCATCCTCGCCAAAGAGCTCGGACGGTAATCATTCCTCCCGCGCTACAGGATGCCAAGCTGATGGAGGAAGATGACGGCGATGGCTGTGGGGCAGACGAAGCGGATGAGGAACAGATAGGTCTTGAAGACCACCGGCTTCCACAATGTTCCCCAGTTGGTGAACTCATCCTTGACAATCCTCGCAGGCACAATCCAGCCCAGGAACAGGCAGGTAAGGAAACCGCCGATGGGCAGGAAGATCTGACCTGTCACAAAGTCGAAGACATCGAACAGCGACTTGCCGCCAATGGTGAGGAAGTCAACGGCACCCAGAGAGAGGGAGCAGAACATACCGATGATGCAGGTGGTGACCGTAACGATGGTGGCACCGCCCTTGCGAGTGATATGGAGTTCCTCAAAGAAGAAGGCCGTGGAGACCTCATGCAGGGAGATGAGCGAGGTAAGGGCTGCCAGCGAAAGCAGCAGATAGAACATCAGCGACACCACCCATCCTATCACGGGCAGGCCGGCAAACGCCTGGTTGAAGACGTTGGGCAGGGTGATGAAGATGAGCGACGGCCCTGCGTCGGGATGCACGCCTACGGAGAAGGCGGCAGGGAAGATCATGAGTCCGGCAAGGATGGCCACGAGGCTATCGACAAGGGAAATCTGAATGGCGGAGCCGAGGAGGTTGGTCTGACGGCTGAAGTAGCTGGCGTAAGTGCAGATGCAGCCCATGGCGATGGACAAAGAGTAGAACGACTGTCCCAAGGCTCCGAGGAAAACGCCCTTGTCCACTTTCGTGAAGTCGGGCTTGAAGAGGAACTCGATGCCCTTGCCTGCATCGGGAAGCATACAGGAGGCCACGACAATCAGCAGCAACAGGATGAACAGGGCCGGCATGAGGAGTTTGGAAGCCTTCTCAATACCTCCGCGCACGCCGTGGATGATAACGAAGTGGCTGATGAGCAGGATGGCCAGCGTCCAGAAAACGGGGCGGACGGGCGAAGCTGAGAACTCCGCAAAATAGTCCGTCACGAAGTTCACATCGCCCTTCAACTCCCCCATGACGGAGGCATAGACATACTGCAGGCACCAGCCGGACACCACGGCATAGTAGCCGGTGATGAGGAAGCCCGTGAGCACGCCCATGTAGCCGATGAAGGAAGAAGGATGAAAGCGGAAGTAGTAAGGTTTTCCGCTGCTCTCTGCTCCCAGCCGTGCATAGGCACGCGCCGTGTTGGAAGCACCATGCCGACCGATGATGAACTCGCTGACCATGCAGGGAACACCCAGCACAAGCACACAGGCAAAGTAAATCAGGATGAAGGCGGCACCGCCGTTCTCGCCTGCCATATAGGGGAAACGCCACACGTTGCCCAGCCCCACGGCTGAGCCGGCAGTGGCCAGGATGATGCCCAGCTTGCTTCCGAAGTTGGCTCTTTCTTCTGTCATGTCAATTCTTCTTGTAGAGTAGTCGTTGGATTACTTTTTTGCTTAGTGCTTGCAAAATTATAAATAAATATTTAATTTTGCATCGAAAATGAAAGCAAACATGCAAATATTCTCTCTTATTCGCACATCCTTCCCTCTGACCACGCTGCTGACAGTAGTCATCTGGGTGCTGTGTCTGATGCCCATTCCTGAGAACGTGCCGCTGGGCGATGTGCCGATGATGGACAAGTGGACGCACTTCGTGATGTGGGGAACGCTCTGCACCGTGCTGTGGTGGGAATGGACCCGATACAGAAAGGTGAAGCAACAGGGACTGCAGACATTGCGACCCTATGGCTCCACCTTATTATATATGTGCCTCATGCCCGCCTTGATGAGCGGCCTCATCGAACTGGCACAAGCCTATTGCACAGGCGGCACACGCAGCGGAGACTGGCTGGACTTCGTAGCCAACAGCATCGGTGTGGCGCTGGGCAACATCATCGGTATTCTTCTGGCAGCGTATCGCGCCAAAGGCAATAAGGGAACTTGAGCATGTGCTTGTTGTAGAAGCGGCGGTCGCCCGTCACTTCCGGTCCGATGAAACCGGGCTTTTCGAATGATTCCTGCTCACTTCCCAACTCCACTTCTGCCATGACGAGTCCATCGTTGTCGCCGTGGAACTCATCAACTTCAAAGACGTGGTCTCCGCTCTTGACAAGATAACGGTGCTTGTCGACGACACCACCACGGCAGAGCTTCAACAACTGCCGGGCCTCCTCTGCCGTTATCTCCTTCTCAAACTCATAGCGCGAGAGTCCGCCGTCAACGGATTGTCCCTTGATAGTGAGGAAAGCCAGGTCGTCACGCAGGCGGATGCGCACAGTAGCACCCTCACAGGGAATATAGCCCTGCTGGATATGACTACTGGAAAAGGCGGCGCTTTTATATGCGTCGCCTTTCCTGACAAGGAACTTCCGCTCAATCTCCATTCCACTCATGGTACGAAGTATTGAAGGGTTTACATCATGCTCAGGGTCCAGATGAAATAGGCGACAGCCAACAGCAGCAGGATGCCGGCAATCCATCTGACAACTCTCTTTCCTTGTTCTTCCTGCTTCTTCTGATAAGCAGCTCTCTTCGGGTTTACTTTCTTGCTCATAGCTTTATTTGGTTTACTGTTTATAGTTTACGGTTTACGGTTTTTGGGGAGATGCTACTCCTCGTCATTCACGGGGAATTCCATGAGATAGGCTTTGATGAACCCGTCTATCTTTCCGTCCATCACCCCATCGACATCCGCTGTCTGGTAGTTGGTGCGATGGTCTTTCACGCGGCGGTCGTCGAAGACGTAGGAGCGGATCTGCGATCCCCACTCTATCTTCTTCTTGCCGGCCTCTATCTTTGCCTGCGCCTCCAATCGCTTCTTCATGGCACGGTCGTAGAGCTGGGACTTCAGGAGCAGCAGGGCCTTCTCCTTGTTCTTCGGCTGGTCGCGGGTCTCCGTGTTCTCAATGAGGATTTCCTCTTCCTCGCCGGTGTCGGGGTCGGTGTACCAATAACGCAGGCGCACGCCCGACTCCACCTTGTTGACATTCTGACCACCGGCACCGCTGGAGCGGAAGGTATCCCACGAGAGCTTTGCCGGATCCACATACACCTCGATGGTATCATCGACGAGGGGCGTGACGAAGACGGAGGCAAAGGAGGTCATGCGCTTGCCCTGCGCATTGAAGGGAGAGACGCGCACCAGACGGTGCACACCGTTCTCGCTCTTCAGGAAGCCATAGGCAAACTCACCGCCTTCTATCTCCATGGTGACACTCTTGATGCCGGCCTCATCTCCTTCCTGAAGGTTGGAGATGGTGACCTTATGGCCATGGGCCTCTGCCCAGCGCATATACATACGCATGAGCATCTGTGCCCAGTCCTGGCTCTCCGTTCCTCCGGCACCGGAGTTGATCTTCAGCACGCAGTCCATGGGGTCTTCCTTCTGGCGGAGCATGTTCTTGAGCTCCAGGTCTTCAATCAGACGGACGGCGCGCTCATAGTCGGCATCGACCTCTTCCTCGGTGACCATGTCGTCGCGGTAGAAGTCGAAGGCCAGCTGCAGCTCATCAGCAGCAAGGCGGACATCGTTGTAGCCTTTGATCCACTTCTCGATGTCCTTCACCTTCTTCATCTGCTCCTGTGCGCGCTTCACGTCTTCCCAGAAGTCAGGAGCCTGCGTGCGGAGCTGTTCCTCCTCAAACTCTATCTTCTTCTGGTCGATGTTCAAATAGCGGTGCAGGGCCTCTGCCCTGTCAAGAATATCTTTTAACTGATCTTGCGTTATCATTCTATTTACTCATTGTACATGGCATCAATCTCTGCCTTGTAGTTTCTGTTTACAACGGGGCGCTTGAGTTTCAGGGTGTTGGTGAGTTCTCCGTTCTCCATAGAGAAGTGGTGGGGAATGAGGGTGATGCGCTTCACCTGCTCATAGTGGGCGAGGCTCTGCTGGAGGGTGGCAATGCGCTCCGTCATCATCTCGCAGACAGCCTTGTTCTTGCAAAGCTCCTCACGGCTGCTGAACTTCAGGCCGCGGTCGCGTGCCCATTCCTCCACGAGGCGGAACTCAGGAACAACCAGTGCGGAGACGAACTTCCGCTGGTCGGCAATGACGGCAATCTGGTCGATATACTTGTCAACAAGCAGCATGGCCTCCACCATCTGCGGGGCGATGTACTTACCGTTGGAAGTCTTATAGAGGTCCTTGATGCGGTCGGTAAGGAAGAGCTCGCCGTTGCGCATGTATCCGGCATCACCCGTACGGAAGAAGCCGTCAGCGGTGAAGGCGGTGGCGTTCACGGCATCGCGCTTGTAGTAGCCCTTGGTGATGGTCGGCCCCTTCAGGAGCACTTCTCCCTCTTCACTGATTCTTACCTGCATGCTGCTGATGGGACGTCCCACGGAACCGACGGTATAAGGTTCGCCGCGATGGTCGCACGACACGGTGGCAAGGCTCTCCGTGAGACCATAGCCTACGATCATGTCAATGCCCACGCTGTGGACGAACTCCTCCACCTCGGGAGAGACATAGGCACCTGCCGTGGGGAAGAAGTTGGCATTCTCCAGTCCAATCTGCTTGCGCACAAGTGCCATGATGGTCTTGTTCAGCAGCTTATACTCCATGCTCAGCGCCAGCGACGGGCGCTTGCCCCTGCTCAGACATTCAATGTTGTGCTTGCGTCCCACCTCCAGCGCATGGCGGAAGATTTTCTGCTGCACCGGACTGGAATGGTCAATCTTGTCCATGACGGCCTGATAGACCTTCTCCCAGAAGCGCGGCACGCTGGACATACAGGTAGGATGGGTCTCGCGCATGGACTGCTGAATCTCCTGCGGATAGGTGTTGATGATCAGCTCGGCACCTGCCGTGAGACACAGATAGGCCCAGCCACGCTCGAAGATATGGGCAAAGGGCAGGAAGTTGATGACACGGTCCTTGTCGGTGATGGGCACACACTCGCCATTGGCCACCATGGCTGCATGGTACTGGCCGTAGGTGAGCATCACGCCCTTCGAATCTCCTGTCGTTCCACTGGTGTAGATGATGTTGCAGAGGTCGTCATCATTGGCTTCGCTCCATAACTTCTCCACCTGCTGCTGCCGAGGAAGGTTCTCGCCCAGGGAGATGAAGTCTTCAAAATAAAGGGCATTGGGGTCGTGGGTGGAGATTCTGACGCTATGGTCGAAGATGATGATGCGCTCCAGCGTCGGGCAGAGGGCGAAGATGCGATGCGCCTTGTCATACTGGTCCTGCTCGCCTACGAACAGGAAGCGCACGCCGGCATCCTGCACCACATACTGTATCTGCTGCTCACTGGAAGTGGCATAGATGGGAATGGTCACCGCCCTGATGCCATAGGCACCGAAGTCAGTATAGAGATACTGTATGCAGTTCTGCGAAAAGACGGCGATGTTCTCCTGGGGTTTGATGTCCAGACTGAGCATCGCGTTAGACACTTGTTTCACGCGCAACGAGAATTGCTTCCATGAAACGGTTTTCCACTTCAGGCTACCGAATAAGCGGAAGGTCAAGGCACTGCGACCGCCATACTGCTTCGCCTGTTCATGAATAAGAACAGACAGGTGACTCAAGTTCTGCATAAGCAATATTCTATTAATTTATGCAAAGATAGTGCAAATCATAGAAAATACAAAATAATTTCCCGATTTATTTCGTATTTTTGTAGTCGAAAAGAACAATTACATGCAAAAATGGATATCAAGCGCTATACAGAAGATGCCGTCAGCCTCCTCAGGGAACTGATTGAGACCCCGTCGGTAAGCCGTGATGAGAGCAAGGCGGCGGACGTGCTCATCCGTCATCTGGACAGCTACGGTCTGAAATGGCAACGGGAAGGAAACAACGTGTGGTGCCTGTCTTCCGGCTTCCAGCCCGGCCGTCCTACCATCCTGCTCAATGCGCATATCGACACGGTGAAGCCCGTGGCCTCATGGACGCGCGCCCCCTTCAAGGCATCGCTGGAGGGCGATGTGCTCTATGGGCTCGGTGCCAACGACTGCGGAGGTGGGTTGGTATCGCTCCTCCAGGCGTTTAGGATGATTCAGGGAGTTCAACTGATTTTCCTCGCTTCCGCCGAGGAGGAGGTATCCGGACAGGATGGCATTGTGAGGGCACTGCCCTTGTTGCCGAAAATAGACGTGGCTATCGTGGGCGAGCCCACGGGCATGCAGCCCGCCGTGGCAGAGAAGGGACTGATGGTCATCGACATGACCGAGCGCGGCAAGTCGGGTCATGCAGCCAGGAACGAAGGGGTGAACGCCATCTACAAGATGCTCGACGACCTATGTCTGCTGCGCGACTACCGCTTCGAGCGGGTGAGTCCGTTCCTCGGCGAGACACGCCTACAGGTGACCATGGTGAATGCCGGCACACAGCATAACGTGGTGCCTGACGAATGCCATGCCGTCATCGACGTGCGCACCAACGAGCTCTACACCAATGAGGAAGCCTTCCGGCTGCTTCAGGAGGTGGTACACTCCGACCTGAAGGCTCGTTCCTTCCGCCTGTCATCATCACGCATCGATCTTCACCACCCGCTGATACAAAAACTCATGACCATGGGAAAGAAGCCTTTCGGCTCCCCCACCCTGAGCGACCAGGCCCTGATGCCGTTCCCCTCGTTCAAGATGGGACCCGGCGACTCCGCCCGTTCCCATGCCGCCGACGAGTTCATCCGCGTCAGCGAGATCGAGGATGCCATCAGAACGTATGTTGAGTTACTCAACGTTCGGGAAGCTATGGGGTCCTTTTAACATCCAAGTGAGCGAAGCGAACGATAACTTCCTGAGCGAAGCGATAACTTCAGCCCCCTGAACTACCGATAACAAAAAATACCGCTCTCCTAAAAAGGAAAGCGGTCTTTTTTGAAGCCTTTCAACAGGGATTTCTTATCCCAGGCTGTTGATATGCTTGGTCAGGCTTGACTTCAGGTTGGCAGCCTTGTTGCGGTGGATGATGTTCTGCTTAGCGAGCTTGTCCAGCATCTTCTGTACTTTCGGATACAGAGCAACAGCTTCTTCCTTGTTGGTCATGGCACGGAGCTTGCGAACGGCGTTACGCATGGTCTTTGCATAGTAGCGGTTGTGCTCGGTGCGAGTCTTGGTCTGACGAATTCTCTTCAGTGATGATTTGTGATTTGCCATTTTCTTTAATTACTTTAAATTTATAATCCTTATTTCAACAAGCCCCTGGGTCTTACTTCTCTCTAGGAAAGCCCTGAGCGGGGAGGTGTCCCCTCTGCCACCCGTTTTAGCCCTGCGGACAAACGCACGAGAACTGTCGCATCACTGCGCCGATGACAGATTATTGTTTGTAGTCCCTAGGAGAGTCGAACTCCTCTTTAGAGAATGAAAATCTCTCGTCCTAACCGATAGACGAAGGGACCGTGCCCATGGGTCACGCATTATGCGTTCACTTCAAAAGCGGGTGCAAAGGTAGAAGAATTAATTGAATTACGCAAATTTTCCTTTGTGTTTTTTTGTTTTATGCCTTATTTTTGGTATTTTTGTACCCATGCAGATGAAGACAAAGGCCATTGTGCTGCATGCGCTGAAGTACGGCGAGGCGCAGCTGATCGTAGATATGCTCACCGAGGAGGCGGGACGCGTGTCCTTCGTATGCCATCTGCCCAAGACCCAAAGGGGACAGGGGAAGAAACAGCTCTTCCAACCGCTGACGCTACTGGAGGTTGCCTTCGACTTCCGGCCGCAGAACAGCCTGCAACACTTCCGCGACCTCCGGCTGCTCATGCCCTTTGCCTCCATCCCCTTTGATGCCAACAAACTGGCCATCTCCCTGTTCCTGGCGGAGTTCCTCTACCATGCCACGCGCGACGAGCAGACAAACCGCCCGCTGTTCAACTATGTGGAGAACAGCATCGTGTGGCTGGACAGCTGCCAGGGGAGCTTTGCCAACTTCCATCTGGTGTTCATGCTCAGGCTGTCAAGGTTCGTGGGCTTCTTTCCCAACCTTGAAGACTATGCCCCCCGCTGCTACTTCGACCTGCGGGAAGGAGCCTTTGTGCTTAGCGCCCCACTCCACCCCGACTTCCTCGGGCCGGAGGAAACGGCGCGCATTCTTCCGCTCATGCGCATGGACTACACCACCATGCACCTCTTCCGCATGTCTCATTTGGAACGTAACCGCTGCCTCGACGTGCTCACGCAGTTCTACCGCCTGCATGTTCCCAACTTCCCCGAACTCAGATCTCTTGCCGTGCTCCGCGAGCTGTACAGCTAAATGTGCACGGTGTTTTTTCTCTGAATTATTCTTACAAAATCTTGTCTGGATTTTTTTGCAATCTAGAAATTAAGTAGTCAGGGAGACAAGGAGTCAAGTAGTCAAGACGTATGCTTTTGTTCGATTTTGGACTCGCTGACTCCTTGTTTTACAATACCAAAGCTCTTCCGGGCTATAGTCAAAGCCTTTCTAGGCTAAACCCAAACCTTTTCCAGCCTAAAGGCAGTCCTATTAGCCCGGAAAAGGCCTGCCTATAGCGTAAG
>Ga0247611_10006829_pt1 | contig 14530 bp, 15 predicted proteins | sample 177DNAGHGhighgp2_FD_192422 | JGI IMG/M metagenome (GOLD analysis project Ga0247611, IMG submission 192422) | Sheep rumen microbial communities from Palmerston North, Manawatu-Wanganui, New Zealand - 1770 DNA GHGhigh gp2 | ecosystem: Host-associated > Mammals > Digestive system > Stomach > Rumen...
GCGGGTACGTCGCAACGCTATCAAGTGTGCGCCGGACTTCAAGCGTTCACCGATATCGCGTGCCAAGGCTCGGATATACGTTCCTTTCGAGCATACGACGCGGATTGTCAGTTGCATCGAGTTCTCATCAAAAGCCAGCACCTCTATCTCATCGATCTTCAGCAACTTCGGCTTCAGTTCCACTGTCTCCCCTTTTCGGGCAAAATCGTACGCCCGCTTGCCGTTGATCTGTACAGCGGAGAAAATAGGCGGCACTTGCCATTGTTCTCCCAGAAACTGCGGAATCGTCTGATCGATCAATTCGCGTGTTATATGCTCCGTCGGATAGGTCTGATCCACCTCTTTCTCCAAGTCATACGAAGGCGTGGTAGCACCTAATTGCAGCGTCGCTATATATTCCTTCACATCGTATTGCAGCGACTCGATGAGTTTGGTCTTCTTCCCCGTGCAAACAATCACTACTCCTGTTGCCAGAGGGTCCAAGGTACCCGAATGACCGACTTTCAGTTTCTTAGTCCCTAATTTGCGGCAGAGGTTATATCGCACTTTCGCCACCAGATCAAACGACGTCCAATGGAGCGGTTTATCAAACGCCAGTATCTCGCCTGCTACAAAATCCCACATATCAGCAAACAGTCGCCAATATAGCCGTTGCACCGATGATCGCGCAATAGGCAGCGAACCAAACCAGACGCTGGCGGCGTACTACCTCCAGCATGAAGCGGCATGCCAGACAACCCGTCACAAATGCTGCCACAAAGCCCACTATCGCCGGCACAAGGTCCAACTCGCTTGTTACCTTGCCTTGCATGATTTTCATTCCATCCAACAGTGCTTCACCCAGTATCGGTATCAGCACCATCAGGAAGGAGAACTGCGCTACGCTCTCTTTCTTCACGCCGCAAAGCAAACCCGTTGCAATCGTCGTTCCCGACCTACTCAGTCCAGGCAGCACGGCGCAGGCTTGCGCCAAACCGATGATGAACGCATCTTTATAACCCACCTCGTGACCTTTGCTCTGCCGTTTCTTCTGCAACCATTCACTCAGCGCCAGTAATGCCGCTGTAATCAGCAGACAGATACCTACTAACAGCAAACCGTTTCCAAACAGCGCTTCCACTTCGTCCTTGAAGAACATACCGACGATGAAAACAGGTATCATGGACACGAGAATCTTCGCTACATAATCTTTCTCCTTGTTCCATTTGGGCGTGGTGAAGGTACCGACGAAAAGTTGCGCCACTTCGCGCCATAGAACAACAAGCGTTGATAGTACCGTAGCCGCATGTACCAGCACCGCAAAACTCAGATTATCCTCACCCGATGTGCCTAACAGCGCATGCCCTATCTCCAGATGACCCGAAGACGAAACCGGCAAAAACTCCGTCAGACCTTGGATAACACCCAATATCAATGCCTCTAACCAGTTCATTTCTTAGCGCGGAACAAAATAGCAAAAATCATCCCCACAAAGCCGAACAACGCGATCATAGGACCTACCGTAATGCGGCGGAAGGAGAAAATATCAGGATTATACTCCTCACCGGAAGGAGCACCTACCATCAGGGCAAAACCAACTACTATGATAGCAAAACAAACAGCTATCAGGATAAGATTCATTTTCGGTAATGTATGCTTCATAAATGCTTTTATCTTTCGACTTTTGTCTTTCGACTAATTAAATCTCGTACAGCGAGTTATTATCCATGCGGATATATTTGCCGGTTGCAATCAACGAGGCAAACAGCGTAATCAGCAATCCGCTGCATAGTACCACGCCACATACCAAGGCGATATTCTGCCAACTCATCGGGAAGAGCATCAACCCCATCCGATACTGCACATAATACACCAACCCGCTCAATACCACCAAGGCCGCTATGCCGGCCAGGAAACCGATCAGCACATTACGTAGCACGAACGGCCGACGCGTCACCCATGCCGTAGCACCCACCAAGGTCATCGTATTGATCAGGAAACGCTTCGAGTAAATCTGCAGACGTACGGTATTGACGATCAGTACCATCGATACCAATAGCAGCAACACAGCCACACCCGCAAGAATGAGCGAGAAATCATGCACGTTGCTATTGAGCATATCCGCCAAGTCGCGCGGATAAAGCACCTCTGTCACATACGGCAATGCTTCCAAACCGGAAGCTATCACCGCCAGACTGTCCGGATTACTGTATGCCTCCGAGGGATGCACCTCATAGCTGGCAGAAAGAGGGTTATAACCCAAAAAGGTCGTAGGATCTTCTCCCAACGAAGCAATATGCTCGTTCAGCGCCTCTTCTTTGGATACATAGGTATAACTGCTGGTGCCCTCGCTTGCCTCGAGCATCCGCTCCAGACGCGCACACTGGGTGCTATCCGCCTCTTGGTCAAGCACCACTGTAAGCGTCATTTTCTCACGCATGCGCGTAAGAAGCGCTCCTGCAGACAGCAGGAGCACACTTTCCAAGCCGATCAGGCATAACACAAGTGTTACGCTGACGGCGGAAATAAAGTATGAGTTTCTAAATCGATGCTTACGCATTAATACTCCCAAAGGTCTTGCTCGAAGTTCAGCAACTCCGTCGCGATACGCTCTTGTTCCTTGTGTGCAGCCTCTGCATCACCTACATAGTCAGGGATCCAGCGATTGTACATATTACCCTCGCCTACGATATAGGACGTGAACAGACGTTTCTGGAAGAACTCATCAAAGGTCACGCGCTTCGTCTCGTTGCGGTTAGGAATAGCATACTGCATTGCCAGGTACGGACGAAGACCGTCAAACGGAATCCAGAACATGATCGACTCACGCATAGATTGCATGATATTCGAGTTGTCACGCGTGGTGATCTTATCCGACTGAAGCGGCGCGATACCCATGATCTTCGTATGCAGACGCGAGGTGTGCTTGTCGAAGAAAACGATCTCCTGAATCAGATACTTGATCTGATTACGAACCATGTTCTCAAACGGATAGAAATGGAACGACAACTCATCGGCAATACTGTCATAGTGCACCAGCATAGCGTCCGAAGAGGAGATGTCATAGTGGGTCGGATCATCCGAATAGTCCTGCAGCGGATCGTCCGCCATGAACATCATCGGGATGGACGCACGAGCGATCGGAGCCTGCTTGAAGTCCGGCTTGATCGTCTCCATGTTCTTCTCGTAGATAGGCATGCCGTCCACTACCGCATCGGTAATCACTTTGAAGAGATTACGATAGTCCGTATCGTCCGATTTGGTCGGGAAATACAACTGGTAGTTCTGTTTGTAGCGCATATCGATGATACGATACACATAGCGCGACCAGATGATATCATCCCAACGGTGCTCCAAAATCATGATCGTATCATGAGCCTGTGAGTACTCCTCCGTTTGAATGCGGGCACTACCCACCTCGTCGAAGAAGGAGATAACTTGATGCTGTGCCTGCACGGTAATAACGCCCAGCAGCATGCATGCGATAATACTAATTTTCTTTATCATAATCATTTGGTATTAATTCAGATATAGAGGAATTGGTGACAGACGCGTTTCCTTACCGTCCGGACCTTTGGCACGCACATCGGTAATAACGACGATAGCACCCATCTTCAATTTACCCAAGCGGTCCAACTGATCGCGGGTGAACTTGTTTCCGCGCGCTTCGGTCAACACACCGTTGATGTTTACCTTGAAACTGGTGATATCATACGGGAGGTCCAACAGACCGTCCGGACCGTACGATGCGATCACGGTAGCCGATGCATTCAGCAGCGCACCACGGGAGATACTTCCTTCGTTGTACTCTTTCTCGCCCGATTTGAAGTATGCACCCGGTTTCGGCAATGCTTTCACGCGGTATTCCCTGCTTCCCATCGGTTGCATCTTTCCGTCTAACTCGGCCGATACGGAGATCGATACGCTCTTCGCATTATCACCCGGTTTGATGATCCACAGACCACCTTGCTGACGAACGGTCGCACCGTTGACGCTCACTTTGACCTTCTCGTTCGCTACACCCGGTACGGAGATAGAGAACTTGTTGTCATAGCCGCGGTACATGATGTTCAAGTCGGTATTCGAGATCGTCACAGCCGGTTCACCTACGCTATACTCACTGGTGAACGGCAGGTTCTCCATCGCACCCGTCGAAGGATTCTGATAAGCGATCCAACCCGAGTATTTCTTTAGACCCACACCTGATGCGGATACTTCGTAGATACCTTGGTCGTTGATACGCTGACCCTCGATATAGTACTCCGGACGCTGCGTTGAGTCAACAGCCGCCAAGATGATTTGCGCCGTATATTTACCGCCACGGATCACATAGTTCGAATTCGGTATCACGTACGCGTTCAGTTTATTCACGCGCAGGTCACCCGCGTCCGTGCGATCCATCAGGTATTGGATCACCTGACTCTCCGTAGCGCGAACATCATTCTGCATCTTTGTCAGAATAGTGATCGAGGCGCCTACCGGCATACCGTCGAATACCGCTACTTCCCAGTCGCAGGAGTCTTTCTCATGTGCGTTCCAACCGCGCTCTGTAGCCAACGCTTGCATGATAGCATGGCGTAACTCTGCGTCGTTCTCTGCCAGATCAGCGGCATAGTCACGGTAATAAGCCACCATCTCTTTAAGAATCAGACCATTACCCTGCACAATCGCATACTGACCCGTCACATCCAGATTGGAGTTTCCTTCGATATGCATCGTCGGGTCGATACCCTGCGCTTTCCATTCCTCCACCTGTTTCTTGCCATCGGCTAAGATGGCGATATGCTCTTTGAAATCCTGAATGTAGTTAAACAGCGAGTCGGCACGCTTCTGCACTTCTACGGCTTTATCGAACCACTCCTGCGTCTTCTCAGGGTTATCGGCATTGGCTGCCTTGAAATCCTGATACAACTTCGCATTGCGTTTATCCGATGCAGCGATAGAGGAATGCAGACTGTTGTCCACCAGCGTAAAACCATTCAAGATATCCGTACTTACGTTCAACGCCAACATGGCGGTGAGCACCAAGTACATCATACCTATCATTTTTTGTCTCGGGGTTTCCGGACAGTTTTTTGCTCCACCCATTGCTGAAGTGTTTAAATGTTAAACTTATGCAAGCGCATTAAGCATGTTTCCGTAAATTGCATTCAAATCAGCCACTTGCTTCTGCAACTGCTTCGTGCCGGCCGTGTAAGCAGCCTGTGCCTCTGCGGCTTCCTTAGCCGATGCCGTAGCTGCTTTCTGTGCCTCAGCCTGTGCATTAACGGCCTGCAACTGCAACTCATATACCGAGTTCAGCGAAGCTAACTTCTGACCCATGTCTGCTACGCCCTGCTTGTATGCCTTGGTCTCCTCAGCTACATTCTTCATATCTGCGCTGATCTGCGTGTAACTCTGTGCCAGGTTAGCAGCGGCTGCGGTGTACGAATCAACGGCTACACCTGCTGCCGACATCTTCGATACATAGGTATCTGCTGCACCCGACATCTTCGCAACATACGACTCGGTTGCAGCTGTCATCTTGGTCGAATAAGCCTCGGTAGCAGCCTCAGCTGCCTCCAGTTTCTCACCCAACTTAACGCCCGTCTGAGCCACTTTGCCTAATTCTGCAAACTGCGATGCGGTCTTTGCCAAATCAGCAATACCGTCCTTCAGCGCCTTCATATCCTCGTCCTTGAGAGACGGAACCTTAGCGCTCGTAGCTTCTGCGCCAGCAGTAGCAACACCCATACCGTTCGCTGCAGCTACTGCACCTCCGGCAACACCTGCACCCAACAGCGTCGGACGAGCTTGCTTCGATTTCTCCTCCAGCAACTCCGGCTTCGTACCGAACTCCAGCAACTGCGGGAACACATTCTCCCAGTGGAACTCAGGATGCGGATGCTCCAATGTACCGATAAGGAACAAGAACGCCTCCGTAAACATACCCACCATCAGCACTTGGCTGGCACCTGGCCAGTGAAGAATCTTAAACAACGCACCGATAATTACGACAGATGCACCTACCGAATAAACGATGTTCGTAATGTTCTTTCCTTGGTAAGACTCATACCAATGCATGAATCTTGCACTGAAACTTTGCTTTGCAGCATTTTCTGTAGCCATAATTCTATATAACTTTAATCTTTAAACTTTCAACATAAAACTTTCAAATTAATCGCCGATATAAGCGCGTACGCAGCGGAATCCGATGTACGGACGACTCTCATATTGATATTCGTACGAGCGCACGCCGCATTGCATGAAGTAACTGATATCTTTCCAGCTACCGCCCTTGATCACTTTGCGCTTCAGGATATCCGGGTCGTCTTTACGAGCCATGTAGGAGTAATCCGGGTTCAAGTCGTGCATATGCGTATTGGCCGCACTCTGATAAGCAGAGTTGGTCCACTCAGCTACATTACCCGCCATGTCGAACAGACCGAAATCATTCGGACGGAACTGACCTACGCGCATCGTTGCCGTACCCGTATCATCGCTGTACGCACCGCGGAAGGGCTTGAAGTTAGCAAAGAAGCAACCCTTGGCATCGCGGGCATAATTGCTACCCCACGGATACATCGCCATCTTGCGACCACCACGAGCTGCATACTCCCATTGTGCCTCGGTCGGCAAACGGTAATCGTTCGCTTTAACCGACGAATGCGTGTTGAACAATTTGGTACGCCAGTTACAGAACGCATGTGCCTGCTCCCATGTAACACCCACTACCGGATATTCTGCATAACCCGGGTGACTGAAATACATCAGCAGCAACGGATCGTTGTACGAGAACTGGAAGTCACGCGCCCAAACCAATGTATCCGGATAGATACAGATGATACGGTTGGTCAGCAGGTCCTTCGGCTCACGCAACGGACGAATGATGGTCGAGTCCTTGATCTCGCCATTCTCGTTTACCCAGAAGGTATCTACACGAGCTGTTGCTCCGGGAGGATAGGTACTGGTCGAAACATCCCATTTGTTGCGTTGCGACAGCGCCTGGTCCATATTCACCCAACTGTAACGATAGTGCAGGTGATTCGTATTGAGCGCACCATCCGAATAGTACAGCGGAGCCAACGCGTCTACCACGTCCTCTTCCTTGCTGTTCCAAGGAATTTTCTTGCGCCAGTTCAACGCAAAATGCTCCTCGTCGAAGTCTTCATCCTTCGGCTGAATCGCATAATCCGTCATTCCGGCGGCCACCAGATTGGTCAGCGCAATCGAGTCGCGTACCCAGTTAACGAACTGGCGGTACTCGTTGTTGGTGATCTCCGTCTCGTCCATCCAGAAGGCATCTACCGTAACCATGATAATGTTATCCGGCTGCTCAAAGACAGCGGACTGGGTGTTGGCACCCATCATGAAGGAACCCTTCTTGATGAACAACATACCATAAGGATTCGCCTCCTTAAAATTCACACTCTTGCTGGCACCTACCAGTTCTCCGGCAGGCTTGTTGCAACTCGCCATCACCATCGCTAGAGCGATAATCGGCAAAAACTTTGCTACTTTCATATTCATTTTTTTATTATAAGTATCGAATTGATTTGTACTTATTGGTTCGCTTGGGTTTCAAGATGTCAAATCCGTATGTCAGGAATATCTCGTGGCTGCCGTAACTCTCCACCAACAGTTTGTTGGTCGGCAACTCGCAACTGTATCCCAACTGCAATCCTGATATGATATCTACGCCCAACAGTATGTTCACACTTCCGGCGATGCGGTAACCTAATCCCCAACGGTAACGATCCTTGAAATCGCACATCAGCGTCAGGTTCACATCCCATCCTACAAAATCGCTCATCACCATCGCACTCGGTGTCAAGACCCATTCCCGATAATCCTTCAGCCGGAAATGATAACCACCCGTGACATACATCGTGCCGACCAACTTCACCTGCGAATAATCATCCCAATCTACCTTCGGCCGCGTCACATGGCTGTAACTGGCGCCTACCCACCATATCGGGGTGCAATAGTATAAGCCTATTCCCATGTCAAATTTCATGCCCGATTTGCTTCCCGTCGGAATCGCATCGTCGTTCGCATCGTGGTATTCATCCCCCATATCTTTGAGGTTAACCGAATCTCCCTTAAAGCCGACATTCACGAATCCTAAGTCCACTCCGACACTCAGATACCCTTTCCCTAATTTCTGCCGGTAGGTGTACTGAGCATAAAGTGCCTGTGTGGTGAAGAGACCGAATCGATCGTTCAAAAACCGGACACCCGCGCCATGGCGCGTTTTGCCTATCACAAACGGCGATGAAAAAGTGAACCATGTACTCATCGGCGCATTCCGAATGCTGATGTACTGCATGCGGTGCATTCCCGCCACTCTCATCAAATCGCCTTCTCCCGCCGCTGCAGGATTGTAGGCTGTCTGCATATACATATATTGCCCCATTTGCGGGTCAAACTGTGCATGCACAGTCATCACGGCCATCAGCCCCAACAAAAGAACAATATATCTAGTACTCTTCTTCATCAAAGAAGAAATCTTCATCTTGCGTAGGATAATCCGGCCAAATATCCAGGATACTCTCGTACTGTTCCTCATCCTCGTCCTCCAACTCCTGCAGGTTTTCGATCACCTCTGCCGGAGCTCCGGTACGATTAGCGTAGTCCAACAACTCATCTTTGGTTGCAGGCCAGGGAGCATCCTCCAATTTCGAAGCTAATTCAAGTGTCCAATACATAACTTTATCGCATCACAAATTGACCCAATACGGGCATAGTGTTTCAAAATATCGTGCAAAAGTACTAATAACTTTTGATTTATGCAAATATTTCCCGCAATATTTTACATTTTTTGCCATTTTTTACACAAAAGTGGCTATTTCCGTCAATTTTTCCACAAATTATTCCTTCTTCCAGACCTCTTCTGGAACATTTTCCGTATAGCCCACATAGCGCGCCAGAACGAAAAGATAGTCGCTCAAGCGATTCACGAATCGAATGGCACCAAAAAGGCTTTCGTCTTTCGACTTTCCGCTTTCGACTATCTCCACCATTCTGCGCTCTGCCCGACGACAAATCGTACGGCTCACATGGCAGCGAGCCATCGTCTCATTACCTGCCGGTAAGATGAACGCCCGCATCGGAGGAACTTCCGCCTGCATCGCATCGATCCATGCCTCCAATTGCATCACATCAGCCTCGCCTATCCAGTCTCCCGGCGCCAGACTCAATGCCGCACCCAGATTAAAAAGCCGGTTCTGAATCCATGCCAGTTCGGTCTGTACTCTGTCAGTGTAACGGTCTGTATTCTGTATTCCTGCTCGCAGCAGCCCAATCCAACTATTGAGTTCATCTACCGTCCCGTACGCTTCGATCCGCGCGTCCGCTTTCGAGATCCGTTGCCCGTTCGCCAAGCCCGTCTCTCCCTTGTCTCCTGTCTTGGTATATATTGCCATGTCTTTAAACTTTAAACTTTCAACTTTAAACTTTAATTATATAATGTCGTTTCAGATAATGCGGGTCCACAAACAGAAGGCCCATATGATACAGGTCCATCGTAGTTGTCACTCGCTCATCTTGCTTCAGCTCCTCCCATGCTTTTTCCATCCCTTCGGAATAATGGATATCATCGATCACGATCACGCCTTTCTCCTGCATCCGCGGCAGCAAGTAATCTACATATCGCTTCGTCGCCTCGTAGGTATGATTCGCGTCCACATACGCGATATTCAAGCTCGCACGCGCGCATTTATATAAGGTGTCATCGATATTTCCTTCTTTCCATTCGATATTCTCCAACCGCAACGCCCGCCATACGCCTTGCGCAATTTTCAGCACGGCCGCACTCCCTTCCATCGTCATCACGCGGTTCCGGCTGTCCGCGCTCGCCAGATAGGCCGTCGTCACGCCTAACGATGTTCCTAATTCCAGAATCTCCAGCGGCCGTTTCTCTTCCTGTCCGATAAAATTGACGATTCGGAACAGCAGTTGTCCCATCGTCGCGCTCTCCAAATGGGTCTTCGCGATATCGCATACGCGCCGCTTCACATGTTTCCCCTCTTTGCTTCCCGCCGAACCGTAATCCACCACCTCCAGCTCATCCTCGCAAGCCAACAGCATCTCCCGTCGACGCTCGATATCCGCGAAGCAGTAATACGCATTCTCATCCCGCATCACAAAGCGCACCAAACGGAACAGGTACGGCGAATGAATTCCTTCTCCCGTCGTGTTCCAAGCTGTCAGAAAATGCCGGACAAATGCTGCTATTTGATGGATTTTATTCATAATTGGCGGCAAAATTACAAAAATTCTTGCACATATGCAAAAAAAAGTGTAATTTTGCAGCATGATTTTGAATTATATTTGGATTTCGCTCATTTTACTGGCCGTCCTGATGGGCATGGTGCAGGCTGTTTGTTACGGGAATGTGGATATCTTTTCCGCCATTCTCAATTCCACTTTCGATAGTGCCAAAACGGGTTTCGAGCTCTCTCTCGGTCTCACCGGCGTGTTGGCGCTCTGGATGGGTATCATGAAGATCGGCGAGAAAGCCGGTGCAGTCAACACGCTCGGCAAAGCCATCAATCCCTTCTTCAGCCGTATCTTCCCGGAGATCCCGAAGGGACATCCCGTTTTCGGTTCGATGCTGATGAATATCGCGGCGAACATGCTCGGACTCGATAATGCCGCTACGCCGATGGGTCTCAAAGCGATGCATGAACTGCAGGAACTGAACACCGATAAGACCAAAGCCTCCAATGCCATGATCATGTTCGTGGTACTGGGTGCCTCCGGTCTGACGCTCATTCCGACCACGATCATGGCGTACCGTGCCCAACTCGGCGCTGCTAATCCCGCGGATGTCTTCCTGCCGATTTTGATCGCTACCTATGTCGCTACGCTGGTCGGACTCATCTGCGTCTGTATAGCCCAGAAGATCAAGCTGAAAGATCCGGTCGTTTTGGCTACCATCATCGGTCTCACGGCACTTGTCGCACTCCTCGTTTGGGGAGCCACCCTACTCTCGCCGCACGCCCTTTCCGTCGTTTCTGCAGCCGTCGCAGCTATCCTTTTGCTCAGTGTCATCTGCTGGTTCGTCATCCAGGCTATGGCGCAGAAAATCAATGTCTATGATGCCTTCATCGATGGTGCCAAAGGAGGCTTCCAAACAGCCATCAGCATCATCCCTTACCTCATCGCCATCTTGGTTGCCGTCGGCATGTTCCGCGCCTCCGGAGCGATGGGTTTGCTGGAGCAAGGGATAGCCTGGTGTTTCGCCGCTTGCGGCATCAATCCCGACCTTGCCGGCGCCGTGCCTACGGCTCTGATGAAACCCCTTAGTGGCAGCGGTGCCCGCGGACTCATGCTCGAGGCTATGACCACGCATGGCGCAGACAGCCTCGTAGGCCGTCTGTGCTGTATCCTCCAAGGCACAACGGACACTACCTTTTATGTCCTCGCCGTCTATTTCGGCGCCGTAAATATCAAGGACACCCGCCATGCTGTCGCCTGTTGTTTGTTGGCCGATCTCGCCGGCGCTATAGCCGCCTTCGCCATCGCGCCTATCTTCTTCGGTTGAAACCAACCGTCGAACAGACGCGAACCCGCAAAAATACTGGGCTGCAACGGGACCGTATTGGGTGATTATTGCGTGATTATTGCGTGATTATTGTGTGATATGATAAAGTTTGTAACAGAAGACATAGAGATGCCGGCGCTGGATGAGCGCAAGGTGAACAGATGGATACGTTCCGTGGCAGCGGATTATGGCTTTGCCATAGGTAATATCAATTATATCTTCTGCTCCGATGAACGCGAATTGGCGGTGAACCGTGAGTTCCTGGGTCATGACTATTACACGGATGTCATCACGTTCGATTACTCCACGCCCGCTACGCTCAACGGCGACATCTTCATCTCGCTGGACACCGTCCGCTCCAATGCTGAGATGGTCGGTACCACCTTTGATCAGGAGCTCCTCCGCATCCTCATTCACGGCATTCTTCACCTCACCGGTCAAGGCGACAAAACCCCCGAATCCAAAGCCCAAATGACCGCCAAAGAAGAACAAGCCCTCGAAAAATACTAAGTATTTTTATTAAACTTTTATCGACATGAAATACTACTTGTATATTGACGAATGTGGAGACAACAACTTGAGGAACTTTGATGAGCAATTCCCCATCTTTACGCTATGCGGAATAGTCGTAAGCGAGGATAAACGAGAATGGTTGGAACGGGAAATTCAAGCATTAAAGAATGAGTTTTGGGGGAATCAATATACAATTTTGCATTCTCGCGACATACGCAAATGCCAACGAGGATTTGAGATATTATTTGACTTAGAGGTAAAAAAGCGATTCTATGAACGAGTAAATAAAATCCTTGGAACAGCTAATGTATATACCATTGTGGCATGTGCTATTTTGAAAGAACCATATATTCGTAATTATGGTCGTTTAAACGATGTATATGCCCAATCCCTATCATTCGTATTAGAAAGAGCAGTCTTCTATCTGGATAGTTTAAATTCGGCAAAGGAGATAGAGCTACATACGGTGGTCGAACAACGCGGGAAAAAGGAAGACGAAAAACTATGTATGTTCTATAATCAGTTGCTTGGACAAGGCACTTATTGGGCAAGCGCAGAACGCTTAAGAGGATATGCCAAAACCTTTAAACTACTCCCAAAGAAAGCCAATGTGGTTGGTTTGCAGGTAGCAGACTTAGTAGCATATCCGATAACTCGCCATATATTAGATCCCAATGAACCGAATATGGCTTACGAAGTAATAAAAGACAATATCTATACAGAGAATTTGAAACAAGTAGGTATAAAGATTATCCCGAGCATATAAAAAAAGGATTGCCCGAACTGACAATCCTTTCCAACCGGGGACACCCCAGTCCATAATTCCGACTCGCGGAATGTTCTCGGCTGCAAAGGTACAACATTTTTCTGAATTGACCAAATATTTTAGAAAAAAAATATAAAAATAAGCATTTTTTGCTCATTTTTGGTATTTTTGAGCATTTTTTAAGATTATTGATTGTAAAGAAAATTTATCTTTGTTTATTGCTTTTAAATGATTTTAACACATAAGTGTGTGGATTAGGACGATGTAGCAGATAGAGAAGTTTACTTATATAGCTGATCCATCGACCTAAGACACAAAGAGCTTGGCTCTAAAATTATTTAAAAGAGTTTATCTCTGTTTATTTACTTTTGATATCATTTTGCAAAGTAAAGATTGCAAAATCCCCAAAAAGTCATTTTTCTCAGAAAAATAACTTGCGTATTCCAAAAAAAAGCAGTAATTTTGCAGCCGAAATTAAAAATTATCCTATTTAGGATTATCCTATTTAGGAGAAAATTTGCAAAATAACACTTAATAAAATATAAATCAGCGGATTATGGACAATCCATTTGTAACAAAAGGATACGCGGGTGCGGAGTATTTCTGTGACAGAGTGCAAGAAACGCAGCAATTGATAGACCTAACTACCAATGGTAATAACATTGCAATAATCTCGCCCAGACGCGTCGGAAAGACGGATCTAATTCGCCATTATTTTTCTCAACCGCAAATCAGAAATAATTATTACACCTTTTACATTGACATCTATGCGACTACTTCCATTCGCGATTTTGTCAACGCCTTTGGTCGTGCCATATTAGAGGAATTGAAGCCCAAAGGCAAGGTCGTATGGGAGGGATTCTTATCCGTGCTGCGTTCGCTAAGAGGTTATATCACATATGATTTTAACAACTTCCCCACTTGGAGTATCGGACTTGGCGATATTGAGCACCCTGAGACCACATTAGATGAGATATTCTACTATCTGTCGCAGGCGGACAAACCTTGCATAGTGGCGATCGATGAATTTCAGCAAATTGTATCATACGCTGATGCCCCAAGTATAGAAGCTATGCTTCGCACATATATACAAAAATGCATAAATGCAACCTTTATATTTGCGGGATCTAAAAGACATCTTATGGGTGAAATTTTCACTTCGTCAGCCCGACCGTTTTATCAATCGGTTATGGTGATGAATCTTGCACCAATATCCTTGGATAAATACACTGAATTTGCACAAATGCAATTTAGTCGTTTCGGGAAGCAAATAGACGCTGCTGCCGTAGAAGATACCTATAATCGTTTTGATGGCATCACTTCTTGTAACCAGCGTGTTCTCAATGTCTTATTCTTAAAGACGCAACAGGGGCAAATATGCACACGCTCTATGGTTGATAATGCGATAGATTATATCTTGAGCATGCTGCATGAAACATACGCTGATTTATTGGAAAAACTCCCATATAAACAGCGAGAAGTATTTATTGCTATAGCACGAGAAGGGAAAGCAAAATCCATTACCGGAAAAACATTCATCAAAAAATACCATTTACAAACAGTAAGCGTTGTTAATGCTGCTGTTCGTGGCTTATTGGAAAAAGATTTGATCACGGAGGATAAGGGAGTATACTCTATTTATGATCCTTTCTACGCCCTTTGGCTGCAGCAGAACGCCCGATAGCCTGATTTTGCAAAGTAAAGATTGCAAAATCCCTAAAAAGTCATTTTTCCTTGAAAAATAA
>Ga0247611_10006831_pt1 | contig 14526 bp, 10 predicted proteins | sample 177DNAGHGhighgp2_FD_192422 | JGI IMG/M metagenome (GOLD analysis project Ga0247611, IMG submission 192422) | Sheep rumen microbial communities from Palmerston North, Manawatu-Wanganui, New Zealand - 1770 DNA GHGhigh gp2 | ecosystem: Host-associated > Mammals > Digestive system > Stomach > Rumen...
GAATAGCAACAATTAACGAACCTTGACAGCTTAAAAACTACTCAAAAATATGCCGTGGGGATACTATACCCTTTTTTAGGCAGAAAAGATTAGTTTAAGCTGCATGGATCAAATTTAAAGATTCATGGCACGGTTTTTTAGTGAAGAAACTGTTCCGTGAATAATTCAGGATTATTATATGCATCCCTTACTTCATCAAAATTAGTCTCAAATGTTTTGAACTTATAACCTTCTGAATCCGTCACATATGCAAGCCCTTTAAACATTTTCCTCTCACTGTCAAATCCATAAAACAGGCTTTCGTGAATATAATGTTTCTTATGATATTGCTTACGATATGACAAATAGTATTCATCCATATATACCACAGGATACTGGTCATTTTTAATAGCAAAGCAAATAAAATCCGTAATATCCGCGCCATACATTTCAAGAAACGAACGCGGAATACGGTCATAATTCAAAATCGGACACTCAGCGTCCCAAACATAACCTGTGTTGGTAGATAACTTGTAGAATTTCAATGGTTGATTATCATGCCGTACTGGATTTTGATAAATTAGCTGAATATAATTAGAATATAACCACTCCAATTTTCTTGGACTAGATAACGCAACAGATAAAGGTAATGCCTCCTCCATATAACCAGTTAACGGTGTTTTTCCAATTGGAAGTTCAATATAACTCATTTTCTCTTACATAATGTTGTTTGTAAAATAACAACACACCCCCTCCTTTTTTATTCTTTAGTTTGTACATTCAAATTTAAAAAGTTCAGCAACTATGCCAGAATGATGCGTCTTTCCAACAGTATACCAGCCCTTTCCTATAAGATAGCCTAACATTTCTGATTCCTTCATTATATCGATACCTTCTTCACAAACGCACTGCACTGATGAAGTATTTAAAGAACTTTTCATTTATGATATTAATAAAGTCTATTGGAGATCTTTATAAGATTAAGTGATTACAGGAAGTAGTGTGATATTATGTTCAAAAATGTTAATTACCGTTAGTGATAATGATAATCATTATCACTAAGCAACGTATTTTTTATACCATATCTTATCAAAAAAGTCAATAACCTAAAGTTATTATGTAACTAGCTATTAAAGGCAATAATTTTTGAAAAAACCTGTCTTTAGGATTTAACATTATATTATTTTTTGAGAGTTAATATAATATCAAAACGCTTCAAGTTAGCATAAATACTGACTTTTTTATATCAAAAAACTAAAAAAATATTTTTCCCTCTTGAAATGTGGTGCTAAAATATAAGGAGGAAGAAGGAAAACTTAAGGAGATGAATGATGAGCAGCGCTGCCTGTAGATTATACCACAGGCAGCGCTTGTTTCATATACGCCGATTATTTGCCACTTACTATTCTATTTCCAAACTAAAAAAAGTGAGGCAGTCACATTCATGGCTCCCTCACTTTTCATTACATTCACTATTTAATCACATTCCCATTTCTTAAAGTATTATCCAAGTGCCACGTCAAGCACCATCATAAGTGCAAAGCCGATGGCGGTACCGATTGTACCTATATCCGAATGTTCTCCCTGCTGAAATTCAGGAATCAGTTCCTCTACAACGACATATATCATTGCTCCTGCTGCAAAGGCAAGCAGATAAGGTAAGAATACCTGAATCTGAGATGCTAAAAGAATCGTCACAAAGCCTCCAATTGGCTCTACAATTCCAGATAATACTCCGCATAAAAACGATTTTTTCTTGCTCATTCCTTCGTTACAAAGAGGCATTGAAATTATAGCCCCTTCAGGGAAATTCTGTATTGCAATTCCTACTGCAAGCGCCATTGCCGCCGCAGTACTTATTCCAGAGCCCGACATTTTAGCTCCGGCAAAGGCTACGCCTACTGCCATTCCTTCCGGTATGTTATGAATAGTTACCGCAAAGAGCATAAGAGTTGTTTTAGACCAGCCAGTAGTTACACCCTCTGGCTTATCACTTTCTAAATGCAGATGCGGTACAGTTTTATCAATTGCAAATAAAAATGCTATACCAAGAAGAAATCCTACAAGCGCAGGTAGCCAGCTTATCATATGCTGCGCTTGCGCCATCTCTATGGATGGATTAAGGAGCGACCATACCGAGGCCGCAATCATGACCCCCGCCGCAAAGCCTAACAGTGCCTTTTCAAGCTTAGGATTTATATTATCCTTCATTAAAAACACAAGGGCTGCGCCAAGCGAGGTTCCCAGAAAAGGAATGGCCAAAATAATTAATTCACTCATTTTGACTCCTTTCTTTTTCCGCCCTCATAGTAGCATAAAAAAAAATTATTGTCAATAAGCGTTTCTTAGATTTTCCAGCTAACAGCAAGTTTTCTTGAATCTACGAATCTTCTATAAATTCCTTCCTTTTGCATAAGCTCATTATGGGTTCCCTTTTGAACAATCCTTCCATCATCTATAACTACTATCTGATCTGCATTTCTAACTGTCTTTAAGCGATGTGCTATCATGATGATGGTCTTTTCCTTAGTGAGCGCTTCAATGGCAAGAGTAAGCTCCTTTTCATTTTCAGGGTCTACATTTGCCGTAGCCTCATCTAGTATTATTATAGGCGAATCCTTCATTATAGCTCTAGCTATGGAAATTCTCTGCTTTTCGCCGCCCGATAAACTTGCGCCGCCTTCACCTATGATAGTGTTATAACCATCGGGAAGCTTACTTATGAATTCATCGCAGCATGCCTTTTTTGCAGCCTCTACTACTTCTTCATGGGTAGCCTCTGGCTTTGCGAATTTAATATTATTTTCAATTGTGTCATTAAACAGATATACATTCTGAAATACAAAGGAGAAATTTTTCATCAGGCTGTTCATGCTATAGTCCTTAACATTTTTTCCTCCAAGGAGCACCTCACCCGAATCAACATCCCAGAACCTGGCAATAAGCTTTGTTATTGTCGTCTTTCCTCCTCCTGAAGGACCTACCACTGCTGTTGTAGTTTTTTCTGGAATCTTTAAGGAAATTCCATTTATTATTTTCTTCTTTTCATATGAAAATTCAACATCCTTGAGCTCTATATCGTAACTTGAAGGCTCTATTGCCTCACCATCTACATCCATTGTATCAAGCTCTAATACACTATTTCCCTTATCTACATATGCATTTATCAAATGGAACAAGGATGAAAAGTTTCCTGCTGTTTCAAGGCTTGCAAGAAGCATAAAAGCTGCGAGGCTCATTCCTATTGCATAAAGAAGGCTCATCTTTCCATTTACGTATAGTAAAATAGAAACCGCCATAATGGCTGCACCTGTAAGCTTTACGACTATAGCCTGCGCAAAATGATATGGAACAAAAACCTTTTCCATTTTTATGTTTGTTTCTGCACTTGCCGAATTTGCTATATCAAGCTTTTTAGCCTGTTTTCCGAATAAATTATAGGATTTTACTTCAGAAATGCCCTGTATATATTCAACTACCTGATTTACGACCTCTGTATCACAGCGCTGCTTCTTCTCAGACACTTCCTTTCCTGCATTCTGCATCATATTATTTACTAACAGAAATACCGCGCTTCCTGCAAAAGCAATGAGAGCTATGCGGTAATCAAAGAACGCCATCATTATGATTATGGTTGCTGTCTCAAGAAATCCCTTCGAGGCTACCATCACTATTCTAGTAGCAATGTCCCCCAAGCTCTCCATGGTGTTTGTCGTTATTGATGCTATATATCCGATGCTGTTCTCATTAAAATATCCCATTGGAAGAAATCTTAACTTTTCTGCAATTTCAATTCTCTTAAAGGCTGCACAGTTATAGCCTGCTCTTGTCTGAAGCATGGTAGTTTTCATCTTTATCAGAATTGATATTAAAACTGTCACCCCCATTATTGCAAGCGAACCCCATATATATTTTTCAAGAGGCTCTTTGTTTATTATTCCCATCATAATGTACATTATCGCAGGGATCCTGCAGGCAGACATAAGTGCATCTATGACTCCTAGTATTATTGCAAGCTTGAATTTTTTTTCATTTTCTTCACCTGAAAATTTGAAGAATTTTTTTAATATAGATATCATGCACGTACCTCCTCTGCTCTGTCCTTTACCTGTACATGCGCCTTCCACATTTCATCATAAAGACTGCAGCTCTTTAGAAGTTCCTCATGAGTACCCTTAGCTTCTAGATTTCCATTTTTAATTACAAATATCTGATCCGCATCCTTTATTGTTGAAAGTCTATGCGCGATTACTATAAGAGTCTTTCCTTCTACAAGTTTTGCAAGAGAGCTTTGTATTATTGCCTCATTTTCAGGGTCGGTGTAAGCTGTTGCCTCATCTAATATTACTACAGGAGCATTTTTCATCATTGCCCTAGCTATTGATATTCTCTGTCTCTCACCGCCTGATAAATGTCCGCCTGCACCTCCTACTACTGTATCATAGCCCTTTTCAAGCCCCATTATGAAATCATGACAGCCGCTCTTTTTAGCAATCTCTTCAACCTCAGCATCACTAGCTTCAGGCCTTCCCTGTCTTATATTCTCCCTTACCGTTTCATTAAAAAGATAATTATCCTGTGATACATAGGCAATCATTTTATTGTAATCTTCGAGCGAAATATCCCTTATGTCCACTCCGCCTATCTTTACGCTTCCTGATTTTGGATCCCAGAAAGAGGCTATAAGCTTTGCTACTGTGGACTTTCCGCTTCCAGATGGACCCACGAGCGCATTAACGGATCCGGCCTTCATATCAAGACTTATTCCATGAAGAACCTCCTGCTCCTTATAGGCAAAGGTCACATTTTTTAGACTTACGCTATTATCCCTTGGTTTTTCCCTCGTTTTTTCCGGTCTATCTAATTCTTCCTGTGTCAGGATATTAGTAACCTCTCCTATTACTGCACTAAGCTTTGCAAGATCGTCTACGTAGGCTGCTAATATCATTACCGGGCCTACAACGCAAAGTGATAGAACTATGCACATTATGAAATCACTTACCGCAAGTGTTCCCTTTGATACGAACATCCCACCAAAAGGAAGTATTGTAAGAAGAAAATAAGGCATTACCGTAAGTCCGACCGTCTGTCCTACAAGGCTATGTCTCATCCAGTTTATGAAAGATGCCGCATTTCTTTTTGCTGCTGCCTTGAACTTTTCATAAGAACTTTCGGTTTTACCAAAGGCCTTTATTACTTCAATTCCGTTAATATATTCTACAGCTGTATCATTAAGCTGCTTTGTTGATTCAATGGTTTCCTTATAAAAGCCTTCATAACCTACCATCATAAGTCCAAAAAACAATAAGCCCACAATCACCGGTATAAATGTTATTAGCGCCATTCTCCAGTCAATGCTGAAGAGATAAATAACTATTACAATCGGCGCTAATAGATTAGATGTAAATTCTGGTACTACATGTGCAAGTGTAGTTTCTATACTATCTACTCTCTCACATATCGTATTCTTAAAGGAGCCTGATGGCGTATCCTTTATGAATCCAAGACATACTCTTTCAAGTTTATCGCAGCATTCCTTTCTTATGCTCTTTAAAACCTCAAAGGTCGCCTTGTGTGATTCAAGCGTTGACCAGGAATGAGTTATCTCTGCTACAAGATAAAATGCTATTATCATTATTATTTTAGGAATATAATCATTAATATTCTTATTTTCCTTTAAAAGCATATTTACAATGTCTCCTATTACAAAAAATGGCAACATTCTAAATACAACATTGATCATAGCAAGTATAAGACTTAATACATACTTACTTTTCTTATAACCTGCCCATTTTATTACCCATGCTATGGCAGATTTTTTCTTTTCCTTCATAAACTTTCCTCCATTATTTTTTATAAATATCCATCTCCTTTATTATAATCCGCCGTCTTGTTACCCGGCGCTAACATTAGAAATATTACATCAAATTCTTTCCCCAGTCTATAACCAAACGGACATTTTTAATCCATTTAGCATTTAATAAATTTCTAGTTTCTCTTATTATTAACGACTTTTATTCTCATTTAGGATTATTGTTCCAAATAGCAATTAGTGCTATACTCTTAAGTAGCTGATTTTTTAATAAAGGGCTTTTGGAATTCAAACCATATCACTCTAAAAAAGGAGTTTTCTATGAATGATACACTAAAAAATCAATTATCCGAGCTTGAAAAAATCAATTTTAAGGTAAAAGTCACCCCTAATGGATATACCCTAAGCTATAATGGTAACGAGAGCTATATGGAATACTATTCTCTTATGCCAGGTATCTCCCTGATATTTAATCACATTCATTCAAAAAAACTTCCTGCCATAGATGAATGCTCGGATGCCTATAATAATCTGCTTTTATCAATCAATTACTGCTCAAACGGCATATGTGAGATATATACCAGGGATAACAATTATCTCTATATTTCAGCAGGAAACCTTACAATCAGCAAGGAAATGGCAAAAAACTCCTACAATTATCCCTCAGCCTCATATGAAGGAATAGAAATATTCATTACTGATGAGGTGTTAAAAACCCAAAATTCGCTCTTAGAAGAATTTAAAATCAATATATCTTCCATCGTGGATAATTATTTATCAGAAGATTTTTCCTTCTGCACCGAATCCCTCGATGTGCTTTACCCTCCCTTCGCTGCACTATCTGAACTAGGCCGCTTAAAGGCTAATGATAGAAGCCTCATAAAACTCAACACGCTTCTTATACTAAGACTTCTCACAACCAGCTTTGCAAAGCTCTATCCATCTAAAAAGAATGCCATGACTGCACAGCAGATAAGAATTGCAAAGGCTGTTGAAAGAATAATCACTTCAGATCTTAGTAAAAGGATTCCCATAAGAGAGCTCGCAGAACAGAGCGAAGTAAGCGAAACAAGCCTAAAAAACTATTTCAAAGGGGTATTTGGTGAAAACATCTCCGAATATCTATTAAATTTAAGAATTGAAAAGGCAAAAGAGCTTCTAATATCTACCGATTTATCCATTTTAGAAATATCTGAAAATATCGGCTATGAAAACCAGAGCAAGTTTTCAGCCATATTTAAGAGAGAAACAGGCTATACTCCCCTAGCCTATAAAAAAATCTCCAGGTGATCTTCCTTAACTAACTAGATATTTATTTCTTGAAATATCACCTGTTTGCAGCACGAAATGCAAAATTACAAAATAAGGAAATTAAATATCAAAAAATAAGCCTCCAGGCACATACTTCTTAAAGGGCTTTTATTACAACTCCTTAAGCTTATTTACCTAGAGGCTTTTATTCTCTGACTTTATTTGTCAGCTTTAATCCATTACACTTTGTCTATCCTTTAAAAGGCTGATATAATCAGAAATCCATTCCATGCCTTATATCTTAAAGCACTTCTGAATATCCTTTATGCTTCCTATTACAAATACCACATCACCCTCATGCATTACGGTATCTGCTCTTGGAACTGTAACTGTTCCGGCATGTCTAACTGAAATAATATTAAGATCGAACTTCTGTCTGATATTAAGCTCGAGTATCTGCTTTCCGTCCCACTCATCCGGAACTGCCATCTCGTAAATTGAATAGCTGCTATCAAGCTGTACAAAATCGAGAATTGTCTCTGATGCATATTTAGTTGCTACCCTCATTGCCATCTGCTCCTCCGGATATACAACATCATCAGCGCCGTTACGTAAAAGGAACTTCTTTTGAACTTCATTGGTTGCTCTTGATACAACAACTCTTGCTCCTAATTCCTTAAGAAGATAGGTAGTTTCAAGAGATGTCTGGAAGTTAGTTCCGATTGAAACTATGCAGACATCATAATCACTAATTCCAAGAGTCTGCATAAATTCCTCATTTGTGCAGTTTCCGATCTGAGCATTTGCTACATAAGGAAGAATAGAATTAACTCTTTCCTCATCCTGATCTATTGCCATTACTTCACACTTAAGCTCTGTCATCTTCTTTGCAATCATGCTTCCGAACTGACCTGCTCCAATAATTAAAACTGATACCATATATATTTCTCCTTGCTACTATTTTTCTTTATTCAATACTCTATCAGCTCTTTTTCCACGCTCTATAGCATTTCATAAGCATTTCATAAGCATTTTTTAGCATTCTATTAGCCAACTGTTACCTTTTCAAGAGGCATTCTTGCAACCTCATTTGCGCTTGACGGAACTGCTGCGTAAATCATTGTAAGTCCTCCCATTCTACCAAAGAACATAAGGAACATTAAGATAATTCTTGATGGAAGCGTAAGAGAGCTTGTAATTCCAAGCGTAAGTCCTACTGTTCCAACCGCAGAGCCAGTCTCAAAAAGACAGGTAAGAAGAGGCAGTCCCTCTATTAGACTAATTGCAATGCCGCCTGTTATAAATAATACTATGTATATGAAAAGTATTGCACCTGCACTTCTGACGGTATCCTCATCAATTCTTCTCTTGAATGCAATTACATCATTTTTCCTATTAAATACTGCTATTGCAGATAAGAAAAGCACTGCTATTGTAGTGGTCTTCATACCACCTGCCGTTGATCCGGGAGAGCCACCGACAATCATGAGAAGTATCATGACAAGAGTTCCTGACTCCTTCATCTGCGCAAGGTCTGTTGTATTAAAGCCTGCCGTTCTAGTTGTTACAGACTGAAATACTGAATAGAGAATTCTCTTTCCAAGCGGCTCATTGGTATATTCAGAGCAAAAGAAGAATATTGCCGGAATAACTATAAGAACAGCTGAGGTAAGAAGAATTATCTTACTTTGAAGAGAATACTTTTTTATATGATGCTTATTCGTCTTTATGTCTGTCCAGGTCATAAAGCTTATGCCACCTATAACAATCAAAAGCATTATTACCACATTAAAATAAGCATTATCGCTATAGCTTGTAAGAGAGGAGAACTTTTCTCTTATTCCAAGCAAATCAAAGCCCGCATTACAGAAGGCTGATATTGAATGGAAAAATGCATACCATATTCCCTTTAGCCCAAAATCCTTTATGAATACCGGCATCAAAAGCACTGCACCGATAAACTCTATGGCAAAGGAGGTTCTTAGGATAAAAGATGTAAATCTAAGAATTCCACCAAGGTGTGGCGCTGATATTGCGTCCTGCATTGCACTTCTCTGCTTTAGACCTATCTTTTTTCCCGAAATCATTGTTATTGCTATGGCTACGGTAATTACGCCCATACCACCGATCTGGATAAGCAGTATTATTATGCATTGTCCAAATATCGACCAATGTGTTGCTGTATCTTGAACTATAAGACCTGTAACACACGTAGCAGATAGCGCCGTAAACATGGTATCTGAAAAGCTCGTTACCGTTCCGTCCTTAGAAGATATAGGCAGCATCAAAAGAAGTGCCCCCAAAACGATCAGTGCAAAAAAGCCTAAGATCATTATCTGAAAGGACTGAGTCCTTCGCTTTTTCAATTTTGGTTTTTTGTCAAACATATACCACCTCGATTATATTTGCTATGCGCATTATATCATAAATGGTTTTTACCTTCAATCTAAATTTACGGTAAATAGTTTAATTTACATATTTTTACTCTAAATTCAGGCATGAAAAAAAGAGCCACTTAGGGCAGCTCTTCCTTCCGGTAATGTTATTACCATATTATAATAATAGGGTGGGAGTAGAAAGTGTTTTTATACACTATCCATAATTAATGTAACACACAAATATGGTTATTTTGTGTCGAAACACTAAATTTTATATAAACTTCTTTAAGATGCTTTAACGAAAATTTTCGCTATTTGGTAGTAATTGTATTATAATTAATATTACTTTTCCATTGTTACAGTTTTAACTTTTCTGCTTTTTTGCGGTATTTATCAGTATTTGATTCCTCATTACCTTTGAATCGTCACTCCATAAAGTATAAACAAAGTTTAAACTCATCTTTTCGAAACTTTCGTAAATTTCAAATTTTTCAAGCACCACATCGAACACAATTGCGGCACCACTGGTATTAATTATGCAACCACCTGCTTTGTCATTGTTGTAATTCTTCCCTCTATAAATATACTCCTGCGTCTCGAGTCTCCCTATCTTCTCTGCAGTCAAAGGAAGTGCGACCTTAAGCACAACCTCCGGCTTTTCTCCCTTTCCTTTTTTATAGGAAAAGTTCTCTGAATCAGCGATTATGATTGCATCCTCATACCTTATATAGAGCTTTTCGCCTCTCCTTGATACCTTTCCGTCCACCTTTACCGCGGTGCTATCCTTATCTGCCTCAGCAGATAAACCTGCAACGGCATAGGTCTCATTTATGCTCTGTATAGTAATTTCGACCTCTAAATCCTTATCCTTCATTTCCATATAAGCTCTCCGTCTCTATATTTTTACCTTTATTCTTTTAACCTTTTAATCTTTTAACTTTTTAATCTCTTTCTATCTGATGGCTTCGCCTGTCTTTTAGTGGCTCATCTTACCTATATTTCTGGCCTTTTTGCTCATATCTAATTCCTGCTTTTCCAAATAATAATAGCATCTTTCTTTTAAAAAAACAAGCCATGCAGACATCAATCTACATGGCTTTCATATTTTAAATTGACTAGACTATTTTATTCCAATCATATTAGAGATTAATATTGTACTTATAGCCTGTAAGGAATACATTTCTAGCGTACTTGCCATCTTCCTTGAACTTGAAGAAGGCCTTCTGTGCTACTTCTCTATCTGTAAAAAGTCCAAATACTGTAGGACCGCTGCCGCTCATTGCTGCACAATCAGCGCCATTTTCGCGGAGCATCTGCTCTATTTCCTTGATTTCCGGATATTCTGAAGCTGTAACCGGCTCAAGAATATTCTTTACCTTAGATGATACTCCTACATAATTGCCATCAGAAATGGCCTTTATCATTGAATCCACATCTGGATGATCTGAATTTTCATTTAATTCAAGCTTTTCATAGATATGCTTTGTTGATACTGATACCTTTGGCTTTACAAGGATTACATTTGCATATGGTGCATTGCGCAAAGGAGTAAGCTCTTCTCCTATGCCCTCACAGAGCACAGTTCCACCAATAAGACAATATGGTACATCTGCTCCAAGTCTTAATGCAATATCCTTAAGCTCATCATTTGAGAGCCCTGTATTAAAAAGAGTGTTCATTCCCTTAAGAACAGCTGCTGCATCACTGCTTCCGCCTGCAAGACCTGCTGCTACAGGAATATGCTTATTTAAAGAAATATGTACTCCCTTGGTCAATCCTGTCTTCTCACGGAAAACTGAGGCAGCAAGATAAACCAGATTTGCCTTGCCCGTTGGAAGAAATGGAAGGTTTGTACTTACTGAAATCCTATCATCGTCTGTCTCTGTAATAAACAGTCTATCATGGAGACTAAGTGTCTGCATGACCATCTTTACCATGTGATAACCGTCATCACGCACACCTGTTACATCAAGTGCTAAATTAATCTTTGCATAAGCCTTTGTTTCAATTGTTCCCATATTTTTTTACCTCCAATAAATATTAAAATAAGTCACTTTACATACTAATGCTTAGAACTGATTGATGAGATTTTAAACGAAAAAAGTGTTCATTCTGTGAATTAATTATATCTTTTAAAATAATTTTTCCTTAATCTTTACGCCATCATTGTCAGGAAGAAAGCTCAGGGCTCTTTCTATTGCAACTTTATAAAAACATTTTTTAACATATAAAAACCAACTTGTCAAGTGTTATTGCTATTTAGATTATTTGTTTCTTGGAATTCTGATTACTGTTACTGAATACATTGGTACTGTATAAGTAAAGTGATCTGAAACTCCATCTATCTCAAAGCTTTCTAGAGTTACATCCTCTGTTGCTCCAAGTATGTTATCATTATCAGGCGAATCTCCTGCTACCTGATATACAACGGCTTTATCTGAAAGAAGGGATCCCCCATCCTCTGCTAATGCGCCGTCAATGTTTATCTCTACATCATGAGCATTTTTAGTTACATTTACAAGTTTTATTATGATATCTCCGCTCTCATCAGTACTTACTACCTGATAGCATTCATACTTTGTTGTCGGCGGTATTTCATAGTCTATGTAGAGTCTGTCATCGATATAGCACTTTACGTTAGTATCCTTTACAACAACCTTTAACTCATATTCCTCACCGGTCTCTATACTGCAGTTCTTTACAGTTCCTCCTATCTGATCAGACTTAGCACCTGCTGATACCTGCTGCAGACATGACACAGTATTGTTCCAGCCGCCTATGTTCCAGAAATAATTGTCCTCTGCTCCCGTAACAGCAAAAGGAATGAGGAATCCCTCAAGGCCCGCATTTTTCTTTGCTGTAAGTGTAAGAGTATAGTTTCTCCAGTTCTTATCTCCAAAATATGCTGCTGTTCCAGTTGTTCCATACCTATAGGTATCTGTCTTTGAAGAAGACTGCTTAATTACATTTCCTTCTACAGACCACTTTCCATCAGATACAAATTCCCACTCTCCCTTAAAGGCATCCTCCGAGCTTAAATCCGGCTCTGCAATTACCTCTCCGGTATCATTATCTGTTATCTTTATGTTAGAAAATTCTGCTGAGGTGCTCCAGGTTCCTACACCTATCTTTCCGCTTACTCCAGTGCTTTCAATGGCTGCTCCGTCCATACTAGATTCAAGAAGCTTTGTTCCCGCGTTTTGACCAAAGATCTGCTGAACGTAGTAGTTGATTGATGCTGTTGACAGGGTGTTGTTGAACCAGATAAGGTCCGGTGACCAGTGAAGTCCAACAAGATTTCCGAATAACGGAGCATATGCTGCCATTACTATTACATCACCGTTTCTTTCAAGACCTGTCATATAAGAAGCCTCTGCAAGTGCTGCGCGAAGAGTATTTGACTGTGCAGCGTACTCTCCAAGAAATACATTTATACCGCCGCCATAGGTCTTATCAAGCATATTCTCCGTGCTCCTGCTATAATTTTCCTCATCATAATAGTCATTATGTGATAAAAACCAGTCAGGAGTATTATAATAATGATGATCTATAGCACCCGCAAAATCCTTCATGCTCTTATCCGGATTTTCCTTAAGCCAGTCTGCTGCCTCCTCATATGCATCCATATACATTGCATGTCCGCTGTCTCCATCATCAGGTCCTGAGGTAAACATGATTTCAATGTCACCATACATTTCAGGCTTCTCTTCTCTTGCCTTAGCAAAGGCATCCACAAATGCCTCATAATGCTTAAAGAAATCATCTCCCCACTGCTCGTTACCGATTCCTATGTACTTAAGTTCAAATGGAGCTTCATGTCCTAAGGCAATTCTTACCTTGCCCCAGGTAGTATTTTCATCTCCTCTGCAGAACTCTACAAGGTCAAGTGCATCCTGAATGTACTTATCCATTCCCTCTGTGCCTACTGCCGCGCCTCTTCCATGCGACTGCCCCATACAGCAAAGTCCGCAGTTAACTACAGGCACGCCTATTGCTCCTATATCCTCGGCAAGCTGGAAGTATTCAAAGAAGCCAAGTCCATAGGTCATGTAGCATGGGTTCTGATCATTTGATGTATTTTCATTTGTCCAGATATTCTGTCCAAGCTTTCTTGCTGCAACATCTCCGTAAGTATCATTAAAATATAATGGATCCCCGTTCTCATCGATTCCTATGGAATCCTTCCAGTCATATGCAAGGTCAAGAGACATACCCTCAACTACGCAGCCTCCTGGAAATCTAAGAAAGGATGGATTTAATGCCTCAAGCTTTTCGGCAAGGTCCCTTCTAAGACCATTCTTTCTGCCTTTATAAGTATCCTCCGGGAAAAGAGATACCATATCTATTGCAGCATTTCCATCTTCTATGGTAACTGCAAGTCTGACATTTGAATTTGCTGTAATCTGAGAAGTAAGGCTTAACTCGTACTTTGCCCAGTCACCGCTGATGGCATCTATCTTTGCTGTTGCCGCCTCTTTATCACCTGCCTTTAAAGTAACATAAACCGGTCCTGTGTAGCCATCAAGCCCTTTTGCATATATGCTGAAATTATAAACTGCATTTTCATTTATTGCCATTCCATCAAGGAAGCCCTTGTTCTCTATTCCGGCCTGTGCACCTGAGGTATTTTCTATCACTGCATAATTAGGATTATTTATATTAAGACACCCTTTAGTATCATCTGTAACAACCTTTACATTAGCTTCTCCTACATTGCTCCAGGCATGAAGCTCATCACCTGCTGCAAGCTTCCCGAATTCAAAGGAACGGTTCTGCACCATTTCTGCATAAAGGCCGCCGTCTGCTGCAAAGTTTATATCCTCAATAAATATGCCATATAAAAGGTTACTTATTTCATGTACCTCATTTGCAGCATTTACATTTAGTACATAGGTCTTAGGAACTTCTTCTATTTCCCCTTCGGTATTTCCCTGCTCTGCAGAATCTGTTTTTTGGGAGCCAACTTCTTTTTCTGTGTCATCTCCTTTTTCTGCATCGTCTCCTTTACCTGTACCATTAGAATTTCCTTCATCAGAGGCTTCTTTCTGCGTGGTAGCCTCTTTACCTGCGCTATCTGCTTCCTCTGACTTATCACTAGCTGAGGTA
>Ga0247611_10006832_pt1 | contig 14526 bp, 8 predicted proteins | sample 177DNAGHGhighgp2_FD_192422 | JGI IMG/M metagenome (GOLD analysis project Ga0247611, IMG submission 192422) | Sheep rumen microbial communities from Palmerston North, Manawatu-Wanganui, New Zealand - 1770 DNA GHGhigh gp2 | ecosystem: Host-associated > Mammals > Digestive system > Stomach > Rumen ...
CCTCGCCGTGCGAATTAATTTCAGTTCCATATTGTCAATTCAACTTTTTTCGTTACCTTTGTGGCCGAAAATGATTTGTATATTTATTGTTCCAGCCCAGCCGTGAGGTTCGGCTGGCTTTTTATTTTCTTTCCAATCTTGAAAGAATTGGAAACCTTACAGGTCTGGTCACACATCGCCACCGCTCGACTCGCTAGCCTTGTTTTGCACCTTGCTTAACAACGCCTGCAACTGTTCCGTGGTCAGCACCTCGCCAAGTTGCTTCAACGTTTCAGCGGTCTTCCTCTCGGCCTTATCCTCGGCCTTTTCACGGATAGACACCGCTTGCACAAAGCACATCCACACGCTTGCTCCGAAAGTAATGACAGGAACGTTGCTCAGTATACCCAGGCCGATAACATCCCACAGATGCCCGAAAAACAGCATCACATCAATCATCGCCATGATAAGCACGACCGAGCCGTTGCGCATCAACTTAGTCGTTGTGCGCTCGTATGCATACGATGTCTTTTTGGTGCCAGTTAATGTGGCCTTCCTTAAGCCGCTCGCAAGGTCAAGCATGATAGCGATTACTACCGCTATCGCGGCCACGCCTACAAGCAAGGCCATAGTCTTTAATCCGTTGTAGTCAATCATAACCGATTACCCTTTCGCTATGTGCATCAGCACGATTAACAACGCACCGACGGCAGCACCCGCTACCGTCCTGCCAAGGTCACGCCAGTCCCAGCCGTAGCCGTACTGCGTGTCGCACCACTCTTTCACGCCGCCAGCGATGATGCCCGAAGTAAGGGCAGACCAAAGGCCAGCGAACAAATTCAAACTCTCAAGGTAGGCAGGCAAGCCCACCGCCATTGCGATGAGCAAGCCTGCGAGAATGTGATATGATTTGTCCTTTGTCATGACGGTTCTTGGTGTTGCGGCTCGGTCAGCATGTTCTTGGTGTTGAAGTGGTGGATTTGACCAGGCTCCCAGAACCTTGCATTCGCCTTGTTGACGTACGACCCATACATGGACGTGTAGGTGATGTTGCCAAAGAACTCGCTCTCTTTGCCGCTTTGGATTGTAGCGTCTTTTAGACGCGCACCTCCTGGAGTGCGTGACGGGATAACCTCGTTGTTGTAGCCGATAAAGTCAATCTGCTGGAAGTCGGCGTGGTGGAAATACGGGCCACAGCAGCAGTGTTCCTCGCTGATGTTGATGAAAGTCATTGGATGACCACTGATACCCGTGTAATCCCAATTGCCGAAAGTAAAAGGATAGTAGCAGTACATTGCTGCGATGTTAATGCCGATAACATGTTCGCCAGCGAATTTAAAACCTTCATAGAATCCAGAAACCATAATGTTTCTAAAGTCAGCAACCGACCCCCAATTACCACCGCCAAGTCCTCGTATGGCAACGCAGCCTTGAACTGGGACGGGGCATACTTCACTACCAACTGGTTCCCATTCTGGGTCATAGTTACTTGTCCATGCGGTTGCATCAATGTTTTGCAAGTACACCCTGCCGACACAAAACGCATCAATGCACATCAGCGGTTTTTGATTCCAAGGGATTGCAAAACGGATATTCAATACTTTAAGGCCAACATTCGATGCCGTTTGCAAACCAGACCATACGGGAGCAAGGATGCAGCAGTAGTCATCCGCAGCAGTGTTCTCATAGAGAGCGTTAGAAACCCTTATTTTCGTGCCTCCTCCAGAGCCGTTTAAAGTCAATGGCAAATTGTCGCCCTCGATAACATACTCTACGGCTTTATTGTATGGGAACATCAAAGCACACTTCCCGTATGCTCCAGCATAGTTGTGACGAGTGTGCTGCCATGAGTCTATCCAAAATGTACCAGACGACAACCTTACTCGCCCACCAGTGTTGGCAATGTCATCAAGCGCAGCCTGTATTTCAACCTCATCATTCGTGCCGTCACAAACATAATCTGCTCCGTTTTTCTGCCACGCAGGTGCGTCACTTGCGGCAACATATATTTCCATCTTGGCTTGTTTGTTGCCGTCCAATACCTTTCCTTGTTCAGCACTCAGCACCTTTGCGCTACCGCCAGTTGTCAAGTCATCAACGATGTTCACCGAGCCTGCTGGGATGTTGTTCAGCGTGACCGTGGTTAGTTTGCCATCAACATATTCTTTGATGCCCTTAGATGTCACGGGATTATTGGATAGTGCTTGCGGTGACGAATCGAAATTCAATGCCGCTTGCTTGCCGTCAACAAGCGTTTTTAATGTTTTTCCTTGTTCTGCACTCAATGCCTTATCCGTCCCACCAGTTGTAAGGTCGTTCACGATGTCATCCGTGCTGATTCCACCACCGTTCTCCTCAACGTCCTCAAGACGTGAGTTGAGGTTGTCGATAGCATCCTCGACATTTTCTACGTTGGCTATATCGCCATTATATAGGACATTTTCAGCCTTGTTGACCAAGTCCTTGCCATTAATTCTATATGGTTTCTTGTTCATAACTTTATTTTTTATTCATCTATTGCAGTAATGTTTTCAGGATTGAAGGCGTGCCATCCATAATCATTATCAACACCCCAACTTTTAGCAGACTTGTATGTATCTACAAGAGAACTCGGCACTTTAAGCGTTGCATCTGACGGGTTCCCACCATTTAGGTTTTTGATGCTGTTAAAATTGAGGGTTAAAATACCGTTGTGCTTTAATACCATTGTGCTTGTGCTTCCAATGCCTATATCAACATTTGTTCCAAATGACGATATGTTTTCGCCAAGTTCGATATATGTCACGCCGTCACCTGTCATGCTGGTGTAATTTGGGAGGCTCGTCGCTCCGTTACCGATAATGAGAGACTTGAAATTGATAGATCTACTTTGCAAGAAAGCATTACCTAATGTTGTTACTGAATCTGGGATCACAAGAGATACAAGTCCGTTACAATAAGCAAATGCGTATGTTGCTACTTTAACAACATCTAACGTCTTCGTTACACCGTCAACAATGGCCTTGACTGTAGACGGGATGACTATATCACCACTATATGGGTTGTTATACGTGGGAGATGATGCGTTATAAGTCGAATTATACACACCTACTGTGTCAGTCAACACTCCATCAACGCTCTGCACCTTATAATAGATGCCGCCCTTTTGGAATTTGTATTCATTGGCAGATGTTGCCTCTGGTATCTCCTCTGCCGTTCCGCTCAACGTGATGGTCTTCGTGACACCGCTTGACTGGATGGTGATGGTTCCAGTGTTCATTCCAGCAGCACTTGGTGAGTAGGTCACGGTGACGGTAGTGCTGGCCACCATGCCGTTGTTGTGCGCAATCGTCTGCGGCGACACGCTGAATCCAGTGCCGCTTGCTGCGATGGCGATGCCTTCGTTCAGGTTCGCGCCCTCAACGGTGAACGTGTCGGTCACTGCCACGCCTTGGTCGGTGTTGAACGTCATCGTCTGCTTGCTAACGGTCAATGAGGAAACAGCACCATTCAGCGTGATGACCTTGCTTGTAGCGCCACTTGACGAGAGCGTCAATGTAGCCGTGTGCGTCCCCGTGTCACCAGCTGCGGGTGAATAGGTGATAGTCAGCGTTCCGCTTGCAGTGCCGTCATACTGACTGATGCTTGCAGGATTAACGCTGAACTTGCCTGCATTCGTGCCGCTGATGGCCGCTGTGATTCCATCAGTCAAGTTTACACCTTGCACAACAAGAGCCTTTTGCTGTGTAGTCCCTGCACCAGCATTGAATGCGATAGCCGCATCATCGGCAATGATGGTCGGCCCTGCATACTGCGTGTATGCAACAGGGATACTCTTTGTCACATCACCGCTCGTTGCCGTGATGCTGCCACTTGCTGCGCTTGCGTCAGCTCCCGTGTAGGCGATGACCACATCAGTCTCGGCAACCACACCGCCAACGTGCTGAATCGTGCTTGGCGTTGCAGTGAACCCATTCGGCACATTGATATTGATGTCTGCCTTCAGGTGGCTACCGCTCACCTTGATGGTCTGCGACTTTCCGCTGGCATGGAGCAACACCGCGCTCGGAGTGATGCCGATTTCAGCGGAATAGATAAAGATGTCGATGTAGTCACTTGTCTCCACGATAGCCATGTCACCGCTTGCAGCAACGATGCCACTGACCTCGCTTGCCTTGATGAACCCCTCGTCGTTGTCAAGGTCGCTAACCGCAGTGGGAATCTTACCGTCTACCTGAGACTTCGTGTACACATCGGCAGAGTTGGCCTTAGCATTGACCTCCGTCTTTGTGGCAAGTCCACTAACATCGGGGATAGTCGGCTTATCAGACAAGTCGTTGTAAGACCCGCTTGTAGCCACACGGGAAAAATCTCCCATAGCAGGGACATCCTCAAACATATCATCCACTTCGCTCTTTGTGTAGTAGTTGTCAACGTTGAACACATCACCAAGCGTGAGGTTGATAGGCTGCTTGCCAGCATCGGTGTTAAACGTGATTGTCAGCACACCATTAGCCAATGTGACATTGTTGACCATCCCATCAACAACAAAAGGCGTTGCATCAAGATAGGCAATGACTGTCGTTGAATCGCCCTTGCCGTAGAAATTGATTCGCTTGCGAACACTGTCATAGGACACGCTTGCGAACACATCGCTCAAATCCACACCAGCAGCATCAAGAGCATCCTGAACGGCTTGCGCAAGGTCACTCTTCGGGATGCCACCACTCGGCTTGACGTATTTCAACGCCAACTGCTCCCGTGCGGTTTCATCTTCCACGGGACGGGTAACGCCATCCTTCGTGGTTATAGTCTTAATCGTTTCTTGTGCCATATTTCTTTATAAAATTAGGTTTCCGTTTAAATAAGTCGGCTTGCCATCGCTGTTAAATGTCAAGTCGCCGTTGTTATATGTGGGGTCTGAGCCAGTGAACAACAAATTGCCGTCAGAATAGATGGCGTTGTAGTCATCAACAGGCATACCCCCTCCATTCAAGCGAACCCATTTCGTTCCGTCCCAACGATACCAACAATCATCAATAGCATCGACAAACGCCATCCTTCGGTTCATACCAAGGTCGGTTTCGTTTCCATACTCGTCTACAACATAGATATGACCGTTATCGCCGCCATAGACATTGCCAGACTCAATCGGTATGCTTTCATCATAATCAACGCCAACGATGAAATCCAACACGATTGGGAACATCTTTGACAACTTAATCGTGTTTATCGTCGAATCGACAAACTCAGACTTCGACATCACATTGGATGTGTCGGCCTTGCTTGAAAGCAGGTTGTTTATTTGTGTCTTGTTGTAGTAGTTGTTCGGGTTGAAAACCGAAGACAAGGGTACACCGATTGCCTCTCGTCCAGAGTCCGTGTTGAACGTGATGACCAACGTGTTGTTGCTTATATACACATTGCTCACCATGCCGTCCTTGATGAACGGACGAGCATCAAGACTTACAAGGACTTTTGTCTTGTCATTGTTGAAAAACCTGATGGACTTCGTGTTGCTATCATAGTCAACGTCGCCAAACAAGCCATCAAGCGTCTGGTCTATCTTGTTGAACCTCGCAGTGATGATGTCGTTAGAAAGCGGGTGTTGCGAATCAAGGCTGAAAACCCTGTCAACCGAACCGCTGCCGTTCATCACCGTGAAAGTCCTCGTGCGCCCGTCGGTCAATATGATGGTCACGGTGTTCATACCGCCGATGTCTTCACTGTATTCCGTTTCTATATCCTCGATACCGACACCATCCTCGCCTTTCAATGCAAGGTATATCGCTGCATCCAAGTACCAAGTAGACGTCTCATACTCAATCGGCGATTCAATACCAGCGTCAATCGTTGCATCAACAATATTCAAAACCGCATTCTGCTTGAACCGATAAGGATTGCCATTATCATCGTTGCAGGTGACCGTGATTGAATACAAACCGATAGGTATCTTGCCTTTGTCCTCCACAAACGCCACATTCCCATTGCGCATTTCAGCATCAATGGCAATCTTCGTAGCGCCTTTGCTGAACTCTACATGTACGGGATATTCGCTTGACGGGATAAAATCCGTGTCTGTCGCTTGCGTTTCATTATCGACAACCTCGATTGTACGCAACGTCAACGGGATAGCAATTCGCAACACGTTACCATAGACGTGCCTAATCTTAGCCACGTCATTGGACAAACCGCTATTATTTCCACAATTACATATCATATCATATCATCGTTTTAACTTTCCTCAAAGTAATAATTCGTCCCGTCATAACACCTTACTTTCGTTTCGGTGATCTTCGATGTGGTGATGCCGTCAGCGGTTCGCTTCGTTATGCGATACATCGTAATGCAGTATACTGTCGTATCGCCGTCATCAGAGAGTTTTTGCCACGGTGTAAGGTCTGGTGTATACCAGCCTGTTGCCGCAAGAGCGTTTGTGTAGGCGGGATTGTCGTTAATGTGGCTCGTGTAGTAAGAGCCATTGTAATTGACATAACTTCCGTCACTGCCGCTTTTGAACTCGTAATAGACTGATCTGTTGAATTGTTGGTCAACAGCGAAATTAACAGCGTCGCTTGGCAACTTGTACAACATCCTCGGCTTCCAGTCATCGCTTTCGTTATTCAGGATATTTCCTCCGTGTCCCAACCTCCATGCGCGCGTATTATCGGCGTCGTCGTTGTAGTAGTAGATGTATCCTTCACTGCTAAACTCCATCATCTTTTTCCCGCTCTCGGGGTAATAAATGACGTAATTACCTGTGCCTCCATCATTCATGCTTGCCGTCAACTGGTTCTTCGCGTTGCGCATGAAAATGGTGTTGCCGTACAGCAGGTTGATGACGCCTCGTTCTGCAAGCAAAAGGTCGGTTGCCACAAAACCGAATTGGCTGGCTGGCTGCCAATAGGCGGTAGTCGTGCCAGTAACGGGTTTATTGCTTGACGATGACGTGTGGCTCCTCAAACATTGGTACCATCTCCCTTCATACTCGGCGAGATCAAGCCATCTTTCCCCGATAGAGCCTTGCTGATAAGCCATCCCGAGTTCCCAATGCGTGGCTCTTGGAGCCGGTTGGCGAGTGAACGCTCCGTCAACATAGTCAGTCGCGATCATCCCGGCCTCAAGTTTCGGCATACACATGCGGATGATTTGATTGGCCTTCATCGTCTGCATCACGAAACTGATGTTCTTGATGCCGCTATATGTGGAGGGGGTCTTGAATGTGACAGTCCTTCGCTCCCATGTGGTTGACGGACCGAAACTAAGCACATCCTCCGGGTTTTGCTGATAAACACCATCAACGTAGACACCGGCTGAAGTGTCATAAATGCCCGTCATGTCGAGTTGCAGGACGAACTCCTTGCCGCTTGTCTGGCCGATATTCGCGTTTGAACCGTATAGCCAGAAAGACAGGGTGTGCCACTTGCCGAGTTCTACCTTTCGGTTGGAATTGGATTGATAGATAGGCTGGACAAGATATTCAATATAGCCTGCCTCCCCGCCTTCTTCCTGGCTGCCCATAAACATGACATTGAACGCCTTGTGGCCTCCAGTGCCGTTGACAGTGGAAACCACATAGTTGCTGGGCTCGAGGCCGTCATAACCTATCAGTTTTCCAACAGACGTCCACGCGTCCATCATATCGACGCTCTTGAATGCGGTGTCGTTAAGCAGGTTTGGATTGGGTGCCGATTGATATACGGCGATGAGTTCCGGCCCTATGTCGCTCGTTGATCCGTCTGTATAGGTGAACCTCGTCCATCGCCAGAGGTATGGAGCGTCAGACGTCGGAGATAAGAAAGTCGCCGACCAGCCTGCGTCATCGACGGTCACACCGGCTGTTTTTGTCGACGACAGCCACTTCGTTTCAATGGTCTCTATGCCGTTGCCTTGCTGCCCGTCATTTCCGTCTTGACCGTCAGCACCTTGCTTGACGGCGAGAATATACACGTTCTTTGACCTTGCATACGCGATCCCGTCTATCGTCGCGTTCAGGTTGACTAAGATTTTTGAGGCAGGAACGCTGCCTTTGGAGACAATAAACGTTCTGCTCGCAGTCGTGCCGTCCTGCGAGATGACCGGCGGGTACGCCCTATTTCCCATCCCGAACTCGCAGTTTTCCCCGAGAACAACCTTGTCGTTGCCCGATATGAGGTTCGCTGATAACGCCATTTCTGTCCTGTTGATGGCATTTCCATCGCTATCACACTCCACAACGAAATAATCCTCATTGGTGACGATCTGGACAGCGTTCAATCCGTTAGTGCCGTCTTGACCGTTAACGCCGTTGGTGCCGTTTTGGCCGTTTTGTCCCGATGCGCCCTGCCTGTTGGCGACAATAGCGACAGACTTTGTTGTCCTGTACACGCTATCGTTGTGCAGACCTTCAAGTGTTACGGAAACAACATCGGAAGATACCGAATCGCCTTCGTTTATGGTGTATGTTTTTCGAGCCGTGTACCTGTCAGGGAACACAGGGGCAGACGCAGAGCCCATCCCGCTGAACACGCACTTCCCGACAGATTGGTCCAACACGCACTTGTCGCTGCCGAAGAACAATGACGCCGTGATCTCGATGCTGTGCCCGCCAAGTGCCTTTCCATCAGAATCGCAGTCGATGACATATCGGTCAATATTTGTGGATATCCACGCCTGACCAAGGCTCGACACCTGCGATTCGATGGCCTCCATTGCGGCACTCTTGAACTGGTCGATGATGCCACCGAGGTACACATTATCCTCGCAATAGAATCCTGCATCACCGACGAGGTTTTTCAATAGTATATAGTGTGTTACCGTCACACCGTCAACTATCTCCGTTGTGGTCTTTTTGTCTTCTCCTTCTGTACCGTCAAAATCATTGTACTCACTTTCAGTGACCTCTTGCCAAACGGAGACGTCCTGGACGTTACCGAGCACTATCTTGACGTTTTCAGGCTTGATTGACCATGTGTTCACTCCGGCCAAAAACAACAGCCTTGGCGCAATCCCGACAGACGTGATGTAGATGCTTGACTGTCGTTCCTTTTCGGAACTGTTGGCATTCCCGTATACGGCGAATTTCATCAGCGGGCACGGATGCTCGGAACCTGACTGCAACACATAGTTAAACACGCAACTGCCTTTTGCGTTGGACGATACGCTCGTCACGCGGAAATAACTCGCAAAGAATCCCTTCTTCCCGCGGAACCCGTTGACGTCAAAACCGCCAGCATCGGCGTTGTCGTAATCTTTCCCGATGGTGTTATAAAGCCCACGGCAGATATCGCCAGCCTTTATGGTCGCCCACTCATCGCCGTCCAACTTTAAGGTAGCGGTGCCTCTTGTGGAACTGGTCTCGGTGACGCTTTCTATCTCACCATGACCAATGCTATATATAACCTCGCCGTCTTCCGCACTGATGCGGTTGAAAATCAATTCAGCCGCTTTTATGGCTCCGCGAACCGTTACGTCTTCAAACTCTCCGCTTCCGTCACTTCCGATATGGGCGCCACCGCCCAGGAAACCGGACATGAAGTCTCCGATATTGATCCCCGCTTTAGCCTTCACGAGTCCGAGCGCGGTGACAATATCGTTGAAAGTGATTTTGCCTTCGGCGATATCGTCCTTTACTTTTGAGAGAAACATCCTGCCGCCCTCGCTTGTGAGGATTTCATACAATGCGCCTGCACTTGCTCCTCCTCCTGCGCTATACGCGCTGCCGTTATATATGCGGTCAACCGCTGTGGTTAGTCTCTGGATGGTGCTTTGCTGTATGTCGTCGTTCAGCGTGATCTCAATTTTTGGCACGAGGCCATCACCCATAGTGATGACCACATGCTCGATAGTGACATCAATTAACGGCAGGGGGTCACCGTCAACCGACGGGACGCCTCTAAACAGGAACCTGAGACCGGCGTACAGGCGCCAAAATATGCTCTTTTCGGGTGCGCCCGCTTTACGGAGATTGTCATACTGGCGCTGAACGAAGATCTCGTCAATGGATGGCTGGTATGTGTATTTCGTCTCGCAGTTGTCGGCAAGGTAGTCCGATGCCGCCATCAAGAGCCTGGCCTCCGCTGCCCTGACATACATGTCTGGGAGGCTGATGCCAAGGAGGACAAACGAGTCACCGGCTGAGATCGGGTCTACAGCACTCGGGTAATAGGTGTTGAGATTACTGTCCTGCGCCCTGTTTAACGTGAGGATATACCCTTTTACCCCGCCGACAATAGACGGCACGACATTTGAGCCTATCTCAAATTCGCGCCCAACGCATCGACCGCTTTTCATGGCAACGACCGGCGTGTCACCGTTGAAGGTCGACGAAAGGTCGAAACCCATGTCTTTGACAAACACGTGGAACGACCCGTTCACGGCGGCCACACTATCGGCGTTGCCCCAGTTGTATTCTGGATCATAATCCGAGTTAGGGTTGAGCCTCGACCTGCCTACCTGGTAGGTTAACACCACGCCTCCACCATGGACATCTGACATAAACGGAGTGAACGTGACGACAACATCGCAGCGCGATGTCACTTTGATTTCTGGAACCGTCTCGTTTGGTGTGTTAACTGAGTCAGGAAGTTCAGGCAGAAACATCTCGTGTATTAACGCGTCCGACACCGATTCAGTGTCAGAATTGAATTCGGCGAGCAATGACATTGACTGACCGACTCTCTGCCAAACCCTTACGATAAAGCCCACGTCGGCAGAACCGCTGGAGAGCCTGAATCCGTATACGACGGAACTGTATGACGGGCCAGTCGGCGACATGAAATACCTTCCAGGCGCAACGTCTTTGACAACGAACAATTCCGTTTCGTCTCCTTCTGTAACGAGTGCCGAGCCGCTCCCGGCTTTGGCCATCAGTTTCCTTTGTCCTACAACGGCAGTGAACACCGACGCGCTGACAGTGTTTTGTTCTGGATTAATGCCGTCGCCTATATTCGCATCGTCAATCAATGTTCCACCGTCCACATACCCGACAGCAAGCAGGCTATCAACCCTCTCTTCGTCCGGATGAACTGATGTGCCTTGAAAAGACGAAGACCCGGTGTTGCCGTCCATGTCGGCGACGCCAGCCGCCCTTAATTCGCCGAATGTGACACCCTCTATTGTCGGGTATATTTCTGGAAGTTCGCTATTGCTGCCGTCCCATCGCGCGCAATCCTCACGAACACCTTCCGGGCAGTTCTCCGCATCGTCGTTTTTGTCGATATACGAGTCGTTGGTGTCGCCTTTGACGGCACGCAGATTCGTTCCCCTCGCGTTGTTCCTTGCCCATTTAGTGTCTCCTTCAGGGTTGGCCGCGTCTTCCCTTTCTCCTTCAGGAAGGAAAGTGCCTGGGAGTTGAAGGTTGGTCGGGAATAATGTCTGCGTGAGTTCAGGGTTGTTGTCACCGCCATACTTTTTGTTGTAATAGCGGTAAGGCATGTTCTTTGTCGAACCCAACGCCCTTAATCTTGTGACAATCTTTTGCTGGCTGTTGGCTATCTGTTTTATCTGGAACAAACCCGTGCCAGGGTTGTCGTGCGTCGGGTAACCGCGTCCATAGCCGAAGGCGAACACGTCTTCGTCTTCATCGCCAGTAAGACCGTCGAGGGAGAATCCGATATAAATTGTCCTCCCTTTCACGCAGAAGTCCAGATCAAACGTGTTTTGCACTTCTGCAAGTGCCGCTGATACGGTTGTGTTGTCAAACGATAGGACCTTGTCGTCTGTATGCGTGACAAGGACTGTCTTGCCCGTGGCGGTGGTGTACGTCGTTTCGACGTCAACGAGGACACGCCAGCCGAGCGTCGGATAAAATCTGTCGAGATTCGCCTGCATCTTTGCGGCAAGCGCACATACGGGTGTCAGCGTGACTCTTTGCCCACCGACGACGACGGATGTCTCGCCGCAGAACAACTGGAAACGCGCGCTTCCGGTGTGGTTCGTTCCGAGAGCGGCTATATAATCGCCAGTAGTCGGCGTGACGTCGAGCATTGTGCAGCGGGTCAGTTCTTCTTGGCGGCTGTCGAACTTGATGTTGTCGTAGGTGTATGCGTCGCCAAGTTCCCTGGTCCTTGCCTTCTGTGTGACCGATGGGATGTAGTTCAGCGTGAAGACCTCTCCCCTGAACTCGCACCAGTCGCCGACAGCCCAGTTGATCGGCTTCTCCGACGTGATGGTCAACGTGATGAACTGCTCGCCCATCATCGCGTCCTGGAACTTCCACTTGTTGGCTGTCGCCCTTATCGCGGAGTCGCTATTCGCCTGATATATTGTCAACTCTATCCGTTCCATACCAAGCCAACAACGTTATCGCCGATTTTACCGACCGACACCTCGGTCGATGGGTCATACACCGTGAATTTCACTTTAAATCTCGCCACCTTGTCACCGTCATACTCTGAACGATAATACAACTCGTTGTCAATCTCGCTGACAGCAACGTCTTTGCGGCCCATCTGGACATGCTCGTCATATATGGCAAGCCTCCCGCTCTGGACAGAATCGTTAATGCCGCCGGGAGTCCTCCCGTTCAGAAAGTCGATGAACATAATAAGGTCGTTGCGCATCGTCTCCTCAGTCCCGACATAAATGAATTCAACTTCTATGTCGTAACTCTTTGCAGGAAGTCCACCGGTAGGGATATACACATCAAGACCGTCATCACCGGCCCAGTCTCGGGTCGGCAAATCCTTGGGCTTCGGCAGCCTTTTATACGGGAACTCCTGACACGCTATATTGAACCGCTCGAGCAGGTCAACAACGGTGCCTTTTGTGTATGTTTTTCCGTCAAACCCAAGTTGTTGAACGTAGGTCTTGTATATCGCCATAGTTAATTTGTTTAATGTGCGAAATTACGCTTTATATCGTGGTTTCTTTTTTTGCATATCGCAAAAACTACTGTAAAATCTTTTGAGTGTTAATATTATGTCGCCATCCTTACTGTATCTTTGCGTTATGGACAACAAGCAACTGAACACACTGCTGCTGAATGAGGCTTTATCGCTGCGCATCTGCGACAAGGTGCTTGGCCAGTGGGACACGGACAAGAGCGATGACGAACTGGTCGCGATGGGCTATAAGAACATCGACTTCCTGCTGAAACACCACTGGCCGTCAAACCAGACGCTAAAAAACATCTGGACTTGCACCTTCATGCGCTCACACGGCATTTTCGTTGATGACAGATGGAGCGTGAACAATGCAGAGCAGAGCATCATCCTTGGTGGTTCCAAGGTCACGATGCGATATAACGGCTGGAATATCGGCAGGGTGTATGTGCGTGATGATGCGCAAGTGGCCATCACAGCAAAGAACAAAAGCACCGTGTTTGTACACGCCTTTGAGAATGCTTGTATAGGCATTGAACAATACGACAACGCAAGGGTTGTTGTTATACGTCATTCCAGGAACGCTGTTGTGGCGCAAAGCATCGGAATGGCAACGGTAAAAGACGAATTTGGGTACTTAGACTGATTTTCTTGACTCATTTTGTTTATTTGATCCATAAAATTGAAGATTAGTTAAAAGTTGGAAAATGGCGGCATCCGTGAGGACACCGCCATCTTCTTTTTCAGATGTATGGCATTATCTGACTGAAACCCTGTCGATGCCAAGCACGATGTTGTCGATGCGGGTGCGCATTGCGGCAATCTGCTCGTACATCGCTCCGTTGCCCAACTGCATCATTTCCATAATGACACGCACATTGTTGTCGATGTTGGAAACTGAGGTCACCTGCGCGGTGTAAGCCTCGATGTACTGGGGCCACAACTGGGTGACATACTGAGTGAGCAGGATACGGTTGACCGAAACATCCTGGCGCAAAGCGTTGACATAACCGGCAAGCAGGTCGCTGGTCTCCTCGCTCGTTCCCTGGATGCCGCTTGAGAGCGTGTTGCTCGCTTCGTTCAGCACGGTCAGCCCAGCGTTCTGCATGCCTCGCTGGAAAGCGGTCATAAACTCCATCGAGGCGGTAATCGCCTTTTCGCCTTCGCCCCCTGCGCCAAAGTAGTCGCCGATGATTTTCGTCACCTTGCTCATGCTGCCCTTGGGGTTGTTGGGGTCAAACACGCCGCCCTTGCCGTTCTCGCCGAACAACTGCTTCTGCAAGCGCTCGAACATCGGCTCAAGGATGGACATCTGCATCATTTTCTGCATCATCTGCTGGATAATGCTCGTCACGGTGTCACGGTATGCTTTGGCCATGTTCTCACCGTTCTCAAAGGCGCTGGCCAGCGCGTCGCTCAACTGGTCTGTCCAGCCCTTGATGTCGATGCCCCACAACTCTTTGGCGAGGTCTTGCGAGAAATTCATGATCTGGTCGTCAAGCTCGGCGATCTTCGATTTGGTTTCGGCAATTTCTTCGTCGGATTTGTGCTTTTTTTCGTTTTGTTCATCAAGAATTGCAAGGTAGTTCTTCCGTTGCTCAATAAGGTTGTTGTATTGAGCCTCGTAGCCGCTGGAGGCACCGCCGTAAAGTTCTTTATACCAATCACGCATGATTGATGCACCCCAAGACGCATGGAAAGACTTCTCCGCCTCTTTGCTATCGAACGGGTTTGCAAAATACTCGCTTACAAGCGCTGCTTGGTT